>JAAUYK010181077.1_pt1 | contig 10209 bp, 9 predicted proteins | sample 7278021 | NCBI WGS metagenome assembly JAAUYK01 (sample SAMN14350223, study PRJNA611818) | marine sediment metagenome | isolation source: surface marine sediment (1.8m) | place: French Polynesia: Moorea | collected 2018-08
CTTTGGAGTCAGGAACCAGATGCATTTGATGTCAATGAGGTCACCCAGCAGCTGGCTCCGGAAACCCAGAGCACTATCACTATTGGCAGTACCACGACGGCCACTGTCATTCATTTGATGGAAACTTTGTTGAATAAACGCGGTGGTTATTTGAGTAATGACATCATGCCACCTACCCTGTGGCTGGATAACATTCCCAACTGGGAATACGGTGTCCTGATACAATGCCGAGATATCACCCGCTCAATGCGGAATGATTTTAGCCGTTCACAATCCCAGTCGGTGGAAGACAAGGATCTCATTATTACCGAACCACAATTCAATTTTGATAACGAATCCTGGATATTTCCGGCCACGGAAAGCGAATATCAAAAGGGATTGGATGCATTACATCGCTACCTGGAACGCCTGCAAAATCCCAATAATCCAGAAGCACAGTTTTACGCCCGCGCAGACAACCTGTCAGACTGGCTAGGGCAAGTAGAAAAACGACTGGGCAGTTTATCTCAACGCCTCAGTGCCAGCGTGGGTCAAACCCGGATCAATACGGACCTGGCCGGTGATGCGGCGGCGGAACAATCGACCCGCACTTCACGTGAGATTGACATTAAGACGCCCTGGTCTGAGATTGATGATATTTTTTACGAGGCGCGAGGAGCCGCCTGGGCGCTGGTACATTTGCTTAAAGCTGTAGAAAAAGACTTTGACAGTATCTTACGCAAAAAAAACGCCCTGATCAGTTTGCGGCAGATCATTCGGGAACTGGAATCCACCCAAGAGACTATTTGGTCTCCATTGATCATGAACGGCTCAGGATTTGGTATGTTTGCGAATCATTCCCTGGTTATGGCTTCCTATATTTCACGAGCTAATGCAGCAGTAATCGATTTGCGTCAATTGCTGCAACAAGGCGAACCGACCTAAGTTAACGCTGGTGTCATGGACATAGACTTTTCTGAGTTATCGGCCGCAGAAATTTATCACACCATGGTACAAACCCTGGTACCCCGACCGGTTGCCTGGGTTTTATCCCAAAATAATAACCAGTCCCTAAACCTGGCCCCTTTTTCATACTTCAACGCAGTTTCCAGCGATCCACCACTCATTATGATATCCGTTGGAAAAAAATCAGATGGAAGCTTCAAGGATACCCGGGTAAACATTGAAGAAAGACAAGATTTTGTAATCCACATCCCCTCAGGATCGCAAGCACAAGAGGTCACGGCCAGCTCGGCCACTTTTCCCAGGGAACAATCAGAGGTGGAAAATTTACAGTTACCCACCACAGAATTCTCGGGGTCACCTCTACCACGTATTGAAGGCTGCCCGGTCGCTTATTACTGCCAACTGTTCGACATCATGGAAATTGGTGCGACACCCATGTCGATGATCCTGGGTCAAATTCAATCCGCATATATCGATGACCACATTCTGAGGGATGTTAATACTCAAGTTCCTACAGTAGATACCAAAAAAATGGATCCACTGGCGCGCCTGGGGGGCATTCAATACGCGTTATTAGGTGACATTCTGTCGATCAACCGACCCAAGTAACATGGTGATTTATAATCATCGGGTGGGTCATCAAGGCATTCGATTCCATTCTCCCGACTTGCCACCTGACTTGTGGATAAGCTTGATATCACCCATCACCATGCCACGATCGACTGCCTTGCACATATCATAGATGGTCAACAACCCAATCTGCACTCCGGTGAGGGCCTCCATTTCAACGCCTGTTTGACCACGGGTTTGGGCCGTGACTTCACAGATAATACGATTTCGGCTGGTATCAATATTAAACTCAACAGTGATGTGATTCAGGCTTAGTGGGTGACAGAGCGGTATCAGGTCGGATGTTTTTTTGGCCCCCATAATGGCGGCTATCCGGGCAATGCCCAGGACATCACCTTTGTCATGAGCTTTCTGGGTAATCAGTTGCAGGGTTTCAGACTGCATTTCAATAGACCCGGTCGCTACAGCTTTACGTTGGGTCATGCTTTTATCCCCCACATCGACCATGTGTGCCTGGCCCGCCTGATCAAAATGGGTAAGCTTGGAAGACATGATCGTTACTTTATCAGGATGTACATGGCTTGTTCGCCACGATGAATGTTTAATAGCAATGAGCGACTACTCTTGACTGCCGTATAGGCTTCCTCAAAATTATGTACGACCTGGCGGTTGATCGAATGAATAATGTCATCTCTCCTTAGACCGGTGTTCCAAGCGGCTGAGCCCGGAATGATATCCATGACTTTAAGGTACTCTACCATTCCTGTTCGGATATCACTCTCCTTAATTTCTCCAATCTGGGCACCACCAAGACGATAACTGAGTTCACCACCATCTATGGTAACCACTTTCATTTGTTCGATGGTGGCGTTAATAATGCCGATACGCCCTTTACGGATGATTTGCAATTCCACGTTCTGGCCCACGCGCATGAGTCCTACCAGGTTATGCATATCTAAGGAAGAACGAATATCCTTGCCATTGGCTTTAATGATGACATCACCCACCTGTAAACCGGCCTGGTGCGCTGGTGAACCTTGCTCTATTTGAGTGATGACGGCGCCCTGGGCACTTTCGAGGTTGAATGCTCGTGCCAGATCTGAAGATAAATCCTGGGCTTGGATGCCCAATCGACCGCGCTTGACCTCTCCAAACTCGATCAATTGTTGCATAATGTCATGAGCCATATTGATCGGTATGGCAAAACCAATACCGATATTGCCACTGGAACCATCACTGCCTCCCAGAATGGCAGTATTAATGCCCACGAGCTCGCCCTTAAGGTTCACCAGCGCGCCACCGGAATTACCCAGGTTGATGGAGGCATCCGTCTGAATAAAATCCTCGAATGATTCAATACCCAGACCGGAACGACCCAAAGCGGAAATAATACCCGATGTGACGGTTTGCCCAAGACCAAAAGGATTACCAATGGCGACCACAAAATCTCCCACACGCAGTTGGTTGGAGTCCGCAAATTTTATGCTTTTCAAATGTTTGGCTTGTACCTTAATGACTGCGACATCGGTATCAGGATCCCTTCCCAGAATTTCAGCGACCAGCTCACGACCATCACGCAAGGTCACATTAATTTCAAAGGCATCTTCTATGACATGGTTGTTGGTTAAAATATAACCGTTGGCCGCATCAATAATGACACCCGAACCCAGACTTTGGGTTTCATGCTCCCGTTCAATGCCCGGGAGATTAAAGAATCGTTGAAATATTGGATCGTTCAGAAGGGAGCTTTGAACCTGGGTTTTACCACGGGTCGAAATATTCACCACAGCCGGTGTCACCCGCTCCAGCATAGGGGCCAAGCTGGGCAAAGACTGGCCATTCACAGCAACCGGTAAAGCTGCCTGACTCTGTCCGGTTAATATCAGCAGCGAAATAACCAGTAGTATTCTAAGCATTAAAAAGATCTGGGATTAAAATTAAACGTGTTACGCATCGATTTGTAAAACTGTTGACCGTTTTCATCGTCAGCGGGTGGCGTATGAATCTGTATTTCCACAAACAAATCACCATCCGGTTTGCCTTTAAGGCCTCGTCCTTTCAACCGCATTTTTTGTCCGGATTGAACACCCGCAGCTATTTTCAATTCTACCTGTCCCCCCAAGGTTGGTACCTTAATCTTGCTGCCCAATGCGGCCTCCCAGGGTGTTATGGGACATTTTAAGGTTAGATCCCGGCCATCCAATTTGAACAAATGGTGCGGGAGAATATGCATTTCCAGTAACAGATCACCCGGTTCACCGCCACTCATGGAAGGATGACCCTGTTTGGATAGGCGGATTTTTTGTCCGTTCATGACACCACGAGGGATGTTTATTTTCAACTTTTTTAACGTCGGTGTCGCAATAGCACCAGAAGATGTATCAGTCCTCGAAAGCTGTATGGTCTTTTCACCGCCGTGATAGGCTTCTTCAAGGGAAATATCCAGCTTTAAGGCTTGATCCTCCCCTTTGCGGGGGCGTTGTTGAAAGGGTGACTCCTGCCCGAAACCACCACCACTGCCAAAACCACTGAATCCGGCTCCCTGCCGCCCAAAACCCGAAGTACGGCCCTGTGAAAAAATGGCTTCGAAAAAGTCACTGAAATCACCACCACTGAAACCGCCTCCTGCGGCATCACTCCAGCTGCCCGCATTAAACTCATGACCGTGCTTCCAATTACTGCCGAACTGGTCATACGCCTTGCGTTTTTCCAGATCCTTAAGGACGTCATAGGCTTCATTGACTTCTTTGAAGCGCTCCTCAGCATCTTTTTGCTTGTTAACATCAGGATGGTACTTGCGGGCAAGTTTGCGGTACGCTTTTTTAATGTCAGCGGCCTCGGCTGAACGTGATACCCCCAGTATTTTGTAATAGTCCTGATATTTCATAATCCAACGACTTGATCAGAGTTCATACTGCCGCTCCGAAGAGCGGCCTTAAAAAGGTTACCGAGTCACTTCGATTTTACGAATGGTTTCCTGCGGTTGCTTCCGGTTAATCGTCAGCGCTAAAACACCATGCTGACTTTCAGCCTTTATAGAATCCACATCAGCATCTTCCGGTAAAGTAAATTGACGCTGGTAAGCGCCTGTTTTACGCTCAACCCGACTCAGTTGATGTGTTTCATCGGATTCCACTCTGGCCCTTTCAGCCTTCACCGAGAGGACATTCTTTTCCTCGGTCACCTCGATATCTTGAGGATCTATACCGGGTAAATCCAACAACAATTGATAATGATCCTTGGATTCGACGATATCCACCTCGGGTCGCCAGTAGGCCTCCTTATCGGCATGGGTTGCCTCGGCACCTTTGACCACACGTGACGGCGGTGCAAATACGCGAAACGGATCGTAATAAACAGTTCGTAACATGATCTTTCTCCTAATCTTTAATCGCCATCCTCAGATGGCAGGTAAAACCTAAATTAAATGGGTAGAAGCTTCTTGATCACAAAGTAGGGTTATTTGATGGGTTTTCAAGAGGCCGTTAAGACCTGTTGCTGGTCACACCAATTGAGTATCTGGTCCTGCTCCAGTGGATGGCTGATGTAATAGCCCTGAATGTAATCGCAATGCATCTGCATCAACAGCTCATGTATGGCAGATGATTCGACACCTTCGGCCACCACTTTAATGCCGAGGGTATGGGCCAGGTTAATCGTAGCCTCGACAATGGTACGGTCTTCTTCGTTACTCACCATATCCTTAACGAAAGATTGATCAATTTTGATCTTTTCGACCGGTAATTTGCGCAGGTATGTTAAAGAGGCCTGGCCCGTTCCAAAATCATCAATCAACAGGGCGATACCCATAGCAGACAAACGATGCAAGATGGCAATCACCTGTTCGGGCTCCTGCATGATTTGACCCTCAGTAATCTCAATCAGTATTTGACGCGGCATGACCCCATAGTTTTGCAGAATATGATGAACCCTTTCCGGTAATTGTTCATCATGTAAATCAATCATTGAGAGATTAACGGCTATTTTTATGGAGGGGTGGGATAACAGCTGTAACTGCTTACAGGCAGATTCTATAATCCAGTTGGTCAGGGGTTTGATCAGTTGGTTCTTTTCCGCCAGTTCAATCGTGTTCTCAATAGGATCATGCTGTTCCGGATCCTTCCAGCGCAATAAGGCCTCAAAGTAACTGGTGCTATGGTGCTGCAGGTCCATCACGGGCTGATACACCAGTTTGAATTCATCATTTTCAATGGCCTGAACCAACGATTGAATCAGACTAAAGCCCTGGTGGACCGCTTCATTCGAATGCAGTTTGAAGAATTCTACGGGCCATTCGCCTTTTTGTGCTCTCAACAAGGCTTGATCGGCACTCAATGCCAGGGTATCAGCATCCTGTCCATGATCCGGGTATAAAGCCACACCGACGCTGACCTTGATTCTTATTTTACGACCATAAACGGTATAGTTGCGGGTCAGGTATTGATAAATTTTTCCGACCAGATTGGTAATCTGGTCCTGTTCTGCATATTCCAGTAGTAGCGCGAAATTATCTTCTTCCAGTCGCGCCACACTGTCCGTTTCGCGCAAACCATTACTGAGACGTTTGGCCAGCTGCCTTAATACGCCATCACCAATATAAGGGCCCAGTTCATGATTGACCTGGTGAAAGTCATCAATATCAATAAAGACGAGCGCATAACGCCTGCCAGAGCGCCGTCCCTCAAGTACGGCTTGTTGCAGGCGTTCTTCAAAAATGATGCGATTATTAAGCCCTGTTAGCGCATCATGTTTGGTCAGCTGCTTAAGTCGCAGAAAATATTGCTGCAGCAGTTTCAGCCCGGGTGTGAGATAACCTTTATCTCGACCATGCAGGGGGTGTTGAGCAATCACGTCATGTTGCATATTGCGGGTAATTTTGAGCAGGGGGCGGATGAGCGTATTGAATAACAACGCATAAAGACCCACAACGAGGATCAGCAATAAGGGGATAACCCATAACGCTTGTAACGCCCAGTGGAGCAGAAAATCCCCCAAGGATCGGGAGGCTTCTTGACTGGCTGCATAAGAAAAAAACAGTGACAAACTCCAGATCGCCACCAATGAAAAAAACAAGATGGCGAACACTACCAGGAAAAAATGCTGGAGCTTCATGCGCATAGTTATCAACTTTATGCCTGACCAAAGCTGAATCAGAGTGCAGGCTTCACACTTTTCAGCAAATTATCGTTAGGTTTATTCGATATTCTGAACCTGCTCGCGCATTTGCTCAATCAATACCTTGAGATCTACCGCGAGACGCGTCGTTTCGGTATCCTGAGATTTAGATGAAAGGGTATTGGCTTCCCGGTTTAATTCCTGCATCAAAAAATCAAGGCGTCGGCCCACGGGCTCCTCCCATTGCAACACCTGCTCCACTTCATTGATATGTGCGATAAGGCGGTCAAGTTCTTCTTCAACATCAAGCTTTTGTGCCAGGATGACGAGTTCTTGCTCCAGGCGGCCAGCATCCGCTGATTCAGACCATTGCGCCAGTTTTTCTTGTAATTGCTCAGACCATTTCTGACGCATGGCATCAACCATCTTGGCACGCCGCTGTTGAACCTGCTTAACGATCTCGGTGGCTTGACTGCAGCGCGAAGTGATCATGTCCTTGAGTGCGCCACCTTCACGCATTCGGTTTTCGACTAATTGCTGTAATGCCTGCGCTAAACTATCCAATGCCAGTTCATGAAGCGCCTTGAAGTCTTGTTCTGCCTCTTCCACGACCCCGGGCCAGCGTAAAATATCCGAAACAGACAAGCTGTGACCTTCATGAACAATCTTTAACACTTGCTGTTCAACCTGTCGTAAATTCTTCACCAGTTCTGCATTCAGTTGAATGGCAGTTGGCACTGACTTATTCAGTTTATACCTCAGATTGATATCAATCTTGCCGCGATTCAGGTGTGCTGACAGCATTTTGCGAATGTCCGGCTCCAATAACCTAAAGTCATCCGGCAGTTTAAATCCGGGTTCCAGATAACGGTGGTTGACTGACTTGATTTCCCAAACTATTTCACCGCTCTCATTACTCTGTTGCACCCTGGCAAAGGCCGTCATACTTTTGATCATGTATTCTTCCTCTTAAAGAAGCGCGAATTCTAACCATTTATGGGTGATTAATCACGGATAACCTCCCTATTATCACTGCTGATGCATTATCCGCTTGAATCGGTATAATCCGCGCATTTTTCAGGAGCCCAACATGAGACCGAGTGGTAGAGCCAACGATCAGTTAAGAGAACTCAAGATTACCCGAAATTACACTAAACATGCCGAGGGTTCAGTACTGATTGAATGCGGTGACACCCAAGTTTTGTGTAATGCTTCGGTAGAGGACCGTGTACCGGGTTTTCTCAAAGGCCAGGGTTCAGGCTGGGTCACCGCTGAATATGGCATGTTACCTCGTTCCACTTCCAGTCGCATGCGCCGGGAAGCCAGTGCCGGCAAGCAAGGGGGACGCACCATGGAAATCCAACGCTTAATTGGACGCGCGCTCCGAGCCAGTCTGGATACACAACTGCTGGGTGAACGCACTATCACACTTGATTGTGATGTTTTGCAAGCTGATGGTGGTACCCGTACGGCCTCTATTTCTGGCGCCTACGTGGCTTTGGCTGATGCCATCCAGGGATTGCTAGAAGACGGTAGCCTGAGCGAGAATCCTCTCACCTGTCAGGTAGGTGCTATCTCAGTCGGTATTTACGAGGGTAGTGCAGTGCTCGACCTTGACTATGCAGAAGACTGCACTGCCGAAACTGACATGAACATTGTCATGGACAGCAATGGCGGATTTATTGAGGTTCAGGGCACCGCTGATGGGGTCTCCTTTAGTGCCGAAGAATTAAATCAAATGTTGAATCTGGCCAAACAAGGGATTGATCAAATTTTCACCTTGCAGCGTGCTTAGACAGGAACAACATCATGCATAAGTTGGTTATCGCCTCCGGCAATCAGGGTAAATTACGTGAATTATCGGCCTTGCTGGCACCATTGAATTTCGAAGTCCACACTCAGGCTGAATTTAATGTGCATGAGGCCGAGGAAACCGGTACCACGTTTGTTGAAAATGCCATCATCAAGGCCCGCAACGCGGCTGAGCAATCTGGCTTGCCTGCTATCGCAGATGATTCCGGTATTGAAGTCGATGCTCTCGATGGCGCACCCGGCGTTTATTCGGCCCGTTTTTCAGGCCCCGGGGCCAGTGATACAAAAAACAATGAACTACTGGTTGAAAAATTAAGGGATGTTCCTGAAGCTGAGAGAACGGCGCGCTACCGGGCTGTGATTGTTTACATGCGTCATGCCAAAGACCCCTCTCCCATTATCTGTGAGGGCAGCTGGGAAGGGCGGATTCTGCTCGAACCAAAAGGTCAGGGTGGCTTTGGATATGACCCTTACTTTTTTGTCCCTTCCCATGGTTGCACCGGCGCTGAACTCAGTGCTGAGGAAAAAAACAGAATCAGTCATCGAGGTCAGGCTTTGCAACTTCTGGTCAATAAACTGCAACAATTGCATTAAGTCTGTGTCGGCGCGATTTTTTTCCAATCCGCCCCTCAGTGTCTATGTTCATCTACCCTGGTGTGAACACAAATGTCCTTATTGCGACTTTAATTCACATCAAAGTGATCACATCGATGAATCGGCTTATATACAAGCCCTCAACGATGATTTGATGCAAGACTTACCCCTGGTCTGGGGACGATCCATTACCAGTCTATTTATTGGGGGTGGCACCCCTTCATTGTTCTCGGGAGATGCAATTCATCAATTACTCTCGAATCTGCGTGCCGGCCTGAACTTTCATCCCCATATCGAAATCACCCTTGAAGCTAATCCAGGGAGTGCGGATGCGGCACGATTCAAGGATTACTTTGACGCTGGCGTCAATCGATTATCGATTGGAATTCAAAGCTTTAATGATGCCCATTTAAACAATCTGCAACGCGTGCATAATCGGCAACAGGCATTCCGTGCTTATGAAAAAGCGCGTCAGGCAGGATTTGACAATATCAATTTGGACCTGATGTATGCCCTTCCAGGTCAGACATTGAATGAAGCCGTGAGTGATGTGCTCACGGCCATTGACCTGCAACCTGAACATATCTCTCATTATCAACTCACCATTGAACCCAACACTCACTTTCATGCCCACCGGCCACGCAACTTACCGGATGATGAAATAAGCTGGCAAATGCAAGTTGATTGCCAGGCGTTAATGTCTGAATACGGATATGGCCATTACGAAATATCAGCTTATGCTCGCCCGGATTATCGCAGTCAGCACAATCTAAACTATTGGTTATTTGGGGATTACCTGGGTTTGGGGGCTGGCGCTCATGGAAAAATAACTCAAGTCGAGAAACAGCAGGTTTTACGTCAGGTTCGTACTCGACAACCCAAGGCTTACCTCATTTCATCCCCAGATAACCGGTTATCACAATCCACCGTTTTAAATGATCAAGACCTGGCTTTCGAATTCATGTTAAATGCATTAAGGCTGGTGGATGGATTTGACAAGGCATTATTTACAGAACGTAGTGGCCTGAATCCAAAAATATTATCTCCGGCCCTGGAACGTGCCTTTAAACTGGGGTTACTCCTGGATTCAGGAGGAACAATAAAGCCTACAGAACTTGGACTGCAATTTCATAACAATCTACAGTCACTTTTTTTGGATCTCGATACCACAAC
>JAAUYK010119924.1_pt1 | contig 10207 bp, 10 predicted proteins | sample 7278021 | NCBI WGS metagenome assembly JAAUYK01 (sample SAMN14350223, study PRJNA611818) | marine sediment metagenome | isolation source: surface marine sediment (1.8m) | place: French Polynesia: Moorea | collected 2018-08
CGTCCGAGGAGGTGGCCCAGGTCATTGCCTTCTTCTCCTCGGACCTGTCCCGACACATCACCGGGGAAGTGGTGAAGGTCGACGGCGGCAGCAGCTCATTGCATCCGCATCCTGCCTTCGTCCAGGGACTCCGATTCAAGGACCTTTTCCGCATGCTCAAATATGGACTCTGGCTGGAATACAAGAAACAGTCGGATCCTCTCCTGTCAGTCCAAGACATTATCACGAAGGAGCTCGATGTGTACAATGCCCACCGCATGAAGACAAAACAAAACTTCCAGGCTTGGAGTGCATTGAAATCGACATTAGCGCACCAAGTGAAGCTTTGCATTTTCTTCTAGACTCCCAACATTCTCCCCACAATCTTAAAGTACCCCGAGTCAAAGCTCCAACTGAGGGAAGCTACAACGTCAACAGTAACAGACTTTGGTATCTGTACCGCCATAAATGGCAATAGCATAAGGAACACTTTTGTGGAGAATGAGAGGACCAGAGAACTTGTAGACTATCTGGACAATCGAAAGGGAAAAGTAACCCCTATCAAGTAGGATCTGAGAATGTTATATGCATAGTACTGTACAATGAAGGACCACCCCATCGGTCTCAAATTAGGATTCGAGGCAGTGGCAGCATCCACCAGTCCACTTTCTGGCTGAATGTCAGGGATACGTTTTATCCTTCAAAGAGGGGCCACGTGCTAATCGCCCTGAATGATTGGCTTGACTTCTTCTCAGTGAGGTCAGTGTCAACTGCAAGGAATGAGTTTTGAGGCTTAACAAACAAACTTCTATAACTTTCCAGGCCACAACAGATGATCCTAGAGGGTGGATATGCATATGTGGTGAAAGTCATTCCCACTGTACACAAGGCAACTGAGGCATTCAGAGCCCTGCCACTAGAAAAGAGGGCCTGTCGCTTCTTTGATGAATTGCCAGATGACCAGGAATCTATCTACAGTTATTACACACAGAAATCCTGTGTTTTCAACTGCATGCTGAAAGACATTGTAAGATGGTACAAATGTATACTATACTACATCCACACAAAAATATTGTAAAATTGCACACATATGTACATTTAGCCCTGCCTGCCCTGGGATTTTCCTTTACCTGCCGGTTGGAATGATACACAGATTCCAGAAATCTGCACTTCTTACTCAAACAACGAAGACTTCAACAACTCACTTGACAAGTTCACTACAAAGATGGTGGATTTGGATATCGTTGAAGAATGTGAGGACCAGGTAATTGACTTATGTGAATTTTTCCTAGTCTAATGTGGTCACCCAAAATATGTAGTGTCTTCCCAACTGTGAAGAAACTGTGTATGACGTAAACATTGGAGTGAGAAGTCTAGACACAGAGGAACTTTGTTGGTCCAGGAAATACACTCGGAAGGTAAAAAAGTTTGATGTAGTATTTATGAATATGTACTATCTCAAAAAACGTTCATCGCCTTAGATGGCGGTGTCAACCTGGTATGCGGTTGGAAACCACCTTACATTCTTCATGACACAGATATTGGCACACACGCCTGCTGAGAAATTCTTCCCAGGCTCAAGTTACTATCCAGGTACTCATAAAGTTTAATGCACTAGGTAGGAAAGTGGAATTTATTTAATTAAAGATCCGGACAATGAGATTTCCTATAGCTTGGAAACCATGATGTGTAAGACGGCCTTGGAAACCCACATTGCCAAGCTAACAATTGAGATTGGGAAGCCTCGGGTGATGGAAATTGTCAAGGACATCAAGGTGACCTTTCCTGACATGTTGGGCACCATTGGCGGAACCATTGGCCTCTTCACTGGACTCAGCCTTATCAGTGTCATTGAGGTGGCATACTGGATCTACAGAACAATCATTGCATACTTCTCAAGATAACTACGCAACCCCTAATAGAAGAAATATATTCTAAAACATTGGTCGAGAGAATTTCGAGTGGTAATTTGAAACTGCTTCCTACTGGTTATGACTCCTAACATATGTACGTTCGAAAGCTTCTCTAACGTACGCTTACGTCCGCCAGTTTAAAAGCTTGGATCGAGTTTCCGTCTAATCGATTTTGTATAGGGCCCAACAAAAAGCCTTTGGCCGTCGGACAATAGGGCACCTCAACACGTACTTAGTTAATTACCGGCAGCCTTCTCTAAGATCTCCTACAAAGGTATACGAGTATAGAAATTAATGCATTTAGTTCGGGACAATTTCGCCTCGTTAGGATTCTTAGGCAGTAAAATGCTCCACGACGTGTTTCATCAACACGTACTTGAGCGAAAGAGGCAACTGCATTCCGTCTGGAGAGCCCCTTCAATGGTACTCGAGTGCATTCTAAAAGCCTCGATGGTGGCCTTGCGAACTCTGGCGAGCCGTCTGGTCTTCCTCCTCCTCCTCGCCTACTTCGCCTCCCGCCTCGTCAGCTCGGTGGCGAAGCTGAGGGAGCGGAGGGTCGGCATCAGCACGAGGTTCCACATCGGCGCCGAGTACACGAGGCCCGCGGTCACAGTATGCTTTTTCGGAGGACATTACCCGAAGTTGAGGCGCGCCGAGTCGAAAATGGGTGCGAACGCATTACCTAGGGTCGAAGACTTTGTCGTGACCGCAGATGAAGAGAACAGCACTAGGAAGTTATTCAGCCACTATGCAATCGACCTTGATACGGAGGACGCCGCCGACCTCCGCCCCTGCGTCACTGTTGACCCCGTCGGACCCGTCACCGTAAAGGACCTTACAGTATGCGATTGATTTACAAGCGGTCGCTTAGCTAATTAACCCAAACTTGGTCAGTTCTCAGTCATCGTAAAGACCCCGCCCGACCTGGACGACTTCAGCTTCTTCCTGCACAACCCCGGCCAGGCCCTGGTTTTCCCCGAGTACAACAAGTACCTCGGCGGGAGCGGCGGCATGAAGTCCGTCGTGTTCAGGAAGGACAGGGCCGTCGCCTACAGGTACAACGTGGAGAAGTCGCTGTGGATACTCATGGAGGACAGCGTAAGTAATGTAGTAACTGTATACCACAGTTCATTTAATTCGGCACGGATACCCTTCCTATAGGATACCTGCGATCCTGAAGCGAACCAGACCGACGTGATGACCTGCGTGACCGGCTTCATCGAGGCGACAATTAAATGCAGGTCGATGCTCGCAAAGAGCAACCTCAGCCTCCCCGAGTGCGAGACCAACGAGCAGATCCAACGCGTACGTATAAAATATAGGCTGCCTTAAATGCTCTTCAAATTTAACACTTTTTTCACTTAGCTTCTCGACTTCAAGATCGACATGGCCGACACTACCTGGTCCGAGTTCTACGCGTTGACCGGTTGCCGTCCGCCCTGCACTCGCCACGAGTATCGCCTCGAGCAGGAGGCCGACCCGACGGAGCAAGAGCAGCGAGGTCTCGTACGCCTCCTCTTCGTGATGACCAACGCGGGAAGATACGAGGTGGGATTAAACTAGTTATATGCTCTAACTAACTAAACGCCTTTACCTTTAGGTTAAGGAGCAATACCTCATCTACGACTTTGACACGTTCGTGGCCGACGTTGGCGGCTTCCTAGGCCTCCTGCTCGGCCACAGCCTCTACAGCATCTACAACACGGGATGCACCTATTGCGGGAAGTGGACCGGCCTCCAACTTGTTGTAGGACTGCAGTTATTCACAACATGAGCGTTATTCCCACGGCTCAGGCCTTAAAGTCGCTCTATGCACGAATGACTAAACATGCCTGTTTTGAGAATATAGGAGATTGGATCCGAAGTCCATAAACAACTCTTTCCGACAAGAAAGCGATTATTACTCCCTTGGGGTCTCGCCTCACCATCCGCGGCAACTAAGAGAATTACTGAATTGTGAGGATAAGCGAAACGCTATCTAAATGATATTTGCGGAGAGCACAAAACAAAATTCAGACTTTCTCAACAAGTCATCAATAATTGAGCCACGAATTTTCGGATCAGCCGTGCAGACGGCGCGGCGAGTCTAGCAAGGCAATAAAGTTTGCCTCCGATCGGATCGTTCCCGGCTTGATCGTGCAGTCGAGTTCCCACGATCGAAGCAATTGCTCAAAGCCGCCTCACTCACGCGGCAAGCGGCGAAACTCTCTCCGTACTTAAAGACAGACCTCATTACCCGAGCCGTAGCGTTTATATGCCTCTTGCTGCAGTGTGTAAGAGATGGCATGACTAGAATGTTAGAGAGACCAAACTCCAGCTTTTTCCTCACCTCAGTCCATCCATCGAGCGCCCGATAGAGCAAGAACGGGGAACGTCTATAGCTGCGGTAGCAGGTAATAAAACGATCGAGTTTCTGACGTATCCGAGCTTCAAGATGGAGAGCAATGTCCAACCTCTGACATATCGATCCATGCAGGGACACGGCCGGCTAGACGTGGAGCGAGGCGCTGGTCTGGTGCGTAGGACAGGCTAGTGAAATTCGAGACCATGGGACCTCCTGCACATTGCCGGCAAGAGAATTCTTTGCAAACTAATACATACGTACATTATGGAAGCGATCCCTGGATTACCTGCTGCATCGATGATGCCTGCCACAACAACTTGTTAATCCGAAACTCCGTACACGCAATTCCTATTCATAGTCGATCACGCCCTTATGTAAGGTTCCAACCGGCCGCTGGACAACTACAACTGAGAATATATGACTTTGCTCGCAACAAAATTACTACGGCGTCTCAAACGTGGTCACGTGAGTACCCCGGCCAACGGCCTAATTGTGAAAGTGATTTGCCGTGCTTGGTTTGACATGCATTTATTGCCGTGTGGAGGGCGCACATTGATGGCTCCTAGTTCGCAAAGTACAACTATAGATTACGTAAAAGCGTATTAACCCAAGTTACTCCTGGTATGAGCTGTTAGGGCAATGTAATACGTATTACGAGAATTCGTCGGAGGCGTAAGTAGAGCTCATTTAGAGAAGATTCACTATGAGGTCTTGGTTTTCTAGGAACACATATATATGTTTGGCTTTATTACGCCTACTGCGAGCTTCGTGTAAGCAAAAGAAATAAAAGCCTTATCGCCATAATTTGCTAACTATTGCCCATTATACTGCTCGATATTAGACTTATCTCTCGCATGTACTCCACAATTTACATGGGTCTTTCCGACAATACTGTGTAATTATTTCTCCGCTGTTTCGGCTTATTGCGTACCGCATTAAGGGAAGTCAGGGGCAGCTAGGTAAGATCCTACTACTAGAATATAAAGATAAGGGAAGCACTATCTAAATTATACCTAGCTGTGATTTAGTCCTAAAAACCATTGACGTCGCGTCGTCGGACACCAGTGACTGTCGCAAGGTATAAATTATTAACCGCACGAGGTTGAGGTCAGCCGTGCAGACAATAATAAAGTTACTTATGCAGTATATACCTCCGATCGCGACTCAGGCCAGTTTCTACTAGCGACTGGCCAAAGTCGCTTCTGGGGGCTAATTCACGTCGGTCATACTCGATCCTTCCTCAAGGATGGACGTTGCTCGGGCCGCTACGTTGATATGCCTCTCGTTGCAACGTAATTAAGGAATTTATGCAGTTAAAATGACCCGAGAAAGTGATTTCTCTCCTCCCTCCCTCTTAGTTCACACTGTCAGCGCCAGGTGCAGCAAGAGTGGAAGCGTCTACGACTGCGGCACCAGGTATCTAGTCAACGAGTTTTCGACGTATCAAGGTGAAGATGCAGTATAGTGCATGTCGATCTCTGGCAGGGCGTATACTTTCGACACGGGCGGGCACACGTGGAGCGAGGCGCTGGCCTGGTGCGTCGGACAGGGCCTCGGGCTGGTCGACTTCGACTCCCAAGCCAAGTTCAGGGACCTCAGGCACATTGTGGGCAAGAGCTGCTTTATTTGAGCATCATATATGTTCATTGCGGCGACCGACATTATATTAATTAACGAAACCACAATAGGGGCCGAAAATCGCGAGGCTTGGACCGCTCTGAGGCAGCCCGACTCTAATTGGTTGACCTGCATCGATGCCTCCTGCCACCAAAACCTGGTTATACCAACTCCATGGAATTAATTTACTACGTACATACTTTATTTATACTGAACGAATTATTCTGTACAGGTTTTCCAAACCGATCAGACCACGACATTTCCTTTCGTGTTCAGGAATAACCTCAAGTAAGACACATTCCTACATTCACATTCTTTGATGTTAATTGTGTGCCACATGGAACCGACTTCCAAATATCATCTCTTTCAGAAACAACAATGCAGGATCATACGAGATCAAGGCTGACAGCGCCAAGGGTTGCAACGAGATGAAGACTGACGGGAAGGTGGACGCTCTCGAGTGCAACATCGACCGCATGGTCATCTGTGAAGGTGATCTAAGGTTTACTCTTTAATACGAGTTGCAGGAATAAAGAACACGAATGTGTTGATCAGGCCAAGTGACGACGACTACCACAACTACGACTACAACAACAGGATCGACTAGTGAGTGTAGTTGTGAAGTTGGAATCGGTTGAAAATACATATGCGAATTATCTCGTCTCTAGGACCCGATGTGTGTACTGTGCAATCAGCCGCAACCAACTTTAAGATCTTCACTTGTGTCTCTGAGGGCGCGGCCAGGTAAAGCCAAATAGCGGCTTGTATTGTTTTCACGGCTTATTATAAGCTCATATCCACAGCTTTCAGCCAGAAAAGTTATTATTTTCAGCCTAAAGGTCTGTCGACTCAACAATAGAGAGGTCAGGGGAGGGGAGGTTCTAGGGCCAATAGGGAGGGAATTCATGGTCTGGAGGAATTGGGTTGGGAGGGTTAGAGGGTGGTGGTAGTTCTGGGTGGGTGGGAGTGGGGGAAAACCCAATACCAAAAGCACACGAATTCCCTCCCCAATAGCACAGAACCTCACTTTCCCTGACCTCTCTAATGTTGAGTCGACAGACCTTAGGCTGAAAATAATAACTTTGTAAGCTGCAAAGCTGTAGTCAATAATAGTGCTGAAAATAATATGATCCTGAAATAGCAGCAACCTATTAAAATGGGCCCTCTAAAAAATAATAGGAATTACACCACCGCCACTAGCGAATTTTCCTGGCAAGACGCAGTCACCTTCTGTGCAAATCAGGGCCAGCTGCGTCTTGTCAAATGGGACATTTTCATCAAGTGGCAGGACGTTCTAGAGATATCAGGTACAGGGTATTGTAAGTGGAGAAATTAAGGCTGTATGTAGTCAAAATGTTGTTTGAAGATGCTCTTGACAAGCCCGTATGGACGGGACTGTGGAATCCAAACTACGTGCCGTGCGAGGATGCCACCTGCACTCCGATTTTTAAGTGGAGGACGGCTCAGAACACCGACGAAGATTACACCTTCATGCCAGGGTAAAAATACTATGTGGAGCATGTGGCAGTGAAATATTGACCTCTCTTGCAGAACTCTGGCCTCTGGCGCGTTGGATAAGCGCTGTCTTCGCGTCTATGGCTACCCCCATAATGGCTATGTTAGGGGACGGATGGAGAGCGCAAGCTATTGTGGAATTGGAGGCACAAAGGCCGTATGCGAGGGTGATTTCGAATTTCAAGTATAAGAAGGCATTTGATGAATTTTCGTTCATACTTTAAAGGTATTCCAACGGGTTGCTGGACTCGGCCTGCCAGCGTGACAACCCAGAATATGATCGATAACTTTGCCCCCAACAATCACTACGGCGTCTCGAGTGTGGTTACGTAAGTACTCCTTATGATGCATACCTGCTTTTTAATCACCAGAGTTATTTGCCGTGACTGCGTGCTTCGACCTTGATATTGCGTGGATTTTGTTTGCACTTCTCTGTGACTCCTAATTCGAAAGGATATAGATTTACAGGCATTAATCACCAAGTAACATGAAGCGATTAGGAAAAGTACATACAGTACTGTTCGTTTGTACACTACGTACAACTTACACAATCCAGTCGGAGGCGTACAGACCAATGGTACGTATTTCATTCGAGGTTTCGTTTTCTACGCAATATGATTGCGTGTACACTGCGAGCCTCAATGAAGCAATGAAATATAGTTAGAATATGCATTTATTCGTTTCTTGCCTTGATTCGTCAATCATTCATCATCCACTTTGCCGCGCCGCAATTATACTTATCTCATGGCGCGGCCGGCTCAAAAAAATTGGGCGATGGTTACAAAAGAAGTGGCAAAAAAATCTTTTCTCCAGCAGTAGCTGCTGCGGCGTCTACTTCTTCTTCGCCGCGGTGAGCCCGGCGCCGGCGTTGAACTTGAAGAAGATGATGTCCCCGTCGTCGACGACGTAGTTCCGGCCCTGCTGGCGGTACTTGCCCGCGGCCTTTGAGATACATAATTACAGTTAATCAGTTAGGTACAATTAATGGAGTACTTTGCAAAAGTTTGCATACCTTGGCTGCCGCCTCCGATCCCTCCTCCTTGAAGTCGTCGAACTTCATGACCTCCGCCATGATGAAGCCCTTCTCGAAGTCGGTGTGGATCCTACCGGCGGCCTGGGGCGCCTTCGTGTGCTTCTGGATCGTCCAGGCCTTCACCTCGTCCGGACCGGCGGTGAAGAAGTACTGCAGGCCGAGCGCCTTGTAGCCCTGCACGATGATCTTGTCGAGGGAGCTGAAAGAGGATTTAAAGATCTACTAGTTTGTTTCCGGAAATCATTTTTTACAGCTACCCGTCTTCGTCGTCATTGACGTAACGCGGACAAATCGCCCGGACGCGGACGAAATGAAAAGCAAGGAAGAAATAATCACCATTAGAGCGGACGGGGCCTGGCTGCTGTTGCAGCGATAATGCCTGTTTTTAGCCCCGCAATGAGGGCGGGAGAGAGAGACAGAGGGAGAGAGAGAGAGAGAGAGAGAGAGAGAGAGAAAGAGGGAGGGAGGCGCTAATGGAGGCGAAATTCATACCTGCCGCTACTCAGTCGTCCATTCCTCGCACACATGCTCACTCACTCACTCACTCATATTGCGCAGTCGGCGACGACGCGAACAAATGTTGCCGCCAGGGTTCGATGTGTATCACGGGTGCATATTTTAACTCTTAAACTTTTAGAATATAGTTAAAACCCATACCGATTCTGTAGTTAAAGCCAGCAAAATTAGTGGATTGGTTATTATTACGCTTATAGTACATAGTCGAACTATATGTCTAACATTGCTGCACGATGGGCTCATTATAGCATGAAACTTTCGAAAGCAACCCTGCTGTTCTAATCCTCCGTCTGTCCGTCGGCTCCCGCCAGCCGTGACAAATGTGGATCTTGGTCATTATTATCGTAGCTACGGCGTCACATGTTGGTTTTTGTCGCCTCCCTCCGTTCGTCTGATTCGCACCTGCTGCCGCCGTTCCTTTTCCGACTGTATCATAATTGCGACTTTTCGCGAAGGAGAAAATGACACGAATTTGGTGGGAGGGAATGAGGGAAGAGAATGAGGGCGTTCCGTTCCATATCGAGTCACTTTCCGGCAAATGAAAGAAGAGGAGAATGAACTGGAGAAGCCGATAAAGTTTGTTCAAGCAGATTTTACTATGATTTTGAAAGTCTAAACGAACTAGAGGAAGTTTAATTCTTGGACGCGTACGCGTACGTAGAGCTTGATATTAAAAGCCTAAACAATACACGTACACGTACGTACAGCTACAGCTTATCAGAGGATCTCGGGTGCTTATCAGAAAATCTACGCTGAGAATCACGAGCGACAAACATCTCGCTAACGATCTGCGTCTCCTTGAAGACGGACACAACGTTCTCCCACCGCTCATGCACCGTCGATTTCGAAGAGACAAGAGGAAGCGAAACAATTCAGCTCAGTTTGTACCGTCGCGTCTCTCGATCGGCCCCCCACGTCTATTCAGTTCGCAGCGGCGTCCGAGTGGCGGCGCCGACGGAGAGACGGCCAATCAGAGAGCTCGGCGGTGGCGGCACCGACTCGCTCACTACAGAACGGCAACGGCGGCGGCGGAAACGTGCGATTTGGAGTCGTCTCCGCGAGGGAAATGACGGGGTCTGGATACGAAAATTAGATAGGAGAGAGAGGGCTAGATAGTCACTCGGAGTTACTACGACGGACAATGATAAACAGGAGGCGGCAATGGCAAAGTCACTGCCAAAGCCAAAGCGATAGATCGTAGGAGGCGGCGGCAACGGCGGCGGTCTTCGCATAGAGAGTCAGACAGAGGGGCCACATCTAGGATTTCTAGTCGAGAATTAACATTTCTCC
>JAAUYK010004919.1_pt1 | contig 10206 bp, 6 predicted proteins | sample 7278021 | NCBI WGS metagenome assembly JAAUYK01 (sample SAMN14350223, study PRJNA611818) | marine sediment metagenome | isolation source: surface marine sediment (1.8m) | place: French Polynesia: Moorea | collected 2018-08
GTAGCTAGGTAGCGTATAGATGCCGTAAACAATCATTTATAATTTTATTGTGAATTATAGTAAGTACCTGAAAAAAAATTCGTATTTGTGAGATGATACATTACAGCAGACGCTTCTTGCTAAATGACTTTTCCTCCTATTCTTAACTTTGCTAGCCGCCTCTGCCGGCGTCACGGCCTAACAGCGCGTTCGCCGCCGCCGACGCACCGGCCGGGCCGACCGCCGCACTGGCGGGAGTGGCGGCGACGCAAACGGTGAACGGCGCCGCAGATTCCGGTTGCCCTGGCAAAGTATGTTGCTCGCCCACGTAGGTTGTTGCCCGTGAATTTGATGCCATTCAGTATTATTTACAAATTCTATTTTGTTCCGCATTCAGTTCTAGGTTTAAATCACTCAAGAAACCCTTGGCCCTGAGTCGTTGCCCTGAATTATCACAATCAGACCGCCCGGCCAGCCGGCCGGCCGGCCCGACCATGTACGTACGCAATCCACCCTCGTCTGGCCTGGTATATTGCCCGCTGCTTCTCGTGTTAGCAGTAATGAGAGAAATACGGCCTCCAGACACGAAGGAAGGAAGGAAGGAATGAAGAGCACTTGAAAATGGCCCAATTCCACAACGTACGCGCTACTACACTTCCATATAATACGCGAGATTTTCCTAAAAAGTACGTTCCCCCAAAAAAGACATTTGGTGACCGCCGTGTGGTGGTAGCGGCCATAACAGTAGTCGACAGCTAGGCAGTGGCGGCGGCGGCGGCGGGGGCTAAGGTCATGGGAAGAAAAAAAAGTGCCTCGACTCGCAATTAGTCGGCCACAAAACGATGAGAGAGGGAGGGGGATGGATGCCCCAGACCACAAACGACGTACGTCTCGACGGAGCTAGGCGAAAATTTCTGCCTCGCAAACTATGGGAACTGGATGGAGGGAAGGGTGGATCCATTCCGTGATTGGGCAGTGTAAAGCTAAATCTGTCTTGGCGGGGATGGTCGGACCGACTTTGTAATGCTATATCGGTCGGCGCCTTTTGATGAAGAACATGGAGTTTCGTAATAGTATAACTGCTGTAATTCTGGCCTGAAAGGGAAACTTTTTTCTCGGTCAAAATCAATTTATCGGAAAGTTTTGGCAACTTTCATCGCCGCGGCGAAACAATGCCCGTCTGCAGACGCAAACTTTTTCTGCATAAAATTTAAGGTCGCCCGAAAATTATAGTGTCCGGCTCACTTATATTACACTCTCGATCGATCAACGGGTCAAGCTAGCATACACCTAGCTACTGGTAGGGGGAGGAAATAAATCGTTGATATAGGCCAATATATCAGCGGCTTTAACGGTACCTAACCACCCATTTGACCCCGTACGTACGCTTCGGTCGAATCCTCCTCTCGAATGAACTACCACAGCTAGCTAGCAGCTGCTAGACTCTCGCGTCATTTCGCAAAAGTGCTCGTTTTCGTCGCCTCCGGCCTCCCCTTCTCCTCCTCCTCATACGTGTTAAACAGAGGGCGGACTTCCATCCATTCATGCGCACGCACATGAAGCATATAACTTACGACGGACAAGAGTTGACAGATTGAGCCGTTCAGTTCGCGTGGCGCCATCGCCGGGCTGTAAGGCTTTCCTCGCATATGGCGACCCCAGTTCGGTGATTAATATGCAGGCAGGGGTGGCGAGACCAAATTGTCTACTGCGAGAGTAGCACGTGGGTGAAACGAAGTGGAGGATGAGCAAGAGGTTATTAGCGAGAACGAACTAACTGAACGGCGGACGGCCGCTGGAAGCGAACGAACGGTCCGGACGTGAAAAATGGACAAACTTTCTGGCTGGCTGCCGGCTTCTCCAGCTCGCTCTTGGAATGCGTATTGCGTGGTCGGTCGGTCGGTCGGTCGGCCGGCCGGGGCAGAAAATATCCAGTGTGGCTGTACGTACGCGTACGTCAGTCAACTTGTCTTATCAAGGTGATGACGGGACAATTTACTTTGCCGGGGTAAAAAAGTGACAAAATATCAGCGCAGGCGTCACAAAAAAGACCAGCTTGCCACGCCATCAGCCGCCATCAAATGTTCAGCTTAAGCAATTGCAATCTACTCGCTTGTTAATAAGCCGATCGATTTGTTCTCTTCAATTTGTCAACCCCGTTGCCAATCTGTTCGCAAGTCGGCCACCGCAAACTCTGTCGCCAAAGCTGCTGCCTGGCTGCCGCTACCTCGCTCGCCTCTCTCGTAGACCACAGCGACCACCACGCGACCGTCGCGTCCGTCGAAAAAAGTGGCTGCCGCTGCTGCTGCTTCGACCGACCGCACTTTTCGATTTGGGAGCCTATTCGAATGTAAATCGTGCATGTTGGACGAGCGGACGATATACGTGCGCGCGCATGGTGAGAGCTAGCGTCGTTGCGTGCAACTGCGGTCGGCCGCGGACGGTCGGTGGGACGGACGTTGACAATGTTTGCAAGCGATCGCCCGATCAATCACGCGCCGTGCGTGCGGGCGTTCGCCGGGAGGACGAGGCGACAAACGCCAATGTTGACGAAGTCACCACCACGTATGTGCAAAAGTTCCCTTGAAAAAGAGTCGATGAAATGCACTTTCACAACAACCAGAAAACGTCTATTGCACCAATCTGCTAAAATGCACTATTCGCCCCCTTATAATCACTTTTGAAGACAGGAGAGTAAGTTAGCTCCATTCAGAGACCGGAAGGAAGGAACGAAAGGGGGCGATGAGCCGATCGCGAATGCGAGTGAGCGTCTGCTGCCTCGATTCGGCTTATTGCACTCCCGCCCCCAGCTCGTGCCTTTATTATTGCATTCGGCACAAACTTTTCGAGTAGCGCCCAAAATTGTCCCGAAAGCCTTCGTTCGACAGTTTTGACCGTAAATGCGACGTGGGCCGGAATTACTGTGTCACACCGAACCATCAATCAGGCTACGGGCAAAAAATATCCCACAACTAATTTCTGTGAAGCCCATTATAGTTGTTTTCTCATCGAAAGTATGTTGTACACCCTGTGGGCAATTCTCTCCTTCTCTCCTCTTTTTCTCTCTTTCCCTCTCTCTCCGTCCGTTTTGCGTGAGCTCGTTGACAGGAATTCTGTCATCTCCACGAAAGCCGCAATTGCGGTCGCGCTAAGCGATCACCTTCCTCCGCTCCGCACACAAACGAACGAACGAGTAAACGAGCAAATGCCTTTTAAAACCAAGCCCACATGTGTACTTATAGTCTGTTGCGGACGTTTTCTGCCTCTATATGACGGATCTCTTTTAATTACAAGAGCCGCGAGTGACAAATCGACCGAGGGGCGCAATCTCTCATTGCTTGCTTGGGGAAGGAAGGCAAACAGAGGCAATGACAGTAGAAATTGTTTCTTTTCGTGCCTAGGGAGAGGGAGAGGGAAGGTAGACTTTTTGAACATTTGTCATGTACGTCCATTTCTTATTAATTGCTCCTAGGGGGAAGCGAATCAAAGCGGGCATGGGAAGACAACAATGAATTGTAATTTCCGTCCTTCGAAGACTTTGTTCGTTCCAAGTTTTGGACCTACAACCAGCTCGTGTGAAGATTGGCTGTCAGGGAGATTTTTCAGCCTCGCTCGAAGATGTCGGGCTATTTCTTTCTTCCCTCCTCGCTCGCTCGCTCGCATCCGTCGGTGGGCGGAGTCGGTCGGTCGGTGGAAGGCGGAAGTAAGTGAGGGCTTCATAGACACCTATCTGCTTGGCTAGCAACTTCACATGCTCAGGGGTCCTGCTACGTTTCCAGTAAATACGTAAATGCTTTCTTTTTTAACAACCCGGAGTATATGAGCAATTTTAGTATGCACGTAAGAGGTGCATATTTCAGTAGCCGTCTCCTCTTTACCTCCGCCTCTTTTCTGCGGTGGCATATTGTGGTTTAGGTGTCAACTTGATGCCTCTCAAAATGATTGACGGACGGAAGAGCGAGCGAGCGAGAAAGAAAGAGCAGCTAGGGTGGCATGATACCTTGGTATTTACGACCAGCTAGGTTGCAGACGAAGCATTATGGAAACAAAAAGATAACCTTTTCCAGAACATAGCCATAGAGAAGGCCACGAAATAATTCTAATTAAAAGCCTTGAATCCACCCTGGCTACTGTTCAAGCTGACGAGACGGTAATTACAGCGCTAGCGAACATTGTCTAGTAGCTGCCTAGCTAGCTCCGAAACTGCTCGCCCGCCCGCTCACACATAAACACCTCCATTACGTCAGTCAGTCGTCTGTCGGATTGACAGATTCGCCGAATCGGAACGGACGGACGGACGGACGGACGGACGGAACTACTCGTGTGGTATACGATGCAATCATCCAATCACGCCGACATCGCTTATTACGCGTATAGTAGAGACCATACTTTTTCTTTCACCCCAGCATATTCTACGTAGTATGGGCCACACATGAAGGATCGAGTATTGTTCCGACTCCCGCCAGCTCTGCAGTCTCTCTCCATGTGGCATGTTTCTCCATCGGACACCCTCGGCGCTCTGATGGCCGGCCGGCTTCGCCTCCTTCCTCACTCTCCAAATGCAGAATGAGGTAGGGAGCGAGCGCTAGACACGGTAGCCAGCGGAGAGCATGGGAGGTATACTGACTGGAATATTCCGATTTCTGTCTTTGTAGGGCTCATCTAGGGTTCATGAAGGCAAAAGCATTTATTGTCCGTAAGGTGAGTTCCTGCAAAAATATATACTGGAAATACCTAATACAAAAGGACAGCGAATTAAGTATTATTTGGGTACCCTGAGTGAGCCGTGAGAGCGAACGAATCTGTAGCTGCCAGCCAGCCAGCCAGCCAGCCACCCATCCGTGCTCAGGCCGACCGACGCGCCGCCGCCACCGCATTTAGATTCGGATGCATTCGTCTTGTGGAAAATGAGTTTTTTCCTCCCCCTGGCTGCCTAGCTGCTGCTCACTGTCTGAGGCGCGATGTGAGACTGGATGAGGCATCATCCACTTTGTTCCTGTCAAAAGTCGGCCGGCTGGATGCCTGCCTGCCTCGAGAAGAAGAAGAAGAAGAAGAAGATTGAAAACCCCGTCCGTACGTGTATGCGCCCGCGCGGCCGGCCGGTGCAAAAGGTCAACGTTTTACAATGCTGCCGTCTTTTCTTTTCGATTGGATTGATCGAACTTTGAAGCACTTTCTAGCACTGTGCGTAACGAGGCAGCGTTAAAGGGCAGCAGACACATGCGGAAGCCATAGAGCAGCTTTTTGACCACGCGAGAGGCAATATAGTAAGCGTGTTGGTGTTGTTGCCAAAGCCAGGTGTCTGCGGATCAGAATGAATGCTGCTGCTGGCCACGGCCTCGCAGCTATCCTATCTCTGTCCAGCTAGCTCCTAAACGAGGCCATAAAACGCATTGGCCTCCCACCAGCCAACGAGCATTCATAAGTCAGCATGGCCGGGCAAAAAGAGATCTCTGGAGCTGCTGTCCTAAAGCACATCCGGGGGTCCCCAGATTGAGTAAACATTGAAGTAAAGTCTTAAAATCGCCAAGGCTTGTTTGGGATGTCTGGCTTCTTGCTGCATGCCCACAAAGTCTGCTCCGAACGGCCGGACGGCCGGACAGGTTCATTTCCCAAAGTTGACGTCTCCATTCTATTCGCAGGTGACGAATTGACCAAGAGCCGCGAGCGAGCGAGCGAGCGAACGAACGAAGCAAGAACGATGGCCCCGGCGCAGCCGCGAGTGAGTCAGCCAGCCAGGCTCAAAAGTGTGACATTAACAGCGGGGTGGGAAAGGAGATAGGCGATCAGACAGGATGGGTTTCTTCAACCGTCATATGCAACCGGCTTCGCGATGCATCTTGCTGCTTTTGTGAAGCAAATACCTTCAAGAAACTGGGATGGCATGGTGCCCAAATAGGGGAGATCTTTCCCCCTCAAGATGACATCTCTCTCCCTCTCGTTCCCTTTAAAACAGCTTGTAATACCACGAACGAAACCATCTCCATACTTTTTGGTATTCGAGGAAGGTAGGTAGGTGTGGAGCGAGCAAGGCACGTAGCCAGCCAGCCAGGGGTTAAGACGGGCTAAGGCCGGTCCATTTATTCCAGTCAGTCCCAGAAATGGAGGAGTGGGATATCCTACGCGGAAATCCCAGGAAAGAGATGATGATCCCATTATTAGGGCGGATACGAAACGGCCAAAGTGAAATGGGATGGAAGGGAATATGGCTATAGCTAGGGGACTTTTAAAAAGCGGGACTTTAAATATTCCCACGTCCGTCTGACCCGACCGAGCTTTGTGTGTGTCAAAAAGGAGGTCAGGTCAGGCGACTGAAAGCGGTGAAAAAAGCGACAGGGTCAACGCTACCGGCTGGCTGACAGCCGAAAAGCAGGGTATAATTTTAAACATCTTCTAGACATGAGGTCGTCGCCTCCTTCTTCCCTCTTTTTTTGCAGCCCAACTTTTTCACATCTGCCAGCTAGCTACGACCGAAAGTTGCTGCTGCTCTGCTTTCGCCCATAAGGATTACGTTCGTAGGCGAGGAAAGAAGGAAGGGAGGCAGGGAAAACGACTTTTGGATGCAAATCCAATCTGTCTCCAAGGACCTGCCGTTCCTTCCCGTAATCCTTCCAGCTGTTGTCCTATATACTACGTAGGAACATTGCGTACGTACTATACGACCTGCACTTTTGTTGCAGTCATGTTATATTGTCTGTACGTACGCGCCAAAAAAGTCCGCCTGGGATTAATAAATCTGGCAGGATATAGATCGTCGTTGCCCGTTGCCGATTCATTCTTCATCTGTCATTGTTGCAAATACGATAGATCCCCTCGGCGCAACTGTTACAGATGTTCCTACGTACGAACGACGTGCATTCTAACTCAGTTCCGCGGTGACGCTTTCTCCCTCCCTCCTTCCTTTCTTTCCCCAAGGGCTCTCTCTTCTCTTTCCGATTATGCTAATCTCATTTTGCAGCCTGTTTGACTCAATCCATCGGCCCTCTCCCTTCCTCCCTTCCTCAGTTCACTCTTCACGTGACACAATGGGGGCGGCACGCGACCAAGACGTATCACACAATCGCAGAGTCATACCAGCTAGTTAGCCACGTCCCCGTTTCTTAAAACGACACGCAGTGTGTGTTTTATGTCACGTAAAGACAGTGCTATAATATTTTGCTATTGAGCCCAACTGACGCATTTTGCTCAAGTGTCCCGAGGCGGCGACGCCGATTGCTCCGAAAGATATACTACACGCACGTAGCAACTGCCTCGAAGGATTCTGGCGTTATCTTGCCTTTGAGTCATATGTAGACCGAGAGAGACGCCCGCCCCGCGCCGGCGTTCGTTTTATATAAAGTTTCCTATTTTCTCGGCGTCTTTTCTGTGCGCGAAATCGATTTTCCCATGTTTCTTATTTTCACCGACAAAGGAGGCGCCGATCCAAAGGTCAGGCTTCAGACAGACAGACAGCTTGAGATACGCCGCCGCTCGCTGAGATGAGACAGTAATAAAACCCATGCGGTCGAACGGAGTTAGTAGCAGGCTCCGTCCGATCGGCCGTGGCTCCACAGGATGCCAGTGGGGTTACGTAGAATCGATCGCCCACAGAGGGTACAAATCTTCCTCCTGGAAACTCATGTACGCGTACGCCGGTGCCAATTCAATAGGACACCAAAACCACAAGATGTCCGGCCGGCGGGGGTCTAGCTCGGATCGGCTCGATCGGCTTACACGTGTTGATTACAACTTTCCGGCTTCTTTCTGGGCTTCTCCAGTTTCGGAGGAGCCGGCCGGTCCCTATAAATCTGTCAGTCGGCCGGCACGAGCTTCAGTACGGTCAATATTATTTTCCCGGCTGAAACTAGCGACTTGGGGGAACTCGACACCGAGAGGACACAGCTGCCGATTTCGAATTCTCCTCTGTCGCGCAGTTGGCATAAATTAGTTCGGACACGCTTCGATTGAAGCATGCATGATCATTCTCAACGCCCCTTTTCCGAGTCAGCGAACTTTTGTCACACGGCGGCACGCGCCAATCGATCGACGGACAGCCTTTCCAAATTTCTTACAAAAATGTCTTCTTTATCTTTCGAGAAAATCGCTGACGCATGCGCATGGTAGAAGGGAAAGCCCCCTTGATCCTTGCCAATGGCCGCCCCGCCGCCGATCGAGAATCCCCTCGGCATCAACAGTTTCCTTCCTTCCTTCCTATAGCGATCCTACTGTGACGAATCTGTTGAATGTGACTTAGAGCCCGGCTAATGACCCGCGTCATAAGGAAATATATACTGCCGATAAAAGAACGCCATACGTCGACTCGGGGATGATGCCGTATCTTGAATGGAAAAATCGACATATATGCTGGGCATCGGAGCGTGAGACGCGATCGACGCAATCGGGACACGCGACTCGTATGACGGGGGAGGAGGAGCAACGGACGTTTTATTCCCATTTGCGCTCTTGCGTATCCAACAGCAGTCGGGGGAAATTCGATCCCCTCGGTCTGGACGCCACGGAGACGCCGACCCATTTCGATGTACGTATAAATTAAGAGCGAGAAAAAGAAGACGTCTTCTGTTTGGGATTGTGTGTCTGTCTCGGAGGCGTCTCGCTGTCGTCGCCAATAGACTGTGACGTCACAGATGCTTTGGCGCGGACAACGCCGGCGTTGTGCAAGTTGACGATCGAGCCACCCACGAGCAGGATATGCAGTCGCGACAGACGGCTAATTATAAGTCGGCTTGCTTCTAATTAAGTCAACTCTTTTTCTTTTCTTTGTGGATTGAATTTCACGAATGTGTGTAAGAAGGTTTTTCCTCCATTTTCCTCGCCTCCTCTCGCGCGCACGGCGGAAAACAGCCAATAACTCACTGACAATTTCAGTGGCGGCGGTTTCCCTTCCCTCCTTGCCTTTTTTTCTTCCTGAAAGGTCTGTCAGACGCGACGACATTGATGTATCTCATGGCAATTTCACATGTTGGTAGCGGGCGGACGGACGGACGGACGGACAGACGCCGACCGCCGACAGATGTAGTACGTAAGACCCGCTCAACCAAGGGTCCATTAGGTGCGAGACGAGGGTCTATTTCAGTTCCTCAGTGAGCGATCCGAACGTGACCTCCGCTGCCGCCAGTATATATCAGTTGTCGGTCTCCTCTCCTCGGGAAATAAAGGCTTCGCTCCGCTTGACCTCAAACTGTGTAAATGAGCCCACTTGAACTATATTTCACCCACGGCTGCTTTTTTTCGCTGTACTACCTACCTCCAATGGGGGCGGGGCGGGGCGGCGTCAAACGCGCGTGACGAGACGGGACTTACGGAGACCGCACGGTAGCCGTCTTAAAGTGGCTACCGGATCTCGGGCGCATAAAGATGTAAAGATAACGCACATTGGCATAATTTTTATGTTTTCGTCGATCTATCGAACAGTTAGTGCGGACAATGTCAGATCGACGCTCATCACAGCCAGTCAGTCCACTGGCTGCTGCGGCTGCCAAAACCCTGCGGTCTGTCGAGCTGTCTGTCCGTCTGTCTGTCGGTCGCCCAGCATGATTTCTGGTCAGCGCGATCAGTGGGGGGCGGCCTTTGAAACTTGACCGACCAAAAACGAGCTGGCTGGCCGACTAGCTGTTCCAACGAGTGTTTGGCAGCGACCGGCGTTTTCCTTCCTACGAGATCGACTTTGATGTATGGATTCTCCGCTACACCGTCTTGATTGGCGGACCAACGAACATTGACCTGTTGTCGACAACATAACTGTTAGTCGCCCATCTTGACTTACTTGTTCCTGGCAAAAGTTTCCACATTGAATGGGGGCAGTTGAAGAACAGTTATGCGCGATTTTTGCATACTTGACCTCCCAGCTAGTCTGTCTGTTTTCGGCGCTCGCTCGCTCTGACGGACAAGTCAATCACGGCCGATGTTGATCTCTCTCCAATCCCGTATGCAAGGAATTTGTCTCCGGTCTCGTAGGCCGCATTCCGGGGGCTTTTGAAATGGAGATGGCCGTCCGATCGCTTGTCCAAACAGAAACGTCACTCGCTCGCTCGCTCGCTCGCTCTCCCCATCGATATCTAAATAGATGACAAAGGATCGAACCTGCGGCTCGCTCGCTCCCGCTGGCTGCAAGAGTTGCCAGATTACCCATGAGTCATATGAAGAAAAGCACATCCAGAGCTATCTTCAAAAAGCAAAATATATACTACGTATTGTACGTATATTTACGTGTCCATTTGGCAACGTTCA
>JAAUYK010152035.1_pt1 | contig 10206 bp, 4 predicted proteins | sample 7278021 | NCBI WGS metagenome assembly JAAUYK01 (sample SAMN14350223, study PRJNA611818) | marine sediment metagenome | isolation source: surface marine sediment (1.8m) | place: French Polynesia: Moorea | collected 2018-08
CGCCTATCTCTGGGGCGACGCGTTTCTCGTCAAACCGGTCACCGACCCCGACGCGACCGTCGTCGATGTGCCGCTACCCGCCGGTGCCTGGTTCGATTTCTGGACTGGTCAGCGCTATGACGGGGGTGCGAGCGCGGCGGTCCCGGTCGACCTCGAGACGATCCCGGTACTGGTCCGCGCAGGATCATTCGTGCCTATGATCGGCGACATCGACACGACGGCCGACTACTCGAGTGAGAGACTGAGCCTTCATTACTATGCCGATGAAAGTGTTCGCAGCGCGACGGGTACGATGTACGACGACGACGGCGAGAGCCGACTGAGCCTGTCGCAGGGTGAATTCGAACTGCTCCGGTTCGCTGCCCGTCACCGTGACGATTCACTGACAATCGACCTTGCCCGGGAAGGCGGGGTTTATGCCGGTCGGCCGGAAAAGCGCGAGCTCGAGATCATCCTGCATAACTGGACCGCGCCCGTGAAGGACGCACGCTTCAATGGCAGAACGATCCGCGTCGACTACAACCGCAGCAAGCGCACCCTGACTGCGCGAGTCGACTGGGACCACGACGATGCGGTACTCGAGATCAACCCGACGGCGCCGGCCACCAAGCCGGTTGTCTACCAGGTGATGACCCGGCTGTTCGGCAACACCAACACGACCAACAAACCGTGGGGAACGATCGAGGACAACGGCGTCGGCAAGTTCGCCGACTTCACCGACGAGGCGCTTGCGGGCATTCGCGACCTCGGCACGACGCACATCTGGTACACGGGCGTGCCGCACCACGCGGTGGTTCGCGACTACACCGCTTATGGCATCAGCGACGACGATCCCGACGTCATCAAGGGCCGCGCCGGCTCGCCGTATGCCGTCAAGGATTACTACAACGTCAATCCGGACCTCGCGGTCGATCCTGGCAACCGGCTCGCCGAGTTCGAGGCGCTCATCAAGCGCACCCACGATCACGGTATGCAGGTCATCATCGATATCGTCCCCAATCACGTCGCGCGCAACTACGAGTCGATCTCACGGCCGGACGGCATCGAGGACTTTGGCGCCGGTGACGACACCACCGTCGAGTGGGCCCGTGACAATAACTTCTACTATGTCGTCGGCGAGGACTTCCGTGTGCCGGAGTTTCCCGACGACTACGCGCCGCTCGGCGGCGAGCCCCACCCTCTCGTCGACGGCGAGTTTGACGAGTCGCCGGCCAAGTGGACCGGAAATGGCGCGCGCGCTCCGCAGCCCGCATTCAACGACTGGTACGAGACCGTCAAAATGAACTACGGTGTGCGGCCGGACGGCAGTCATGCGTTCGAAAGCCTGCCCGACGAGGCGCGCGACTGGAGCATCGAGGAGCACGCCGAATTCTGGGCCGGCAAAGACGTGCCCGACAGCTGGGACAAGTTCCGCGACATCGTGCTCTACTGGACAGCGAAAGGCGTCGACGGTTTCCGTTACGACATGGCCGAGATGGTGCCCGTGGAATTCTGGAGCTACCTGAATTCGTCGATCAAGGCAGCGAATCCCGATGCGTTCCTGCTGGCCGAGGTCTACAACCCGGCGCTGTACCGCGACTACCTCCAGCTGGGCCGCATGGATTATCTCTATGACAAGGTAGGCCTGTACGACACGCTCAAGCCGATCATGCAGGGCAAGGCGAGCACGGCCGACATCGCACCTGTCCACGCGGAGGTACTCGACATCGAAGAACACATGCTGCATTTCCTCGAGAACCACGACGAACAGCGCATCGCCAGCCCCGATTTCGCGGGCGATCCGGCAAAAGCAAAACCGGCCATGGTCGTATCGGCTTTGCTCAGCCGCTCTCCGACAATGCTGTACTTCGGCCAGTCGGTCGGCGAACCCGGTGATGACGACGCGGGTTTCGGTGATCCAACGCGCACCACGATCTTCGACTATTGGGGCGTGCCGGCGCACCAGCGCTGGATGAACGATGGGGCTTTCGACGGCGGTCAACTCTCGGCCGAGGAGCTGGCATTGCGGGACTTCTACGAGCGGTTGCTGAACCTGAGCAAGGAACCGGTGTTCGGCGCGGGCGAATACACACCGATCGAGACGGGCAATGACAAGCTGTTCGCATTTGCGCGCTGGCTCGGCGACGAGCGGTTGATCGTACTGAGCAATTTCGACAACCAGGCCGGACACGACGTCACGCTCGAGATTCCGGCTGATCTCGTCACGGCACTGCAGCTCCCGGATGGCCGCTACGTGCTGGACGACCTGCTGTACGGCGAACAGCAGGCCCGACTCATTGTCGACGGCGGCAGCGGCTACGCGAAGCTCAAACTGGCGCCGCTGGAGTCGCTGGTGCTGCGAATAGGCGCTGAGGATATCCGGCGCCACACCGGCTTTGCCTCCAATTTCGTCGGCGCACGCCATGTCGACGTCTGGCTGCCGCGCGACTACGCGGAATCGGACACAGACTATCGCGTGCTCTATTTCCACGACGGGCAGAACCTGTTTAATCCCGAATGGGTGTACCACACGCAGACCGACTGGGATATCGACACGACGCTGCAGCGCCTGATTGACGAAGGCAATGCGGACGACACGATCGTAGTGGGCATCTGGAGCACCCAGGATCGCATCAGCGACTATATGCCGTGGGACATGTACCACGCGGCGCCGGTAGAGTACCGTGAGGCGATTTCGCGTTATATGAGCCAGGAGCCGGAGTCGCGCGAATACCTGCGTTTCATTGTCGAGGAGCTCAAGCCGTTTATCGACGCCAACTACCGCACGCGGCCGGGGCGTGACGACACCTTACTGATGGGCTCGAGCATGGGTGCGCTGATCTCGCTCTACGGCGTCATCGAGTATCCCGAGGTTTTCGGCGGCGCGGCCGCGGTATCGACCCATTGGCCCTCGTCGATGATGCTCGAAAATCCTGAGGGCAACGAGGCCGTGCTGGCCTGGCTGCGCGAATCGCTGCCGTCCCCCGGCGCCCACAAGTTTTACTTCGACTTCGGTACCGCGGAGCTCGACAGTGACTACGAGCCGCACCAGCAGGCCGTTGACAAGGTCATGCGCGATCTCGGCTACGTCGAGGGTCCGTTGTGGACAACGCGCAAATTCGAAGGCGCCGGCCACAACGAGGGCGCCTGGCAGGAACGCGCCCACATTCCGCTGACCTTCCTGCTCGGCACAGGCAATAACAAGGAATAAGAACATGCTGAAGATGCAGCAAGACCTGAGCAAGACCTTCCTGGCAATACTCGCCCTGCCCGCCACGGCGCTGGGCTTTGCTTTGTCGGTACAGATCTCGGCGCTGAGTTGGATCCTGTTGACGCAATACAATCTCGAGGTGCACGACATCGGCCTCGTCTGGGCAGCCGGGCCGATCGCCGGCATCTTCGGCCAGGTCATCATCGGCGCACTGTCCGACCGCGTCTGGCTGTGGAACGGACGGCGGCGGCCGTTCATCCTGATTGGCGGCACCGTCGCGGCGCTGATGCTGCTCGCCCTGCCGAATATCGACGTGATCTCCAGTGCAATGGGGATCGAAGGAATACTCGGCGTGGCCCTTGTCGTCGTGCTCTCGCTCGACTTCGCGATCAACGTCGGTTTCAACCCCACGCGTTCCGTCATTGCGGACGTGACGCCGGATGGCGTTGACCGTACGAAGGGCTACACGTGGATGCAGACCGTGTCGGGCACGTTCGGCGTCGGCGCCTACGCGATCGGCGCCATCTGGGGTAACTATGTCCTGATCTATGTCGGCGTCGTCCTCGTGTTCCTGTTCTCGATCATCCCACCGATATTCATCACGGAACCGAAGACGCTCGAGTCGGATAATGAGGATACGGACACGGGCAAGACGACTTTCGTCGGCGTACTCATGAATATCCAGCCGCTCTGGGGATTCCTGATCTACGACCTCTACGCGATGAGCCTGCGCATCGCCGGCATCGAACACGACCATTGGTACGCCGAGATCATCTGCGGAATCCTCACGATCTTCTTTGTGGCCAAGGCGCTGCTGGCCAAAGAAAATTCGGGCGACACGGCCGCCAATCACCTTATCGGATTCCGGCAGGTGCTCGCCGCGCACTCGTTCAGCTGGATCGGCATCCATACCACTTTTGTCTTCCTTGCCGTGTATCTCACGGCCACGCTGACGGGCGTGGATGAGATCGCGATCGGCAAGATCGGCTCGATGAGCTTCCTGATTCTCAATGCGGTCGGCGCCGCGCTGCCGGTGCTGGTGCTGGAGCCACTCACCGAGCGTATCGGTCGCGTGCGCACGCATACCGCATGCCTTGCCATCATGACCGTGGGTTACGTCGCGCTGTACTTCCTCGCTGAATCGATCCTGTCGATCTATGTCCTAATGGCCGTCATCGGTGTCGGCTGGGCCTCGATCATCAGCCTGCCATTTGCCGTGATCTCGCAGAAAGCCGACAAGGCCGAAATGGGCCTGTTCATGGGCCTGTTCAACCTGTCGGTCGTACTCCCGCAGCTTGTCGTCAGTCTCGGCATCAGCCTTGCCGTGAGTCGCGCGGACGACCCGGGTATCATCTTTGCCATCTCGGCCATTGCGCTGGCCCTGTCGACCATTGCCTGGACACGCGTTCGTGAAGACTAGACTCGTTACGACCCTGACAGCAGCGATGCTCGCGGCCTGCGGCGCCGACCAGACGCCGGCGCCCGATATTGCAGAGACTTCGAACGTTGCGAATGCTGCGGCGAGCGCGCCAGTTGCTTTCGTCCAGTTGTTTGAGTGGAACTGGAACGACATCGCCCAGGAGTGCGAAACCGTACTCGGGCCCGCAGGCTACACGGCCGTGCAGGTGTCACCGCCGAACGAGCACATCACGGGCCCGTCCTGGTGGACGCGCTACCAGCCGGTCAGCTACCAGGTCGAGAGCCGCAGCGGAACGCGCGACGAGTTTGCCGACATGGTGGCGCGCTGCGACGCCGCGGGCGTCGGCATCTACGCCGATGCCGTAATCAATCACATGGCCGGCTTCCCCGAGGGTACCGGCGTGGCCGGTTCCGCATTTGCCGAGTACGACTACCCGGCCGTGCCGTACACCTACGACGACTTTCATCACTGCGGCCGCAACGACGACGACCGGATCGGGAATTACCAGGACCTTTACGAGGTCCAGAATTGCCAGCTCGGCACGCTCGACGACCTCGACACCGGCAGTCCGGACGTGCAGGCGCATATCGCGGCCTATCTCAACGACCTGTTGAGTCTCGGCGCGGCGGGCTTTCGCATCGACGCCGCCAAGCACATGGATCACGATGAGGTGCACGCGATACTCCGCCTGGTGGATGGTTCGCCGTTCGTTTACCAGGAAGTCATCGATCGCGGTGGGGAAGCCGTCAGCGCCGGGGACTACCTGCGCGACGGGTACGTCACCGAGTTCAAGTATGCGGCGATGATTCTCGACGCGTTCGAGCGCGGCAATCTCGATGTGCTCACCAGGTTCTGGACCGGCGACGGCTGGCTGCCGGACGACCAGGCCATCGTCTTCGTCGATAACCACGACATCCAGCGCGGCCACGCGTTCGGCGACGAAGTCGTCAATTATAAGGACGGCCGCCGTTATGACCTCGCGGTCGCGTTTATGCTCGCCCATCCCTACGGGTATCCGCTCGTCATGTCGAGTTACGCGTTCGAGACCGACCAGGACGGACCGCCAGACGTCTCGCCGCTCGACGCCCGTGGGTGCGATGCCGCCTGGGTCTGCGAGCATCGCCGCGCCGTGCAGGTGCGGATGGTCGAGTTTCGTGAGGCGACCGCGGGCGCCGATCTCGTCAACTGGCAGATCGTCGATGACGTCGTGTCCTTCGGCCGCGGTGAGATCGGTCACATTGCGATCAACACCGGCACCGAGGCGGCTCGCGTTCGGCTGCAAACGAGCCTGCCCCCCGGCCGCTACTACGGACTGATCAACGGGGCCGCCGTGGATGTCGACGCAGCGGGCGTCACTAACATTGTGCTCGACCCGTCGAGTCTTGTCGTTGTCCTGAGGGACCAGTAAGCAATGCAGACCACGAGGCTGGGCAGCAGCACCCTCGACACTTCGCGCCTCGCCTACGGCTGCATGCGCATATCCGATGATTGCGACCGCGGCAAGCGCGCAATTCATGCGGCCGTCGACGCCGGCTACACGCTGTTCGACCACGCCGACATCTATGGCGGCGGCGACTCGGAATCCCTGTTTGGCGAAGTGCTGCGGGAATCACCCGGGATGCGTGACCGTATCGTCGTGCAAAGCAAGTGCGGCATACGGCTGGCCGATGACGGCGGGCCGCAACGTTACGATTTCTCGCGCGACTACATCACCAGTAGCGTAGAAGGTTCGCTGGAACGCCTCGGAATCGAGCAGCTCGACGTCTATTTGCTGCATCGCCCGGATTACCTGATGTCCGCCGACGAGGTGGCCGAGTCGTTCGCATCGCTAAGACAGGCGGGCAAGGTCGCTCACTTTGGTGTCAGCAACTTTTCGACATCGCAGTTCGAGCTGCTGCAGTCCGCCGTTGCGGAACCGCTGCTTGTTAACCAGGTCGAGATCAACCTGCACAACATCGATGCGCTGCATAACGGCGTGCTCGATCTGTGCCAGAGACTGAATGTCATGCCGCAAGCCTGGTGCCCGCTGGCTGTCGTCGCCTATTCCGCCTGGGGCAGCACGCTGACCGACGAAGATGAGGCGCGCATTCGCGCCGAGCTGGAGCGGCAGTCCGCGGTCTACGGGGCCGAAGGCTGGCTCATCGCACTCGCATGGCTGCTGCGGCATCCCGCAGGTATTTCACCGATCATCGGATCCACGACGCCCGAGCGCATCGTTGCCGCAACAAGGGCGCTGGAGATCGACTACTCTCGCGAGGACTGGTATTCGCTGCTCGAGGCCCGCAACGGCGAATCAGTGCCCTAGCGCCGCCAGCTGCTCGTTGTGCGCCGGGAAGTTGAGCGCGCAGCCCTTGCGGTATTTCGCGATTTCCCCGAGGTCATACTTGTTGGCCATCTCGTTGCCCGGGCGAACCTGATCGTCGGTCGGCATAATGCCTTTGCCGGCGAGCAGGCAATTCCAACTTACGTTCGGGAAATAGGCGTCCAGCTTCTGGCGCTCGAGCTCGTCCGTGATGTTCTTGCCCTGCATCCAGGAACCCAGGATCTGCCGTAGCGACGGCGAGATCTTCTCGTTGCTGCCACAGTCGCGCCAATAGTCGGTGTCGGTTCGCGTGCTGATGCGGTAATGACACACGATATAGTCGCGCACGGCGTCAAACCGGCCGCTGATACGATCGTTGAATTCGTCGCGGTACTGGTCCGTGAAGTTGCCCTTGTTCACCGACTGGACGAAACGCGCGACGGTCTCCTGCACCATGTCGAGTGCGGTCGCCTCGAGCGGCTCGATGAAGCCCTGCGACAAACCCACGGCCAGGCAGTTCTTGGCCCAGTGCTCCTTCACCCGACCCACCTTGAACTTGAGGCGACGCGCCTCGAGGTCGGAGTCCTCGAGCCCGAGATGCTCGCGCAGCTCGCGCTCCGCATCGTCATCGTCGACGTACTTCGAGCTGTAGACGTAGCCGTTGCCAAAGCGTGTGGTTAACGGGATCTTCCAGGCCCAGCCGTACTTGAGCGCCGTGGCAACCGTCTGCGGCTCGGGGTTCTCGTCCGGCTCGGTCGGGAACACGACGGCGGAGTCATTGAACAGCACGTCGTCGCAGCTTTCGAACGGTACGCCCAGCGCCTGCTGCAAGATCTGGCTGCGGAAGCCGGTCGAGTCGACGTAGAAGTCGGCCTTGATCGTATCCTCGGTGTCGGTCTTCAGGTAGTCGACGAAACCGTTTTCCTTGAGCACGACGTCGGTCACCGTGGCCTGGCGGTACTTGACGCCCCTCGACTCGGCCCACTCGCGCAGGAACTCGCCCAGCAGACCGGAGTTGAAGTGATAACCGTAGCCCATCTCGAACGGGAAGTTGGGCGGTGCAACGGGCGCAAGCCGCTGCTTGGCCAGTTCCCATTCGATAAAAAACTGGCTCGGGTGGCCATCGAGGTCGACGCCCTGGCGGCGCAGGAAGCTGTTGTGAAAGAACGCCGGGACGATGAGTTCGTCGGCCTGGCAGAGAAACGGGTGGAAGTACTCCTCGAAGCCGGGCCGGGCCGACCAGCCGCGGAACGTGATGCCGACCTTGTAGGTGGCGTCACATCGGGGCATCCAGTCGCTTTCCTGGGTACCGATGAGTTCGAGGAACTTCTTCAGCGGCGGCGTCGAGCCCTCGCCGACGCCGATGATGCCGATGTCGGGCGACTCGACCAACGTAATGTCGATGTCCTTGTCGCCCCAGTTGAGGGCGAACAGGTTGGCGGTAATCCAGCCAGCGGTGCCGCCGCCGAGAATGACGATGCTTTGCATTTGGGTGCTCTTGCGAATGTAACCGGGTTAGACAGCCTACCAAAAAAAAACCGCTCGACAAGCCGAGCCCATCGAGCGGTCTTTTTTGTAGCGGTTTGGCTTAGTACTTGTAGTTCAGGCCGAAGTAGTACTGGCGGCCGAACTGCTTGAACTCACCGAACGCGTTGTCGACGCCGTACTCGATGATGTTCTCCTCGTCCGTCAGGTTGTTGCCCGAAATGACGATACTGAGCCCGTTGTCGAACGCGTAACCGACCTGCGCGTCCACCGTCGTGTAGTCCTGCGCCAGCGTCGGCGAACCGGCGCCCGGAATCGGCAGGTTCTGCACGAACTCGTCCCGGTAGCGCATGTTCACGTGGGCGCTGAAGCCACCCCAATCGTAGAACACGGTGGCACTCCAGACGTTCTCGGACAGGCCCGGCAGCGGCAGGTTGCGGTTGTAGAATGCGCCGCCGCCTACCTCGGTCTCACTGTCGGTGTACGAGTAACTGGCCGTGGCGCCCAGCCCGCCCCAGTAACCCGGCAAACCATCGAACGTCTTGGTCGCCGCGAGCTCGATGCCCTGGATGTAACCGCCAAGGTCATTATTGAGGTAAGTCTGGTACACGTTCAGGAAGTGACCGTCCGGCACGATAATGCCGAGATCGTCCGGGTCGGGCACGTTGCCGTCGGCAAACGTGAACTGCGTCGGGCCTTCGACGAGCGACTCGATGTCCTTGTAGAAGATAGCTGCCGCTACGACACCGCCGTCCTCGAAATAGTGCTCGTAAGACAGGTCGAACTGGTCGGCCCGGAACGGATCGAGATATGGCGTGCCGTTGGTCCAAACGTTGTACTCGGTCAGACCGTCGACCGGGCTGCCCGGATCGTTGATCGTGCCGCCGAACCACGAACCGGCGCCGCCCTTCATCTGGCCGACAGGCGGGCGGCCCATGACCTGGGCGTAAGCGAAGCGCAGCACGTCGTTGTCGGTCAGCTCGAAGTTGAGGTTCAGGGCCGGCAGCGTCTCTGACTCTTCGGGACCATAGCTGACCGGCGCCAGGTTGTCCTGCGTGACGCCCACTCCGTCCGTGATCGGTACGCCGTTGCCTGTGCCGACGTTCTGCAGGCCGACTGTCTTGACGTCTGAGTCGACGTAGCGAACCCCGACGTTGCCGCTGACCGGGACGTTGCCCAACTGGAAGTCGAGATTGAACATCAGGTAAACGGCCTCGGTCTCTTCCTCGATGTCGTTCGACTCGATGAACGTCCAGTCGCGGCTATGGAGCTTGACGCCCCCGTCGCCGTTCGCACCGAAGATCGACCGGCCGAGTGCGTTGATGTTCCTGACCGTGAAGTGATCGGGTACGCCCGGCAGCGACTGTACCTTGACGAAGCCGTCAATGGACTGCGGCGTACAAGCGGGCAGGCTCGAGGTGTCGTCCTCACACCAGCCCGTGCCCTGACCGCTGCGCGAGCCGTACAGGAACGTGCCGCGGTCGGCGCCGAAAGTCCGATCCGAGATGCGTACGCCGACTTCGAACGAGGAGATGGGACCCCACTCCACGTCCTGCTTGAAGTCGACCTTGAAAGCGTCGATATCGTCTTCGTAAAGGTGCGGGTAGCGCTCGTAGCGCGACAGCTGCATCTGGCTCGCGTCGGTAAAGTCGACGCCGCCGAAGGCGCCCGTCGCCACGCGCTGGCCGTTCAGCGTGTAGGTGAACGACTGGCCGGCCAGTTCTGCGCCGCCACCGGGCTCGTAGGCGTGTATCGAGGCGATACGGTCTTCACGGGTCTTTTCACCGCCAGCCGTGTACCAGTCGAGCG
>JAAUYK010048581.1_pt1 | contig 10205 bp, 7 predicted proteins | sample 7278021 | NCBI WGS metagenome assembly JAAUYK01 (sample SAMN14350223, study PRJNA611818) | marine sediment metagenome | isolation source: surface marine sediment (1.8m) | place: French Polynesia: Moorea | collected 2018-08
CGAAGCCGTGCCATTAGAAATTTATTAAAGTGCTCGCGCGTTAAGTCGCTTTCCCGTGTCACCGCCACACCGTGGTCGCCTTTGCGCATCGATTTTTTGTGCCATTTAGACATGTGGAAAATGAATTTCACGTCGCTCGTAAAGCTTCCGACATGGACAATTTAGGTGCCTTTTGCCTTGGCAACACTGCGTGTCCAACGCCAGACCAGCTGTTCATCAACGCCGCTGCCTCGGTGCCTCCGTACCTCGATTCACCGCCGCCGCCGCCCACACCTCCACCATGCAGTAGCCGAGATGGCCACTCGCTCGAATCGTTCGTTCGTACGTTTGCTATACCTGCATGGTTTTGCCTTTTTTTCCCAACCAACCAGTACATAGCTAACGGTCCACGTAATGACGGCCGGCCGGACGGCGGTGCGCGCTCGCTCGCGCTGCTAAAACAGAGAGACAGAGATGAGCTGACTGACTGCCCTGGACGAGCGATCGAAACATCTGTTGATGAAGGAGCTTGCAATGAGGGGAAGTCAGACGAGTACAGGAAGGAAGGAAGGAAGCGATTTCAGATATTGAAGTGCAAAGTGGCCGACTGCATGGCTCGCCTGCCGCCGTCAATTTCCGAGTATCATTTGCGGCGTGGACGTTTCAACGAATGGAGCTAGCTGTCTGACCTAATTCTTTTCTTCCTCCTCTGATTGCTCTTCCAAATTGAACCGACATTCAGACAGTTAAATATACTGTGCCAGATACGTAGATACTGCCTTTATGGCCCTGTGCTTCATCTAGGCCGCTCACGTCGGCCTCGTCCCGTGTTACAGATGCATGCATCATCCATCCCTTTGTGGATATACGTAGTATCTTCCTCGATCGATCGCACGTCTGCTACAAAAAAGGTCGCCCTGCCTATTGACCGAGACATTGCCATAAACTTGGACGTACGTATGCGTGCCTATGTACATACGGACATAGTAGTCAAGGACAGCTTTTTGCTTACGACGTAAGCGACGGCAACGCAAACAGTTGGCATCGAGGTCAAACGGGCGCTGCTAAGTAGGCTCTTCTTCTCGATCCTGTAACGAAGGCCGTCTTCTTTCACTAATTGTTCGGTTTATGAGCTCTGAACTCGATTAAGACCTTTGTCTGCGCGCGGGCTATTGACGAGGCCTAGCTCCTAACTCGGAGCTAAATTACGTACGCTTTACGTAGGCTGCATTTTATTGACAGCAGCTAACGCAATAACAAAAGGAGGTTATTCGCGCGCAGGGGGCAAAAAGAAGACGGTGGCGGCGGCGTGTGAAGTTTTGTCGCGCTAATGGTTTTATAATTGGTCCCATTCACTCACTCGCTGGACATGTCTGTTCGGACTTTGCGAAAGATACGAGGGTGGATTCATTCGGAGCTAGCGGCCAAGAAATGAAACCCTGTACACATTCATGGCGGCGTGGTCAAGGCCCCGCGAGTTGTAAACAAAGAAAGGGAGGGGAGGGGAGGGAATCCCCCTACCTGGCCGCGTAATTGCCTGTCAAATTTGCATTGGTCGTCTGGATGGACATGCAATTAGGGTTCCCAGTTAGTAAACTTAGAGAAGAAAGAAGCTCCAGCCATTCATTATGCAGTACGCAAATATGCACATTTGAATGTTTGCTCCAGATTCACACACGAAAAAAAAATCACAAGCGCTCGAAAACTGGTTCCAGTTATATATCTGTCTGTTATGCATACTCGTGCGTGTGGGGGTGGCTGCTGCCGGCCTGTTCTGAGGGCCAATGGGGACCGTGCGGCTATCGCGTATAGCTATAACCTTAATTATTGCGCGTATGGGACACGCGAGTGAGGTAACTGGTGTTATTAGTCCGATCGGCTCACTCCTTTTAACGCTTCCATCCATCCCATGCTGCTGGCTGTCAGACAGGCCGGCCGGGTTTCGAAATGCGCGATCGATCCGCCCGGAAAGATGTAGATTCGCCGGAGCGGAAAGAGAGTTGCAGCAGCAGCAGCTATATCTCGATCCAGAGGGAGGCCGTTCGTTCCCACGTTTTTCGTAATACACGTGTAACTAGGGCTGTAGCAAGGTGTGCTTCCTTGAACTTGTGGGTGACAATTTACGGCGAATGTACGTACTCGTATATTGGGAGAGTTTTTATTTGCGCGCGATTGAGTTCATTGCTCCCTGCCAGAAATTGGGTGTGTCCCGGACAGAATTTGCGGAAAATATGGGAAGCTAGGGAAATTTGCAAGTACTGGCGCAGTATTTTTTCGCCCGCCATGACTCGATCGCCTGCGCACAAGGGCGTCGCCATTATACGAATCGACTGTCGCTGCCGCTGACATTTCGATTAGCGCGTTGCTTTTTGCGGCAATTAAAAACATACTACTACACTACCAAATCTGGCATTTCGTTCGTTCGATCTCCTGCCCGGCCGAAGCGACGCAAAGGTCGCGGACTTGCGAAGGTCGCCGCCCGCCGGTGGTGTCGATAAACCAGCCATGTTACCAGATCTGCTACTAGGCACCGATAACTCCTTGCAATGAACTTCGCTACACCGATCTGGCCTCACATTCGAGGCTGGGGACCACAAGAAGTCAGACTGCTTTGTAGCGGCGCAATTCCCTCCCTTTTTTCCAGGCTAATTGTAGTCTCCGTCGCGAGCGAGTCGGAAGGGGCAAAAAGCGCGATCGACCTTAGCTAGCTCTGAAATTAAATGTTTCCCATTTTGCGACAGTCATTCCGTCCTTGGCGACGATGCGATGGCGATGCGAGCCATTATACGCGCAAGCAATTCAGAGTAAGCTCGGACTGGCCGGCCCCCCCACGTGGCGGATTCCTCGAATCTGCAAACTTCCCACATCATATGCACGTTCGTGCGTACGTACATGTGGTTGACCAGACTCGTTGACGAAACGTGCATAGCAGTTTAAGCGCCGTATCGATCGGTAGGCAGTGCCGGAATGCTTCAAACTTCCTCGGATGGCCTCCCTCCTTCTTTTGCAAAGTGCGTGTGCATGAGCAGCTTGCTAATTACGCGTATTTGCACGAAATATATTGACCGCGCCTATGTCGAAACTTACCTTAAGAATTATGCCCTAATTGCTACATGTAGAAAGAAGCTCTTTCCAAGCCGAAATATCCTCCCCCTGGTGCATGGTGAGCATGACCAGACCGTCAATCGTCTTGGATGTTTCGTCACGGCGTCCGTCCGTTTTTTCCGACCGCACATTTTGTCGTCATCCTGATCGTTCGGTCGCTCGCCGCACCGGCAATGATCCACCTAGCGGCAAAAAAGGGAACGGACAGACGACGAATGTGCCAATGGTCACCGTGATGCAGAGAAATTAATTGAAACCACGTACCGGCCGCGCTCAGGTCTATTCCGCAATTATGCAATCGCGGCTCATCAGCGCGGTCTTCTTGTTCGCCAATGGTGCAATCGGCAGACACCATGGTGATGTTTGGACGGCCGAAATGGCCGGACACATTAGCCATAGCATTTCATGGCCTCCGCCATCCATGTTGCGAAAAGTCATCGCCAGGGAATTGCAATTGCAAATTAACGACCCCCGCCTCGCTCATTAGCGCTGCCGGCTGAGAACCAACGGACATAGCATTGGCCGCTTGATTCGAACTAGGTCAAACGCCTGTTAATTTCGCGGACGTGCGAGGACGCCCTTTTCCCAACGTTCGTTCAGTTCGTGCTGCATGTGTGTGACGTATGTACGCGCGTCGTCGAAATTAGCATGTCACGAGACGAGGCACGTTTGTTTTGCGCTGCTGTTGCTACGCTCGCCTCAAAGGGTCGGTCGGTTATGCAATCAATAAGCGAGCGTCAGGCCGTTCACGCGATCAATTGTTACCTTTGAGAGTCAGAGCCACGTTCGACCGTCATGCAGAAAAAACTGGATTAAATTCTTCGTATTGCCGAAATGTTTCGCCTCGGCGTCGACAGACTATTAAAACGCAGATCACGTTTCACGACGGGATACACGCTGCTAAAGAGGTTACGTAAGCGCGCTCTCCTTAAAGTAGCTTTAGCTAGACGAGACAAAATAAGCTGTCGGCACGTTCGTATTTTCTCATTTGAATAGGATCGCTTCGCAGTCTGGTTCTTTAAAGAGAAGCGAGTTCTCTTTTAGTACATATGTACAGTTTCACCCGGCCTGGACACAATTAAAGGAGGGGAGAGCGTAACTGGCACATTCGAAGGAGACATCATCTGGCGTCCGCGTCCGTCCGTGCGTCGTCAAAAAGAGATGGTGACAAATCGCGTGTCCGAGTCTCTCAAAGAATGAACGGTGCGGCAAGGGAGGGGAGGAATTAAAGAGACTTTTCAAGCATAATTAGACAGACGTGACTCAGGCCATGGGAACTAAGGCTTAGGGTCCTGCTTGTACAGCTCCATGAACTTGTCCTTAAACTCGTCGAGCCTCCAGTACTCGTTGTCGCCGTCGATCCAGTCCCTCACCTCGCCGTCCTCCCAGAGGAACTTGCCGTCGACGTCCGTGCCCTTGGGCAGAGTGGCCGCCTTGAGGGCGCTCCTCGCCCCCTCGTTGATGGTGTTCGTGCCCATGTGGAAGTTTAGGTCGGTGCTTATGAGGCCCGGGTGCACCGCGTTCAGCACGACGTCCTTGCCCGCGTCCTTGATCTCCCTGTGCAGGATGAAGGTGTAGGCGTTGAGCGCGATCTTGGTCATCTCGTAGAGCGGGATCAGCTTGGTGTAGTTCTTCTCCATGAAGCTGCCGTCGCGGACGTCCTCGATGAACTGCTTCACGATGGCGTCCAGCTCGTCCCTCTACGAAAATACGCCAACATTTGATCAGAGTTTTAAGTGTTAAAAATTTGGAAATACGTAATAGCTCACCTTCAATCCCTTGCCTGCCGTCCTCAGCTTGGCCTTCATGTCGGACTCGTCGAGCAGCGAGAGCATTCCGGCGCCGCTCGACACGTTGACCATCCTGGCGCCCGGCTTCATCAGCGGCAGCATGGTGTCGCACATCTCCTTCACTGCCCAGTAGTTGGTTCGCATGATGCTCTCGGCCTGCTCGACAAGCGGTCGGGAATCTTTGGGGTCGGTCGAGATCGCGGCGTTGTTGATCAGGATGTCGATGCCGCCGTACTTCTCCTTCATGAAGTCCCTGTGACGATTCTGGTTTATAAGCTTGCGTTAGTTTTAGCTTTGAACTCTTTACCTGAGCTTCTTGATGCTCGCCGAGTCGCAGACGTCGAGCTGGTGAAACTTGACCGTGACTCCTTCGGCCGCCAGCTTCTTGACGGCCTCCTCCCCTCGCTCGACGCTCCTCGCCGTGAGGTAGACGTCGCCGCCCTCGAACATGGCGGGCAGGGCCTGGCAGATGCCGAACCCGATCCCCTTGTTGCCGCCGGTCACGATCGCCACGCGCTTAGACATGGTGTCTGCCTTCTGGTTTAATAATGACTGCGCGGCCACCGCGTGCTATGTACTATAGTACATATGTACACGAAACACAGACGCTCGTATTCTCTGACCCCATTGGACTCGCGAAAAAGATCTGCATCCGGCGGAGTTGGGCTAGAGAGAGGAGCCTAGTTCACGCGGTACGCGTACTCAGTTCACCTTGCACTTTGCAAATTCTGCACGTACCTACTAGTACAGTCTGTCTGCGAAAAAAATCCTCCTAAAGATCGGATGGCCAACAGCGATGAGGCCATTTGACGACGTACGAGAGAGCGCCGCGCCGCCATTAACGTCCCCGTTGGAAACTGAAAGATGACGTATGACAGCAGCACCGGCTAATTGAAATCTTCTCCTCGCGGCACGCGCTCGCAAAAACTGCTCCCGAAATTAAGCGTCGGGGAATTTTCTTGTCATTCCTAATTGCTCCTCCCGGCCGCCGCCGTAACTCGTCTCGTTAGACGTACGGATCACAGAGTGTACGTACATGCATCTTGATTAAGTGACGGTGGCAGGTGAGTGTAAGGAAGAAGAGGAGCTAGAGAGGGGGGCATTTTTCGCCGTCAGACATGGAAACACATGACGCACCGAACGAGCGAGCGAGCGAGCGATTCCATCCAATGATGTTTCCAGCAGCTAGACCCAAGCAAATGTACTGGAGGACGATTTTCTCCTCTCAATCAGCGTGTGGTATGGAACTATTGTGCGCTGACCGGACCATGCGCGTCAGACGTCGCTTCCTTTTTTAGAGGCGGCACTAAGTAAAAAACTTCCTCCAACTAAACTTGAGAGTCATATATTGAACATTTCTTTCAGGTTGTCCTCCCATGATTGACTTCGCTCGCCCAGCACGTACCTAACCATGTCTGAAGATGAGCTGAGCCTGATAGACAGAGTCTCTTCTATTCCCCTGCTTCGCCTTTCGCTCGGAGTCCGCGATGGACCCGCAGCCGCCGGCGCTGCCCTTGCCGGCGACGTCGTCGCAACATCACGTGGCGGCGGTAGCGGCTCAGAATCAGCAGCAGCAGAGTCAAGGACTTGCTTACAGGTTGGAAAGGCATGGATTTGTACCCGCTTTGGAAACGGCAATCGATTCCGCCTCTTTCAGATTTCCCCCTCCGATGCAGTCCATCTTCCACGAGCAAGCTAAGTCCATCGTCGCCATACAGGTAGGAAAAACGTCGAGCTAAACGCGCGCTTCGAACTCTCCGGAAGAAGTCCGAGCGCAGTCACGCAACCTCTCAAACTTACACTACGCAACTCTGGTTGGAGGGGCGTACTAGAAAATAGCGCAGTTCCACTACAAATTAAGTACAGCATTATATTTAACTTCGACTGTTTTTGTATGCATAACTACGTCGATGCAATCACTAATCAGCCACTGCGAACTCAATTGTCCTTTCAAGCGCCGTCCGCGTCGGACGTTGAGGCAAGGCCGACTCGGTCGGCCGGTCAGCAAAAGTGCGCAACAAGTGCATAATGCGCATGTTGTACGTACCGGCCATTTGCGCTCGATCGTTAGCGGAAGGTAGCTAGGGCTATGAATTGAACGCCGAGACCTCCGGCCCTGTCTGCTTTCAATTACGTGTGGAGGAGCTGGCGTTTGCTTTGGCGTGGTCGCGTCGATCGTCGATCCCTATTTCCAGTAGTGAAGCTCGTACTTCCGAAGCGAAATGTTTTGCTTCGTCGTCCCCGCGCTGTTATTTCTGCCCTCGGCCGCCTCCTTCCCTCAAATAAACGCATCGAATTTGGTAGGTCAATGTAGCCTGACATTCCAACTCGGATTGTATCTTTCCTCCGTACATGTCAGGTGTTTTTCTTCGACGCCTATATGAACCAGACGGAGGACTTGGAATCAACGTTTGTACTGCCTTACGACACGGAGCAGGCAGGAAATTAAATAAGCGGTTGACTTAGCACGTCTAGAACGTTGTCCGTACCCTGAAGCCCTTCGTTCCCTCGCTCGCCGTCCTGACGAAAAAATTCTCCTGCCTCTTCTACGATCGTGGATCGAACACGGAACTCGTGTCCGACGCGCTGATCCAGCTGCAGGAGGATCTCGATCACAACACAGTGTTCTTTGTGGGCGACGGCTACGAGGACCTGATCCGCAGCCTGGATAGCAAAAACTTCTTTCACTCCACCACGACCAGCCTCTTGTGGAAGCGGGAGAAGTTGTCCCTAGGCGTGTTGAGGCTCGACAGCAGTGTCCTGTTCTATTCCGGCACGGAAAACGGTGGCTTCGTTATCGAGGAGTCCTACAGTGTTAAGGGCGGGCCACCAAAACAGCAGAAAGTCGGCGAGTGGAACAAAGATTCAGGCCTCGACATTCCAATTCGAAACGTTTGGGATCGGAGAACAGGTCGATGTTCATGAAGTTGCTGAAACTGTTTAGGATGTTCGAGGTCCTTTAGATTTCCAAGGCGCAGTTCTGACCGACTACGTGGTGAACAACGTGTTCCTGTCGCGCACGCGTCTCGACGCCGATGGAAACGTTGTCGGCGTCCGAGGCCTCATGCCCGATATCGTCAACATTCTGGGCTCCTACCTGAATTTCACCACAAGGCCTGTGACCGGCGACGGTCCGTGGGGGCTCTATCAGGGCAACGGCACCTGGACCGGCATGGTTGGCCAGCTGGTGAGCCGCAGCGTGGACATCGTCTCTGCCGGCCTGACCATGACCGTCGACAGGCAGAGGGCCGTCGACTTCACGGCGCCAATCCTAGTAGAGGTCACGAATTCGAACCTTTTGATGCAAACTTATGCTAACAAGGTGAAGATTTCAGCGTCTGACGCTTGTGGCGGACCGGTCGGCTTTGGCAGCAAAGTCTCGGCCGTCGGTCTTTGTCGACATCTTTGCCCTCCCGACGTGGATCTTGTGTGGGGTGTTCGTGCTCGTCGTCAGCGCGGCCTTTCTGGCCATGACTTTGCTCGACTCTGTCAAAGTCCACCCGGCCGGCGACTCGGAGCCCTTCGGTCCCTTAAACAGCCTTGCTCTGACCCTGGGTCTTCTCGGCCAGAGGTCGTTTGCAATCGACACCCAAAGCTGCTCCTTGAAGGTAGAAATCGGGGACTTCGGTTCGGATATGTACTACGTGCATGAAGTTCTTGATTCTTAGATTCTCTACTTGTCGGTTTCCTTCGGGACCTTTCTCCTGTTCGTCTCCTACTCCTGCGATCTGATATCCCGGATGACCGGTCCGGGGGGTGACCCTGTCACGAGTTTCGCCGACGTCATACCCAAGGGCTACAAGGTCCTCACAATTGGGTACGGAAGTTCGCAGAGCATCTTAGCGAATTCATCATTGGTAGGTTCATGGTGAATGGGCGCACTATTCTCACTGCTTCTTTATCATGCGCAGAACTCGCCGAAGAGAGCCGTGTTCGATATGATGAAAGAGCAACACTCAGACTTGTTCCTCGACTCGTACGACGAGGCGCCCCCGTTGATGAAAAAGGACAGGAAGATGCTCATGTTCTCGTCCGACTCCATGGTAATCGAGTACCCGAACTTCGTGGCGCTCAACATCCGCGACTCGGTCAAGAGGGGGGTTGGGTTCGGACTACATAAGGTCGACGCTTCGATTGACGTTACACCTAGCTCACTACAGCATAAAAAAGTTTCTTATAGAATTCCGAATTGACCCAGTCCTTCAACCACCACCTCCTGAAGCTGATCGAGCGCGGGGTGACGCAGCGGCTGAGCCGAAAGTATAAGATCGAAATGTCCTCGCACGTCGGGTTCGACTCTCCCGGCGACTCCAAGGACAACCCGCACGAGGAGCTCAGCTACGAGCACCTCGTGCTGCTCTTTGGAATCCTCCCGGCGGGCATGGTCTTGGCCGTGGGCATCTTCATGGCCGAGTTGTGCTTGGGAGAACCGACGAGAGCTTCGCCTAAGGATGAATATGAAATGTGTCCCAAATGCAAAGTGGCAATGGAACGGATTCTAATGGAGCACGGCATCGATGCAAGCTCGCCACCTTCGCGGGAGGAAATACTAGAATAGCGTCCTACAAATACGTATGTCTGATCTACGAGTACGAGCAGTTTGCATTGCAACGAGAACATGAGTCAAAGTGCAAGTGTCTGAGTCCGGATCAAGAGCGAGAGGGGGCGACACAACTGCATTGCGATGACGAACGAACGAGCAGACATCGAGCAAGCGAGGCCGCCGTGATTGCACAAGTGTGGATACGGAGAGAAGATTTTTTGCACATATACTATAGAGACTCTTTCTTCTAGGCCGCGGCGCAAATCGCGGCAAGTGTGTACTATACACGTGATGATGAAAACAAATACTCTTACATGCAATATTCGATCTCGCTTTCTGTTTGGCCAACGTATGGAGAAGAAACGGTACTCGTCTCCAACAGTTGTACACGCTTCATTCATCCACGAAATCTGCTGACAGGCAGCGTTGCCTTCCCTTACTACGATCAAGGTGGAAGAGAGAGAGAGAGAGCAAATTGTCCGCCGCCTGTAATTCTTGATTTCTCCGCCACATCGTTAGGAATCGAACTACCTACAGCAGCGACTGAGCGACGGCGGCGGCGGCGACACATGTGACGGCGAGCTATCTCCTCACAATGTTGCCAGTTGTGCCAAAACCACCCAGGTATACGTACGTACATTGAAGCGAGGCAAAAAAGCCTACATCTGGCTATACCAAGGCTTGACAGCTAGCAGACAGTAGGAGAGTTTCAATGATTTCCACGGCTGCATTGGTTGACGACGACTCGGAAAATTTATTATTTTCCCACGACCGAAATATTTCGAGCA
>JAAUYK010014920.1_pt1 | contig 10204 bp, 11 predicted proteins | sample 7278021 | NCBI WGS metagenome assembly JAAUYK01 (sample SAMN14350223, study PRJNA611818) | marine sediment metagenome | isolation source: surface marine sediment (1.8m) | place: French Polynesia: Moorea | collected 2018-08
CAAATAAAACCCCGAGCAGACCTGCCAAAACAGAGCCGATTGACAGAAAGCGCAGCCTCAAGATCAATTTTGATATGGGTAACTTTTTGTTCATGGATGATAGCAACTTCATCAACAATCATTAAAACTGTTAAATAGCTGATTATTACTTGGCCGGTAAGGTGAGGACAAAACCTTTGGCTAGTAGCAACCAATCTTTAAGTATTGCGTCGGTTTGAAAGCCTTCCGGTGAAACCATCACCCAACCCTTCATCGGTTTGCCAGTAATGTCAAAGGGCTTGGTGAAAGGTTTGGCGAGTGCCTCATCCGCGGCAGTCGGGCCTAGCCGTAAAATCAAAAAATCTTTATGAACACCGCAAAACATATTGCCGTTTAGCAAATGGCAAACACCACCAAACATTTTTTTGGCATCGACATTGTCCCACCTCGATACACACTGTTGGATACGTTGATCGATCTTAATATTATAGGCCATGATTACTTTCGCACTTCAACTTCCGATTTGAAAGTACCAGTGAATTCATCTTTCAACCTGATTACCCGTTAGCCTGTTTAACCTCGATTTTTCCAGGTAGTTAACAAGAACCGCAAAATAATTCCCAAGAAAACGGGCAATACGTCTGTATGATATTGTTCTGTACGGCTATGAATGCGGTGCAAGATGCGAATAGCTGAGCCGTTTTGTCGGTGTGAGCAGTAACATCAATTTGAATAGGAAACTTTTCTATCTTAAAAAATGCATATCAAATGAAAAAATACAAGCTTAAATGAGGATTTCTAAACCGGTGGTGTATTGAATTACAAAGTAATGCGGCTTCAGGTGGTAAATGTACGCATTAAAACCGGGAGCCTGCCAGCAGGCCGCTCATAGGTTTCATTGGGGTATCCCACGGTAATAACCACTTGGATGGTCTCGTGCGCAGGAATCTGAATGCGACCTTGGATTGAAGGCTCGGCATTCATGGCCGCTGCGGCATAACCGATAACACAGGTACCCAGCCCCATGCAGTGGGCGCCCAGAAGGATGTTTTGAGCGGCCATCGCGGCATCTTCTTTGGGGCAAGCCGCCTCGGGTTTGGTGGCAATGACAATCACGGCGGGCGCGCCCCAGAAAAGACAATCTTTACCGCTATCGTCCCATTCCTGCAGCTTTGCTTTTACCGTCCGGTACCGGTCGCGATGGTAGTGCCGCAGTTCTTTCTTTCCCAGCATCGCCAGGAAATGTCGCAAAAAAGGATTGGCGGCTCTGCGGTTGAGTTTACGGAAAAAATCGCCAATCGTCTGTCCCAGAAAAAGTGTTGCGGCACGCGTCGGCAGCAGGGTAAACGTCCAAGCCTGACTATTGGTTCCTGAAGGCGCTGAAACCCCGATTTTAACCAAATCTTGAAGCTTTGCGATTTCAACATTGCGTTCATCATAATTTCGACAGGAACGCCGTGACCGCATCAAATTAACTAAACGACCCGTATCGCAGTCTCCTTGCGCTATCCACCGGTTGCTCGTTTCAAATGTATCAAAGGTCGTGGTGTCTGTGGAGAGACCGCCCACGGAAATGGCATCCACCGGACAAGCAGCCTGACAGTGGCCGCACAGCATCGATTCCGCCCCGGTGACCACCGCTTTGTCGGCTTGCATGCTAATGGTTTCCTTGGGACAGACGCGGACACACTCCCCGCAGCCAATGCAGCGCTCAGTGTCAATTATGGTTGCAACCGGCTGGTCCATTTTGATTAACTCAAGCGCATATTAGGCAACAATCTCTTTAAAGGCATTCAAGCCGACACGATCAATCATTTTGCCCAATCGCTCGCCTTTTTTAGCATTTTCGCGATAATACTGAACCACCTTTTCCACGACATTGAGCACCTGGGGATCATCCAGCCCGTCGATTAATTCTTGCCCGATACGAGGCTTGGCACCAACGTTGCCGCCAATCGATATCATCCACCCGTCCGGCTTGCCCACCAGGCCGATATCGCGAACCGATGATTCGGCACAGTTAAGATTGCAGCCGGAAACCGCCATTTTAAGCTTTCCGGGCAATTGCACGCCGTGATAACGCGCATCGAGCGCCATCCCAATGCCAAGGGCATCTGTTTTACCAAGTTTGCAAAATGTCGTCCCGGGGCAGGCCCGTATGCTGCGCACACACAAACCAACCGCGGCACCCGCCGACATTCCCAGGTCTTGCCATACTCGATCGATATCTTTTTCTTCGATACCGATAATCGCAATTCGTGTGGCGCCGGTAATTTTCAACGCTTTGGCATGATACTTGTCTGCGATGTCAGCCAGCTTGCGCAAAAGCTCGGGTGTTACCACCCCACAGGGGATGTGGGGCGCAATGGCATACGTTTCATTATCTCTTTGTAAAATAGCTCCCTTTTCGCCCAACTTCAGCATGTTGATCCTCCAATTAAAATAATAATCAATTGTTTTTAATATATCGGGACAATTTAAACAAATTAGTTATATAATCGAACGCTTTTTTTACTGTCAAGCAGATGATCCGGGTTTTCACCATTTACCATTTTTAAGTATCGGTGGGAAAACGCGTATGATCATCAGGCTGGCGATAATCTTCCCGCACGGGATAAAATACATCAATAATACGACAATCGGTTTTGGCGATGCCGGAATGATCCATATGGGGCGCAATGATGACACCTTCCCCCGGCTCTAGCAAACGGGTTTGCCCATCAACGGTCATTTCAAATTCACCCTCGATGATATTGGCGATTTGTTCATGCGGGTGCGCATGCCGGGGCACCACTGCACCTGCGGAAAGATTCCAGTAAGACACCGTCATTTTTTCAGAGTGCAAGAAACGCGCTTTCAATCCAGGTCCCAATTCCTTTATCGCAACGTTGCTAATATCAAAGAATGACATGGCATACTCCTTTATTCCACATGAAAATCCATCGTGCCAATTTCCAACCTGGCAAACATTAAAATCACCCCATCACATAAAATCAACCCAGAATCAATATAATATGCGCAAACACACCGCTCTTAATATGGTAAATGCGATTGCCACTGAATAGTGAATAGGACCGACGATGCCTTGCCGACAAGCGCCGTGAATGCTATGGTATGCACGTTTAAAGTGCCCCACCGCCAAGCTACGTTTTTAAATCTGGTGACTATGATTGTTTGCCAGTAAAGAGAGCTGGAATTAAGGCATAACGGCCGATTAAAACGAATTGACAAGAATCGATTATCCATGAAAATTGCCTTTCACGATCGAGATCGCCGCGGAATTTTCATCCACCAGAAGCAGCTGACCGATTCTTCATTTAAACCAGGGGATCGTTTTGCTCTGAAAAAAGGCCAGTTTGACCTGTTTACCCTTACTATTATTAAAGATACTGAGGGGGATATCCTGTTTGACAAAAACGGGATTTTTATTGAACGTTCCCGACGTGTGGATATGCTGCTGGGAGGGATTTTCGATGAATACGTGGTTGAAGTCGAGCCGCACGCGCCAAATACGCTTCAATTGCGGCCGCTGGAAATCGTTAAGGAAGAACGCACGACCGGCCAAAAATAATGTAATGGGTTGAACACGAAAATTTTTTTTAAATCATTATTCCCCTATAAAAACGAACCTCGCTTTCCTTTCAACAGTTTAGGAGGTGTGTATGTCTAAATCACTATACTGGGCTGATAATTACATCGAAAAAAAACGCACGGTCGCAGATGCCATCAAGAACATCCGGCCTGGCCAAAGGGTTTTTGTCGGTTCCGCCTGCGGAGAGCCACAGGCCTTAGTCCACGGACTGAGTGAAGCGGCCAAAAGCTTGACCGGTCTCGAAATTGTGAGGATGATGAGCCAGGAGACGACCTCATTAACTGCCATAGCCAATCGCACCAAAGATCTCAGCTTAAATATCCGCTCCATATATCTGGGCTCGGCCAGTACTGAGCAGATCGCCCGCAATATGCGTTTTATAACCCCGATGAATATGTCGGATGTCCCCGGCTTGTTTACAACTAAAAAACTACCGATAAACGTTGCCTTGATTCAAACGACACCCCCCGATGACTTTGGTTGGATGAGCTTGGGTATTTCGGTAGATGTTACCATCGCTGCTGCGCTTTCCGCCGATTTTGTGATTGCCCAGGTCAATACGCGCATGCCGCGTGTATTGGGTCAAAGCTTCATTCATGTCAACGACGTGGATATCATTGTTGAACAGGAAGAAGATCTTCTCGCTATTTCCACTGGTTCTCAATCAGATGCAGCCACACGCATCGGGCAGCACATCGCCAGATTAATTGAGGATGGTGCGACCCTGCAAATCGGTCTGGATGCCGCCTCCCAGGCGACTGTTCAGGGTTTATCTGAAAAAAATGATCTGGGGATTCATTCACAATACTTAACCGAAGATATCATGCACCTATATTCCAAAGGCATTGTCAACAATCGCAAAAAAGGTTTTAATGAAGGCAAGATGGTGGCATCCGCCGCCATTGGAACATCCAATCTGTATGAATTCCTGCATGATAATCCGGCGGTGGAATTTCACCCTTCCAATTACGTAAATGATCCTTTTATTATCTCAAGACATAACCGTATGGTCTCGATGAACGTGGCGCATACAATGGATATTACCGGACAGGTAGCCACCGAAGCCTCCGCCCACACGTTCTACGCCGGCGTTTCAGGAATTCCCGATTTTGTGCGCGGTGCCAGACGATCGCTGGGTGGTAAGTCAATCATTATGCTGGTATCAACCTCCCCTGATAATAAACACAGCAACATCGTACCTTTGCTGTCAGATAAAATCGTAACTGTACCGCGTGGCGACATCCACTATGTGGTAACCGAATTTGGTGCCGTCAACCTTTTTGGCAAGAGCCTCCAGGAAAGAGCGGTGGGCATGATCAGTATCGCCCATCCCGACTTTCGTGAGGAATTGTTCGATGCCGCTAAGAAGCTCGGCGTGATCGGTCCCGAAAGAACATTGGGTGAAGCGGTACGCGGCATCTATCCGGTTAAGCTAGAACAAACTTTTGAGATCCATGGCGAAATGATTACGATCCGGCCGGCGAAACCGGTAGATGAACGCCGTATCCAGGAACATTTTTACAGTTTAAGCAAAGAAGATATTTTTTCACGATTTTTTCACGAAAAAACAGCCTTTGGCCGATCCGAAGTCGAAAGCAAATCTCAGACAGACTACGTCAAAGATCTGGCCTTGGTAGCCATCGTGGGTGAATTTGGTTTTAGTCGCGTCGTTGCATTAGGAGAAAGCATGCTATTGAGCCACAATAACATTGCGGAGGTCGCCTTCTCCGTGAACCGCGAATACCAAGGCAAGGGACTTGGGCGCAGGATTCTGCGCAAGCTGGCAGACTCTGCTAGAGAAAACGGTGTGGCGGGCTTGATGGCGTACACCTCACCTAACAATAGAGGCATGATTGGTCTGTTTAAAACATTGCCATATAAAGTCAAAACATCTTTCGATGGTGAAGGCCTTGCCATGCAATGTCGTTTTGACGAATTAGCATAATACTACAAAGAAAAGGAGAAAAGCGATGCATGTTGGCCGAGTGATGCAAACAGAATTGGTAACCGTATCAGCGGATACCTCGTTGACCAATGCAAAAAAAATCATTGAAGAAAAAAAGATTGCTCATCTTCTCATTGTGGATGCGGATGAAAAACTGCTGGGAATTGTTTCTGATCGCGATTTGAAACAAAGCTGGGCGTCACCTGCCACAAGCCTAAGCGTACACGAACTCAATTATCTTCTCAATCAAATGACAGTGGGCATGATCATGATTAGTACGCCGATAACGGTAACGCCCAGCACCACCATCGAGCGCGCGGCGCGTATTATGCAGGAAAATCGAATCAGTGCACTGCCGGTAGTAGAAAATGATCAATTGGCCGGCATCATAACAACCACCGATGTGATGGAGGTACTGCTGCAAGCCATCGGTATCGACACTGACAGCGCACGCTTTACTGTTTTGGTAAAAGACCGCGTGGGTGTAATGGCCGAAATTTCAGAATTGCTTAAAAACGAAGGGGTCAGCATTCGCAGTCTGGTTACATGGCCCGAGCGCAAGCATCCCGGACTATATCAATTGGTGATGCGGGTGCCTGCCAAAAATGAAGACCAAGCCATTGAGGCCTTGCAAAAAGAAGGGTTTAAAGTGCTGACCGAATACGTCGATGACTTTGCTTCTTTTTTACCGGAAGATTAGAAAACGTTCACCCAATGTTGATAATTGAATTAGTCTTGAGGAATCTATATGCCGTATAAGGTTGTCAACACCATACATATTGCCGGCATCGATTTTGGAAGGAAACTGCTGGACCCGCTAGATGCCCAATTGGTAAGCGCACCGTCACGTACAGAAACCGAACTCATCAAAAACACATCCGATGCTGACGCCATTATCTGCTCTGGACCCGTGCAGCCCTGGACCGCCAAGGTAATTGCAGCGATGCAGCGATGCCGAATTATTGCCAGTTTGGGAGTAGGCTACGATCGCATCGAGCTTGAAACGGCCACCCAAAAGGGTATCGTCGTTACCAATGTCCCCGATTATTGTATTGACGAAGTGTCCACCCACACCATCACGCTGTTGCTTGCGCTGGGACGTAAGCTTTTCCAGGCTGACCAGGCGGTCCGGCAGCAAAATGTCAATTTCGTACCACCCAGCCGCAGTCCGTTGGTTGAGGTCATGCAACCGGTTTTTCGTTTACAATATCAAACGGTTGGTATCGTGGGGTTCGGTAAAATCGGCACCGCCACAGCGGTCAAATCTAAGGCTTTGGGTATGCACGTCATGGCCTACGATCCCTATGTCTATGACGCCATCATGGAAAGCCTGGGGGTGCAGCCGGTTAACTTTAACACGCTGCTTAAGGCATCGGATTTTATCTGCGTCAATGCCGCTTTAACGGAAGAAACCCAGGGTATGTTTGGTGAGGATCAATTTAATAAGATGAAACCCTCTAGCTTTTTCATTAACACGGCCCGGGGGGAAATTCATCAGGAAGATGCTCTCATCAAAGCGCTACAAAATGGCTGGATAGCAGGCGCTGGCTTGGATGTAACCCATGAAGATCCGGTTGGGTCCACCAACCCCCTATTGACAGTCCCTAATGTTATTTTGTCCGGCCACAGCGCTTGGTATTCAACCACAGCGGATTCAGGGCCTGGGTTTTGGCATCGTGCCATGAGCCAGGTAGTACAAGCGTTACAAGGCGCCTGGCCGGATTACGCTGTCAACACGGAAGTGCGCCCGCAGTGGCATACAAAATGGTCATAATACTGATTTGATTTGAATTTGCAAAAGGTTTGGCGGAGATCTCTGAAAACCCCATCGATGAGCTCAAGCACACCGCCCTGACATTATGATTGTTCTTTTTCTGAATCCACGACTTGGCCGTAAACGTTGTCAACCGGTGGCGTTCCCCTTGCTTCCCGGGAAACCGTGATCTGCTGATGGGGCGGCCGATCCTTGCGATTAAAACTGATCAGTGTTTGCACAATATCCCAGCTGACTAATCCTTTCTCGGCCATGCGGGTAATTTCTTCCAGGGCCGTGCGATGATCATATGAAACCGGTCGGTAGGGTCGCTTGGCGATTAAGGCATCAAAAATATCGCTAATGGCCACAATCTCAACCATCCGATCGGTTAAATGGATGCCGGCCGGATAACCGGAACCGTCCTTGCGTTCATGATGATCTCTGGCAGTCAAAGCTGCGAGGCTGTTGTAATCTTTCAGATAATAGCTGAGCAGCACGTAGCCGGCCACCGAATGGTGTTCCAGTCGCTGCCTTTCAATCGCATTGAGTGGTTCGGTTTTACGCAATATTTCCAGGGGAACACTCACTTTCCCGAAGTCATGCGTGGGTGCCGCCAATGCCTCGCGCATCAAGTCCCGGGGATCATCGATCAACTCTTGCGCCAACAGCATGGAAAGTGCGAATACCATCAGAATATGGCGGTAGGTATAATAATCATGCGATTTAAAAAAATCGAGCACCTCCAGCAGGGGCAGGGCCAGCTTCGTAGCTTCCATCAATCCTAATAGTTTGTCGGTGCTTGGGGTATCTGCAAAAATGATAGAGTACGACGGATGATGACAAAAGCTTAGAATATCTTGGCGGACAGTGGCATATTGTAGCAACGGCGCTTGGTCGGCAGGTTCTTCAGGCGCAGCCGCGATCAGATCCTGCATAGTGGTTTGTGTTAAAACAGTTCCGGCCGGCAACAGTTCCTCGCCAGGCAATGTTGTGACCGGGAAATGACATATCAGATCACCCATTTTCACTCCCGCGTATAAATCGATCCATAAAGATTCGATCAATTAATAACGTTATCCGAGTAATAGGGGATAGTCAAATTGAATATTATCTTCATAAAAGTGGTACAAATATCTTTACATAGCAAACCGGCCGACCGATATAAAGACCTGGTCAGGTTGATTGAATTCAACCGTATAGATGCCAATTTGTAGCGACCATTTGCCAACAAACTTTATATTGTAATTCAATCGTTTTTTGGGCATCATAAATAATAGCAGATGAATTCGTCGCTTAAATGGCTATACCCATAAAGTTGAGGATTGGCTCATGGCTGATGCGCACCAAGTAGACCTTATTAGTAAAGGGATCGATACCTGGAATGGATGGCGGAATCTCAGCGATATCAAACCCGATTTAAGCGAAATTGATCTTAGCAAAACCCAATTGGAAGGGGCGAATTTAAGTGAAACAAATCTCACTCGGGCAAACTTGGAAGGTGCGCGCCTAAGTGGCGCACACTTATTCCGGGCGGATCTAACTCAAGCCGATCTGCGTCATGTAGATCTGAAATACGCTGATATCCGCGAAGCCCGTCTCAATCGTGCCCAATTGGTTAAGGCTGATCTCAGTTATGCCAACATCAGCCATGCCGTTCTTTATAACGCCGATATTCGACGTGCCAAAATGGTTGAAACTAAAATGTATGCTTCGGATCTGCGCGAGGCAAATCTGAGCATGGCTGTTTTGGTCCAGGTTAATCTCAGTAATGCCAAAATGAGCGGCGCCAATTTGAACGGCGCGCGGCTCAGCGACACGAATCTTACCGAGGCTGATTTAAGTGAAGCTAATTTATTTCGGGCCGATCTTAATGAGGCCATCTTGACGACTGCCAGCCTTTTCGGGGCCAACCTGGGAAGTTCCAATCTGCGCGATGCGCAGCTGGATCACGCCAATCTCACCGAAGCCGACCTCAGCGATGCCAACCTTATCCGCGCTAATCTTAACGGTGCCAATTTAACAGGTGTGATTTTGGACGCTGCGGTCCTGGACGATTGGATAACCACAGGAGTTGTATGCGATTACATTTATTTGGATCGGGAACAAACAAAACGGCTGCCGCAAGAGGGTAATTTCGAAGCGGATGCGTTTAAAGAATTAGCGGTACATTTGTCTTCCAAATAGTGCCATCCCTATTTTAGCCCTCCTGATAATATTCTTCAAATTTATCTTCCAGAAAGCGTTCCAGGCGGTCGATGCGTTTCTGGTTATCCTTGCGTTTCTCAATCATACGTCGCAGGGCCTCGTTGGTCTTTTCACTATGCGCTTTTAATTGCATGATATCCTTACGAAGCAGGGCGACTTCGGTTTTCATTGCACTAATTTCAACCGTAAGTTGCTGCCAATCATCGTTTGCCATCTCTATTTCTCCTTCAATGGAGCATTTTGTGCCATATTAATTACTTTATAAATTCTAATGACTTAAGTTTACCACAATTTCGAATAATTTGTGCAGGATTCATGTCATAAACCAATTTTTCCAGGCACGTAGGCCGCCAAGGCAATCCATTTACCATGTAACAGTGCGCTAGCTTGCGCCCACACTAAAATAAATCTCCCGCTTTGAAACAAAACAAGTAAATGGAAAGATCAAATAACGAAAACGTGTATTTAGCAGTCGATGGTCATTGGCGGCAGGATCAACAAAGGTAAAGGGGACTTCGTCAGGTAACACACAACGTGTTGACCTTAATGTGACGAAGTCCCCTGCTGGCGAGGTGCGATGGTGTTAAACCTCAGGTATAAGGGACAGCGTTAGCTTGCCTGACGGGTCTTTTCTTTAAGCGCTACGAATAGTTTGGGTATCATTCGAACCGGCTTTTCCGAATCGCCATTGCCCGCGGCTCCAGCGGCGTTATCGACTTCGGGAACA
>JAAUYK010006030.1_pt1 | contig 10202 bp, 11 predicted proteins | sample 7278021 | NCBI WGS metagenome assembly JAAUYK01 (sample SAMN14350223, study PRJNA611818) | marine sediment metagenome | isolation source: surface marine sediment (1.8m) | place: French Polynesia: Moorea | collected 2018-08
GATAATTTTGTTAGCTAGGGTTTCATCAACAAGTTGAGCATCTGCTAAACATTCCAACGCTGCTAAAGGATCTTTTTCATAAACTTCTCGAATTAAGTTAGTGCTATCAGTGGCTAAACCACACCATAATTTAACAATTTCTCGCCATGCAACTGTATCAATTTTAAACTTATTAATCAATTCTAGTTCACTCCCTCTTAATGCTTCTGCTGCAAAATATTCTTGTAAGCTAAGATGAGCAAATTTATAATTTTCTCCTCCGTCAATACGTAATAATAAACCACTGCGATCGCAAATTTCTCTGATAATAGGGTTGGTATCACTGGGACTTAAATTAAGACCAGGGAGAACTTCTTTAAGTTTATTTATTATGGTGTCATAAGATATTTCACGACGATCTTGTTGTGGAGAATTAGAAAGATATAAAGCAAGAGATTGTAAAATACGTCTTTTATTCTTTCCTTCATATTCATTCCGTATATTTTTTATTTGATCTCGAAGTTCAAGTAAAGTATCCGTTGCTTTTTGATAAAATTCGATACGAGAATGAGGCAAAATAAAAGGTGTATCAGTATAAAGATAAGCAATCATAGTTAATAATAAAGGGTTTCTTGCTAACTCCATAATTTTCGGTCGTTTTCGCAATTGTTCCATCAGTTGTTCCACTGATTTTCCAGGAGACATTTGAGACTTCCATTCTTTGAGAAAATCTCGAATTTGTTTATCTCTAAACTCTTCTATATCTAAAGTTTGATCCACAACATCAAAAAATTGATTCTGATAAACTGCTGTACGACAAGTAATAATAACTCGGCATTTGTCATAAGTATCTAAAAAGTTTTTTATGACCTCAATAACCGATGAGCGTGCAGAAATATTAACCTCATCTAAGCCATCAAATAATAAAAATATCCTTCCCTTTCTCAAACCTTCAGTAATAAAACGATCTGCTTTAGGAAAATCATTTAAAGCACAGACTTTGACTAAAATTTTTTCTAAATTTTCCACAGTCAGATTAGAATGTTTTAAACTATGTAATTCCAATAAAATAGGAATAGGTTTATCCAATAAATAGTTTAATTTACCCTCCGCATAAGACAGACAGAAATATCTACAAAACATTGATTTCCCAGAACCAGGCGCACCTTTTATTACTAAACGCTTATAATCTTTAAGTGCATTATCAACTTCAATTGATTTATACTCTTTGCTTCCTGAAACTTTCAAAGGAACATAAACTGTTCTCATATCTAAAGGATAATTAGGACGAAAAATTATCTTCAGTTTTTCATATTTTTTAATCAAAGCTTGACGATAACTTTTGAGATTTATATCTTCAAAAAAAGCTGTTCCCGAAAATTGCTGATAAACCCAGTTACTTATATTCTTGAATGATGTTTTTAGCAACTCCTTAATTAAATCTCTAATAATCAATAAAATAAAAAGAACAGCAGCAACAATCCATCCATATAAACCTTTAGGTAATTGTGAAAAAATACTGTTACTATCTTGATTTTTTACTTGTTTTAGTCGAGCATACTCTGTTTCATAAATTTCAGCAATTGTTACTTTTGTCAGTCCAATAGTATTGTCCTTATAAAGCTCAATAATAACCTCAGTTTTCATGTTCTCATTATTATCAACATGACGCTGTGCATATCCTTTAATCTCCTTAATTACCATTTGCTTACTAGAAAGGTTAGAAGAAGGATTTTGAGAATAAGAAGAACTAACCGAACCCAAGAAAATCGATAAACTCAAAGTTAGGATAAATAAACGTAGTAAATATTTTTGTTTGATCATAACTAAAAATAGATAAACTCTTAAAAGTACAAACCTGAAACATAAAGCGATCGCATTCCCCAAAAGATTAAATTATGATCAACTATTATTTGTTCTAATTGTTCATAATTTTCTTGTTGCCAATAATCATATAATTGAGTAGCATCACCACCAGTTAAAATAATTTTACTTTCAGGATATTTGAGCAACCAATCATCAATAAAAGTTTTAATTCCACTTAAAACCGTATATAAAATCCCACTAATAATAGAATTCTCCGTATTATTAGCCCAACGATCGCTTAATTTTTTCGGTAAACTAATATTAGGTAAAGCTGCTGTTTTTGAAGATAATGAATCAAATTGTAACTTTAATCCAGGTAAAATAGCTCCCCCAATAAAAGTGCGATCTCTATCAATACCCGTCAAAGTTAAAGCCGTACCAGCATCAATAATTAAACAAGGAAACTGATACATTTCTCCCCCACCTAATGCAGCTAAAGCTCGATCAATGCCCATACTTGAATAAAGATTATTTAAGGTAACATCCTCTAACCTAATTAGATTAACATTTTGATAACTTTGCCAAAATTTAGTTTGAGATGGAACCACAGAAGCAAGCATTAAAGGTAAAGAATCAGCCAGAGGAAAACTAAAACAATTATCAGGCAATCTCAAAGGATTAACCATTTGCTGAATATGAAGAGTATCACCAGTATTATGTAAAAATTCCCCCTTAAAATAGCCCCAATGTAGTCGAGAATTACCAATCATTAAAGCTAACCATTCTTCCGACATTTTACTGTTCACAATCTTTTCTTTTTTATCTTTATTTTATTGACTATGCTAAGATAATTGTAGGGTGTATTAGCGTGGCATAACAAACAAAAATAGTTTTTTTTGGTGCTTTACGACATAAAAAAAGTATAGCAAATGCTCAAAAAATTATAGTTTGCCTAACGTACCCTACTTAATATTTTGTTTAGGAACAATTCTAAAACAAAAAATAATTTAAGAATATTTTATAATTAAATTTCTGACAAAATTAGCCTTAACAATGCTATCATTTTTAAGGCTATGTGAGTTATAACCATTAATTTATGAGTAGCGAAAACGAGTATATTCAAGAAGCCGATGCCAACCGCGTCCGAGTTTTGAGCGAAGCCCTTCCCTACATCCAACAATTCGCTGGACGCACCGTTGTGATTAAATATGGAGGGGCTGCCATGAAAGATAGTTCCCTCAAAGATAAAGTCATTCGGGATATTATTTTTCTAGCTTGTGTAGGAGTCCATCCTGTAGTTGTTCACGGTGGTGGACCCGAGATTAACAGTTGGTTAGGTAAATTAGGCATTGAACCCCAATTCAAAGACGGCTTAAGGGTCACCGATGCTGCAACAATGGATGTAGTAGAAATGGTACTCGTTGGCCGGGTTAATAAAGAATTAGTCTCTTTAATTAATAAAGCCGGCGGCCAAGGTGTGGGACTATGCGGAAAAGACGGTAACTTAGTTAAAGCCCGTCGTGTGGACAAAGAAGATATTGGCTTCGTTGGAGAGGTTAGCAAAGTCGATGTCAAAATTGTTGATGCTTTAGTCAATAATAATTATATCCCCGTTATTTCCTCAGTCGCTGCCGATGAAATAGGACAAGCTCATAATATTAATGCCGACACTGTAGCAGGGGAAATAGCCGCAGCTTTGGGTGCAGAAAAATTAATCTTGTTGACCGATACCGCAGGTATTCTCGAAGATTATCAAGACCCCAATACACTCTTAACCAAACTAGATATTAAACAAGCTAGAGACTTAATCGCTCAAGGTATTGTGGGCGGAGGGATGATCCCGAAAGTAAATTGTTGTGTGCGATCGCTGGCTCAAGGGGTTAAAGCTGCCCACATTATCGATGGTCGTATCCCCCACTCTATTCTTTTGGAAATTTTTACCGATCGGGGTATTGGATCTATGATTGTAGCATCAGAATATCAGTCTTAAGCTAGAAGTAATCTAAGGATTTAACACTCTCCCGTTAAATCAAAGATTGTAACGGGAGATTCTTGCTTCTTTCAGATTGCCTCGTAACTAGACGCTAATTTCTTAACACCCCCGTCCGACCGACTCCACAAGCCTTTTCTGTTTCCTGGTTTCTATCCATAACACGGGCTGCCCGACCGCAAAAAGTATCAGTTTTTCTAGTCCCTCAAAGTTTTACATTACCAGGGATTAGTGGTAAAAACCCTATACTTTGACTCTTCAGTTTTCTTGGTACTTCTTAGTTTTTGTTTATTCACTGGCCCACATTACTGGTCACTCAGCTATACTTATTATTGTACTCCATACAAGGGAATATGACAAGAGACAAAAGTATAAAAGTTAGGCTAACCGAAGATGAATTTGAGCGTATTACACTTTACGCTAAATCTAAAGGCTTTTCTGTCTCTGAGGTTATTCGTGATTATATTAAACGTTTACCTAAAGCCGACTCCCTTCGGTGGATTTTTTTGCTGGTTGTCATTCATCTCGCCGTTAACCTGTCGGTGTAACGGGAGTCCTCTGACAACATTTAAGATAGATAGTCATTTCTGAACTTTTGAGTAAAAAGACTTGCGGAAATTAAAGATATCGGTTATAACTAGAGAAGTGTAAAATACTTCTCAAAGCACCTGCTCGAATAAATATCTACGGTTTAACAAAACAGCAACTCATCAAGAGAAGTGTTGCTCACCAGAGCATTTGTAAAATTTAGTAAACGCAAATTAATTGAGTCTATGACGAATAAAGTAGCTCATCCTATGATGAAGTTCCAACGCAAAGTGTCCTCTCTGGTAGGATCAAACGTTCTAAAACCCAGTGACAGTATATGGAAGTTAGCCCTTCTTTACGGAAATGACTGGTCTTACTGGAAAAAAGAACTACTAGAATTTGGATTTACCATGCAAGATCCAGTCAGTGAGGTGTTAGTTGTTGAAGCATGGGACGAAGATTAAGTTAGTTGTTTGTATTTTGAAAATCCATCTATCTTTGCAATTATCACCCAGAAGGTTGATTATGCTTGCCATTTAACCCTAACCTTCAAGATGATGCAATGTCTTTTTTCAAAAACCGTCTTAGTGACGTAGCCTAGAGAGGATTTTTAATGTTAAGGTAAAGGCAAAGTAATCAAAGATTGTTACCTGCTAAGGAGATAGCTATGCTACACCGCAAGATTTATCAACTTTGTACAGAGGGCCGAGAAGTTTGTCTGTTCTTGCGGGATCAGCAACGTTGGATTGAGGGTGCGACTATTGTTTCTCTAGAAGGGGACTTAGTAACCATTCGCTATGAAACCGAAGAGGACGAAGAAATTAGTTCTTGGGAAGAAATGGTGAGACTCGAAAGTATTGGTTCAGTCAGCCAGAAATTAGCTTCTGTTCCTAGATACAACTCAGAAATTTTCGTCTCTGATGATTGTCCTGAAGCAGAACAGATTCACCCTAAGTCTCCAGACTCCAATCAAGACCCCAATGGTTGAGTAATCTGATATCAATCTCTTAACTTACCCATGCTTAACTATGCCGGAATTTGCCGGCTCTTTTTTTGCTGGGATAATAATTTGAGATTGCTCTATAATGGGGAGGTGAGACAAAAAATTTTTGCTTATTATTTTTCGTTATCATTAGCTATTATGATGATAGCGTTAACTTTAGTCTTTTGACATTGTACAAATAGAAAGATTATGCAGACAGTGGATAAAAAGTTAGCAAATTATGAAACAATGGACGCACCGAAACAAGGCCTTCCAGTAACCATTATTACAGGATTTCTCGGAAGTGGAAAAACTACCCTTCTTAATCATATTCTCACCAATCAAGAAGGGATTAAAACAGCGGTTTTGGTCAACGAATTTGGAGAAATTGGTATCGATAATGAATTGATTGTTACCAGTGATGATAATATGGTGGAACTCAATAATGGCTGTGTTTGTTGTACCATTAATGAAGATTTAGTACAAGCTGTTTATAAAGTTTTAGAAAGGCCAGAAAAGCTTGATTATCTAATTGTTGAAACCACCGGACTCGCTGACCCCCTACCAGTTGCACTGACTTTTTTGGGAACAGAATTAAGGGACATGACCCGTCTTGACTCTATCATTACCATGGTAGATTGTGCTAACTTTAGTTTAGATTTGTTTAACTCAGAAGCTGCTCAGAGTCAGATAGCTTACGGAGATATTATTGTTCTCAATAAAACCGATTTAGTGGACGAAGGAGATGTCAATGCTCTAGAAATTCGCATTAGAAACATGAGAGATTCTGCAAGGATTTTACGGACGAAAAAATCTCAAGTTTCTCTACCATTAGTCCTCAGTGTGGGATTGTTTGAGTCGGATCAATATTTTGATCACGAAGGTCCAGAACATGACCACAATCACGAGCATCATCACGAGCATCACCACCACGAGCATCACCATTCTCATCATTTAGAAAATGATGGTTTTATCTCCATTTCTTTTGAAAGTGATAAACCCTTTTCTATCCGAAAATTTCAGTATTTTCTAGATAATCAGTTACCCTCCAATGTTTTTCGTGCCAAGGGAATTTTATGGTTCGATGAAAGTGAAAAACGTCATATTTTTCACCTCAGTGGTAAACGGTTTACCCTAGAAGATGATAAATGGAAAGAAACTCCTAAAAATCAATTAGTTTTTATTGGACAAAATCTTGATACCGATAAGTTATATCAACAAATTGAGAATTGTTTATCTCTTCCTGCTACAACTAAAGGGAAAGGTTTTCGTTGATGAAAATGTTAGCTATTCAGTGTTCAGCTAAGAAATGAAAGAGGTAAATATGCTTTTAAACCTTAAATTAATCCATAGTTAATTATTAATGGTTAATTAATAAAGTAAGCTGATAGCTGAATGCTTATCTTAAAATTAAATTCCATCCAGAAAATTAAATGTTACAGTACGCTTATTATCCAGGTTGTGTTGCTCAAGGAGCTTGTCGTGAACTGTCTTTATCAACAACAGCTTTAGCAGAAGCTTTAGGGATAGAATTAATTGAATTAAAAAAAGCTGCTTGTTGTGGTTCCGGAACCTATAAAGAAGACTCTCAACTATTAGAAGATACCGTCAACGCTCGTAATATTGCTTTAGCAGAATCTTTAAATCTTCCCTTATTAACCCATTGTAGTACCTGTCAAGGGGTTATTGGTCATGTGGATGAACGCTTAAAAGATGCCAAAAGCAATGATCCTGCTTATCTTGAGGAAGTTAATGGATTTCTCAAAAAAGAACATTGTTCCCCCTATAAAGGTAGTACGGAGGTTAAACATTTATTATGGGCCTTAGTCGGTGATTATGGCTTAGATAAGTTAGCTAATCAGGTAAAATATAAGCTCTCAGGATTAAAATGTGCAGCGTTTTATGGCTGTTATTTATTAAGAACTCAGGATAAACTCCCTTATGACAACCCCTTTCAACCTGAATCCTTAGAAAATGTTTTTCGTGCTGTAGGAGCAACTCCTATTTATTATCAAGGAAGGACAGAATGTTGTGGTTGGCCACTCTCAAGTTATGCTAAAGAACAATCTTTTAAAATGGCAGGAAACCATATTAAAGAAGCTATACAAGCAGGAGCAGACTGTTTAGTAACTCCTTGTCCTCTCTGTCATTTAAACCTAGATTCTCGACAACCTGAAGTAGAAAAAGTGATCGGTGAAAAACTGGGTTTACCTGTGCTACACTTACCCCAATTAGTGGCTTTATCTCTAGGGATTGAACCAGAAAAATTAGGGTTAAGTCGTCATGTTGTTTCCACAAAATCTGTCTTAGAAAAATTAGGAATTTTCTAACTCATTTAAACAAAAATACAAAGATTACTTGAAGCTTCTTCTAACAATTTTTGATATTGTTGATCGCTGATTAAATAGGAGCCAAATCTAGCTAAATGCTCGTTTTGCAATTGAGCATCAAAGAGAGTAAACCCTCGTTCTCTCAGATGTTCAACTAATTTAACCATAGCAACTTTTGAGCCGTTAGGGATACGAAAAAACATCGATTCCCCAATAAAAGCACCACCAATGGTAATCCCTAAAATACCTCCTGCTAACTCATCCCCTCGCCAACTTTCAAAACTATGGGCGTATCCTGCTAGATGTAGTTGATAATAAATATCAATAAGTTCAGGTGCGATCCAAGTGGTTTGGCGATCAGCGCAACCATGACATACCCCTAAAAAATCGCGGTCAATAGCTACAGAAAAGATATTTTGATTTAAAACTCGTTTTAGGGATTTTGGATAGCGGAAACGGTCATCTAAAGGGATTATGGCACGTTGACGACTAGAATACCATCCCAATACATTATTTTCATCCCCCATCAAAAAGTAACCTTGGGCATATCCCTGTATAATGGGGTCTACATTTTCTGTAAATTCCATCCTTGATTTTTCGCAGTTAATCCATTGTTATGACGGCTCAACCTATTCCTTCTATTACTTTACCCCCTATTCGCGATCCCCAACAAGAAGGGGAATGGCTACAAGTTGCTTTGCAAAACTGGCTTAATCAAGAGTTTATCCCGGAACAGGTTAACGAAACCATTGCTCAGCGGGCCGCGCAAATTTTTGTGCGTCAACGACTTGAAGGGGAAAATGATCTAGGTAGTCTGGTGATTGCTATTGTCACAGAAATGCAAGCTTTCGACTTTACAGAAAGCTTTTTTAGTGAGTTTGCTGTAGCAAATGCTGTTAGTGATCTAATTCTCGATAGCTTAGGAATCGATCGCTGTTGTGGACAAAGCTAAAAACTTCAATAATGGATAATGAAAAATGAGAACCTAGAATGATGCCCAAAAACGTCTTCTAAATTCTTATTTCTCCTTGAAACGAGAGATTTTCAACCGAAACAATAATTATCCATTATCCATTGATAATTTTAGCTACCAACTTGACTTGACCACGCCGGGTAATAACCCTTCGTGGGCCCATTCTCTGAGAACATTACGGGATAAGCCAAAATCACGATAATAACCTCTGGGACGACCAGTTAACCAGCAACGGTTACGGTGGCGACTTGGCGCACTATTACGGGGAAGACGTTGAATTTGACGATGAATTTCGATTTTTTCTTCAAAATCTTCTGCGTTTTCAAAAGCTTCCTTAAGGGCTGCTCGTTTTTCAGCATATTTTGCAATTAAACGCTCGCGCTTTTTTTCGCGCTGAATCATGCTTTTTTTAGCCATAGCACTTCAATTTAAGATTTTCTCTTTAAAGACACCACTCTCCATTGTATCCCAACATCAGAATTTTTAGTTAAAGACTTGTCTAAAAGCAATCTAAACAGGGGATAAATCCACCTGTTTAGATAATCTTGATAATGCCTAATTGATCAGGATCATTGTTAAACAGTTGCTAACTCACGTTCAGGACGTTTGCTGTTGCGAATACCATCGATGGCTTCTGCATAGTCAGCAGCTTTAAAGACAGCAGAGCCGGCTACAATAGCGTTAGCTCCCGCTTCTAAGACCTGCCAAGTGTTTCCAGGCTTGAGTCCACCATCCACTTCAATCCAAGGATCTAGTCCTTTTTCGTCGCACATCTGACGTAATTTACGGATTTTAGACACCATTTCAGGAATAAAGCTTTGACCCCCGAAACCAGGGTTAACACTCATAATTAAGACTAAATCACACAATTCCAGAACATACTCAATTAAGTCTAAAGGAGTGGAAGGATTGAGAACTACTCCTGCTTGTTTCCCTAATTCACGAATTTGACCAAGGGTACGATGTAAATGGGGTGAGGCGTTATGTTCTGCGTGAACAGAGATAATATCAGCCCCTGCTTTAGCAAAATCAGCCACATATTTTTCAGGTTCGACGATCATCAAGTGAACATCAAGGGGCTTTTTTGTATAAGGGCGAATCGCATCAACGATTAATGGTCCAATGGTGATGTTGGGAACGAAACGACCGTCCATGACATCTACATGAATCCAGTCTGCGCCAGCTCGATCTACTGCCTGAATTTCTGCGCCTAAACGGCTAAAATCAGCCGAAAGGATGGACGGGGAAATGACAGTCGGTTTGGTGGATTGAGTCATAATAGGTAGTGTTCCTCTGATCGTATTGCTTATGCCAACAATACTAACAAAGTATTTAGATTACTTTAAGATTTTTTTTCTTCTTACCTTACTTTATGGCTCCGTTGAGAATCCCTGCAGTTAAAACCGCAGGGATTCTAGAGGTTATCTAATCAGGTGGATTTATCCCCTGATTAGACATTACTCTAGTTCGGGGGACTCCCATTGACCCTATCCTTTAAACCGCCTGCATCCATTACAAATACAGTTTTCTGAAGGTCTAAAGGACATGAAAAACCTAGCCATTGACCTATATTTTGACTAGCATTCCAATCACTATTACATTGATAACCGTCAA
>JAAUYK010038140.1_pt1 | contig 10202 bp, 10 predicted proteins | sample 7278021 | NCBI WGS metagenome assembly JAAUYK01 (sample SAMN14350223, study PRJNA611818) | marine sediment metagenome | isolation source: surface marine sediment (1.8m) | place: French Polynesia: Moorea | collected 2018-08
AAAAGCACCCAGCATGTAGATTTCGCCGTGAGCAAAATTAATCAGTTGGATAACACCATAAATCATGGTGTAACCCACAGCGATCATGGCATATATACCACCGATAACAAGGCCGTTGACCAGCTGTTGTAAAAACAAATGTCCCCCCGTTAGGTACGGAAAGACGCCGGAACCTGGGGTTCCGGCGATAGTTTCAGTTCACTGAGTTAGACAAAACTTAGGAGCTTCACCCCAATCGGATTGTTGGAATGCAGGAGCAATCGAAGCGAAAACTCAGGCCCTGGTAGATGCCCGTATATCTTCAATGAACTGCAAAGATTCCAAGGCATTTACTCGGCCGCTACGAATTTACCATTCTTGACCATTTTAACGAAGGCGGGTTTGGTTGTATCACCCTTCTTATCAAAGTAGGTCAGACCGGTGATACCCTTGTAACCATTGGCCTCTGAGTTTATGGTAGCCAGTCCGTCACGAATTTTCTTGCGATCAGGGCCGGTTTTGGCGATGACCTGGGCCAAGATTCCCAGGCAATCATATGCATTGGCACTCATCCAGTCCACTTCACGGCCATAGGCCTCCTTGAACCGTTTGGCGAAGGCCTTGCCTTCAGGACCTGCCGCCGATGCCAGGAAGGGAACCGTGAGATAAGTGTTGTCGGTTGCCTTGCCACCGATTTTGATGTAGTCCTCGTTGTCAATGCCGTCGGCACCGAAGAGGGGACCGTTAAAGCCCAGCTTGCGGGCTTGACCGGCGATCAGGGCGCCTTCCGGGTGATAGCCGCACAGGAAGATGGTGTCGGGCTTATCGCGCAAAAGCTTGGTCAGCTGGGGTGTGAAGTCGGTCGTCTTGGCAACGTAGGCCTCAGCGCCGGTCACCTTGACGCCGGCGGACTTGGCCCCGGCCATGAAAGAGTCTTTGAGACCGATGGCATAGTCGTTGTTTTCATAAAAAATGGCCACCGAGTTCTTACCCAGCAATTTCGGCACAACATGCGAGGCCAGGTATTTACCCTGAAAGTCGTCCGTGTAACAATTGCGGAAAAACCAGCCCTTGCCGACATCGCCGATAGTTGGATTGGTAGAAGTTGGCGAAATGGCTGGGAGCCCCGCCCGCACATAAATAGGAACGGCAGCCAGCGTCGCTGAAGAGCACAGGTGGCCGATGACGGCCACAATGCTCTTGTCCGCTGCGAATTTTGAGCCGACTGTACCGGCATCTTTAGGCGCGCAGAGGTCATCCCCCCAGACAAGCTCTACCATTTGACCATTGATGCCGCCGGCATCGTTGATTTCTTTGAGTTTGAGGCTGACACCGGCTTTGATATTGTCACCATATGCAGCCAGATCTCCGGTGAAGGGCGAAGCGACACCAATCCTGATGTTGTCGGCCATGGCTCCGCTTGTTAAGCCGAAGAGCAAGGCAATACCAAAGATCAATCCATTGAACAAATACGTCCGTTTGTTTTTCATGATCCTTCCTCCTTCCAAAGGTTTATAAGTTTGACCACAATTGCCCTAAACAATAATGGTATAATTGAATGATTTAATTGCGTCAAGATCCATTTTTGTTGTCGTTGAATTGCGGATTAATCAGTAAAAAGAGCTTGCTGTTCATTCGTGATGCCTGTATGGATTATAGCGCTTGTCAAAAACTCGTTCCGAGAACGGGGATATGAAAATTCAAATAGTTAAAAAAGGGCGTGAAGTTGCGAAAAGTCGGATTATTTGTAAAAAAAGATCGAAAAGCCTGCCAAAAGGCCGATGAATTCGAAGCATGGTTAAAAAAAAAGAACATCGAGGTCGTGCGGCGGGAAAGTTCAGCCCCGGGCCTGCATTCGGGCTCCAACAACACGGTTTTTGCACCACCGGATTTATTTTGCATGTTTGTTTTAGGCGGAGATGGCACATTTTTGGGTGCAGCACGCTGGATCGGCGACCTGAATATACCGGTGCTGGGCATCAAATTTGGTGAAATCGGTTTTCTGGCGGAAACGGCAGCCGAAAATCTTTTCGGTGCGGCCGAAAATGTCTTTAAAGGCGATTATGCTATCAGGCGCCGTATGCGTCTGAAGGTCGATGTGGTGCGCGACAACAAAACCCTGATCAGCGAAACCGTCCTCAACGACATTGTGATCAACCGGGGCGCCCTGGCGAGACTGGCCGACGTCGAAACCCATATCAACGACCATTATCTGACCACTTTCAGAGCCGATGGTCTGATTGTCGCCAGCCCGACCGGGTCGACCGCATATTCGCTGGCAGCCGGCGGACCGGTTATTCATCCCGATGTCCCCGGCATCGTGATCACCCCGATTTGCCCCTTTACCCTGACCAACCGTCCGCTGATCGTTCCGGAGTCGATCCGGATCAAACTGAAGCTTGCCAAAGGGGCCTCCGACATCAAGTTGACATTTGACGGACAGAAAGGGCTCGATATCGACGACCGGGATACCATCATCGTCCGCAAGGGCTCCCATCCACTCAACATGATCACCCTGCCCGGCCAGCATTATTTTGATGTGCTGAAAGCGAAATTGAGATGGTCAGGAGGCAGGGTGTAGAAACGGATAGTTGCCCCAAAGCGATTGGTTGACTTACGCCACCGCTTACAATATATACTTCTGGATGATAAACCGCATCTGGAGCTTCATATTCTCGAAGAGCGCACTTACGGTGCTCATTCATCAAGTCAGGGAGGACGGATGAAAGGGCAGCTGTATCTTACATATTTGATCATTTTCAGTTTATTGTCCATCAACGCGGGAGCTGTCCGGGCATCCGACATCCGCTCATTGATCGAATTCAAGGAAAATGGCACCATCGACTGGACCAAAGGCATCGTTGCCGCCAGAGGACTGGAAGACCAGACCTCTTATAGTTATCTCAAAAAATCCCAGGGGCAGAACCGGCAAACCATCGCCGCAGCTATGACCAAAGCCCGCCACAACCTTCTCGAAACCATTGTCGGTATTCGAATAAATGCCGAAAACCGGGTCATCGATATTGTCGAGAACTACCCCACTGTCATGTCTCAACTAAGGTCCATGACTTATCAGGCACCGGAAATTAATGATCTGCGACGGCATCTTTATGACGGCAGCGTGGAAGTCTGGTCCCAGATGAAATTGAATGGTGGATTTACCCAGCTGATTCTGCCACCTGAAATCAGACAAATTGAATCCATCAAGCAACTGATGCCGGGAAAAAACACCGCATCGATTCGAACCCGATCGCGGTCATCGGAAATATACACCGGCATGGTGGTCGACGCGCGGGGTATCCAGGCCATACCCGTCATAGCGCCCCGGATATTGGATGAAAATCTGGAAGAAGTTTTCGGACCCAGGTACGCCAGCCGAGAATTCGCAGTCCAGAACGGCGTTGCCCGCTATACAACCAACATCTGGAAGGCCAAATTTGATAATCGGGTTGGCGACAATCCGATTGTGGTCAAGGCTCTGAAAACCAAATGGCCGGGCCGCTGCGATTTTATTATCAGCAACGCCGATGCCGACAAGCTGCGCAGTGCCTCGGAGCACCTGCTGTTCCGGCGGGAGTGTCGCGTGATAATTGTCCTTGATCCGAGGTGAATTGGACAGATGACAGAGGACAGAGGTCAGAAGTCAGAGGACAGACCCAAGAATCATGGCCGGCTATTTCAAATTCTATCTCTCCCTAAAACGAAAGCAAACCCACCTCTCAGCTCCCATCCTGTTGATGCTCGTTACAGGCGATAATTTCGATTTGTAATTTCTAACGGTCTCGTAAAAAGTCAAAGTTGTCGAGTTTCGACTTTGTAACTTATTGATATTACTGATAGCGAAATTTAACTTTTGCGCTTTTTGCGCCTTTTTGCGGCTATATCAATTTCTGGAAAAATTAATTTATGAAATAGTATACAGCCAAATAGCCAAAAGGACACGCTCACGAATACGCCGCAGACTTCAAAATAGATAAAATTTCAAGATATCAATAGCTTATTTCCATTAATCGTGCTTGGCATGTATTATGCTCTCCCGTCTAGCAGATGTAGAATACATTCTCGGCGATATTTTTTTATTTAACTGAAAACATAAATTTGGTTAAGAATCTTATGGCGAGCAAAAATATATTTTCACAAATTATATGGTTGGTATCTATCGTTCTGATATCGCTGGTTTTTACAAATTTTGCCGCTGCTTCTGAGCCGATTGAGTTCATGCTGGCGTGGGATGCCAATGACGAAGCAGATATCGATGGGTACGAGGTATATTATCGGACACCAGGCTCTGATTACGAGTTAATCGGGGATGTGTATGTTGATGAGCTGGCAGATCCGGATAATCCGATGGTCATAATAACAGATCTTTATAACGGTGTAACTTCCGAATTGACAATTCCTTCAGTAAATGTGCCAGCCTTGGCAATGGTAGATGGCGCAACATACTATTACGCCGTAACGGCATTTGATACCCAGGGCAACATTAGTGATTTCTCTGATGAACTTTGTCTGGAAGTGACTGGATCATCGGTCGCTGGATGCCATTCTGTAAATGGCAGTTCCGCAAATAGTGGTGGTGGCGGCGGCGGTGGCGGTGGTGGCTGCTTTATTGCGACGACGATCGATAATCCGAATCAAAACATATTATCCGGAACATATTGGGTGATGTATTTATTGGGTATATTTATGGCTGGCACCGCGGGACTGTGGTCGCACTCACGTTTCAAAGACAGGTAGCTTTTAGGCCTAGAGTCACTCAACCAAAAGGAGAGAAATCAGCAGCCTTATGCCCTAATTCTGCTCGGAATCATATCTTTTCGGCGACCACTTTTCGTTTTCGAGGAATACCTGAGGAAGCAATTATCCATGCTAAAAAAGCGATGCAACACCAATAACAAATAACGAATAACCAATAACTATCCGTTCCGTCATCTGTCTTCTGCGTGCCGCGGCGCAGCTCGACGTGTCGGGTCGAAGCTGGAAGCGAAGACTGAAGAGCGAAGACGGGTCCTCTGTCTTCTGTTCTGAAACTTGTGCCTTGACATTGACGGACAGTCGACATAAAATTTTCAATTATTCAGAATATTTCTATTTGAGGGAGACCGATATGAAATTTAGAATTCTGACGCTAGCAGTTATAATTTTGATTTTGACCATATTTGCTGCGGTCAGCTTCGGCGTTCAGGATGATTCGCAGCCATCCGCTTACTTCCCGGAAACGATCTATGAATTTACGCCGGTCCTGGATGGGGACAAAGTCGTGCATGAGTTCGTGATTCAAAACAGGGGCAATGCAACGCTGAAAGTCGACAGGGTAAAGACGGGCTGAGGTTGCACAGCCGTCTCTTTCACGAGAGAAATCCCCGCCGGTGGTGAGGGAAAAATTACATTAAGTGTCAACACGAAGGGATACGGCGGCAGGCAGATGAAGAAGACTGCCGGCGTTTACACCAACGACAGGAGCCGTCCACGCCAGGATCTGGTCATCTCCGGTCCGGTCGAAAAATTTGCGACCATCCGGCCGCAGCATATCAGTCTGCGCGGTTATGCCGGAGACGCCATCAAAAGCAAGGTAACGATCATCCCCGAAAAAAAATATGCCTTTAGAATTCTCAACGCCCGGGCCACAAACGGGGACAATATCAACATCAAGCTTGGTGAGGTCAAGCGGTCCGGCGGACAGGCGTATGAGCTGAATGTTGAAAACTTGAAAAATGAGACCGGACGTTACTACGACACCATTATTCTGACAACGGACAGTCAAATCCGACCGGAACTCAGCGTAAGGGTCTACGGGTATTTGCGCGCCCGCAAAAGTGAATGAAGGCGGAGCAGATAAAAGTTGTGGCGTTTGACTGTGACGGCGTCATGTTTGATACTGCGGAAGCCAACCGTATCTATTACAGCCAACTTCTGCAGCATTTCGGCCGGCCGGCAGTGACCGACAAGCAGTTTGAATTCGTCCATATGCACACGCTGGACGAATCCATGGCGTTTCTGTTTCCGGATGCCGCTGATTTGTCAGCGGCCTATGAATTTCGAAAGGGCATTAAATATCGCCAATTTCTGCGTTATTTTTCCATTGAACCGCATCTGGTGCCGTTGCTGGGGAAACTTCGACCCCAACGAAAAGCAGCCATAGCAACGAATCGAACCGATTCCATGGATCAATTGCTGGAGGCATTTGGCCTCACCGATTATTTTGACCTGGTTGTGACTTGCAGTGACGTGGAACGTCCCAAACCTCACCCTGACTCGTTGTTGCGTATTTTGAGCCACTTTGAGCTGATGCCTGATGAAACGATTTATGTCGGTGACTCTGCGTTGGACGGATTGGCGGCCCGGTCGGCGGGGATTTCTTTTGTGGCGTATTGCAACCGGAAGTTGGAATCGAATTATCACATCGATTCACTGAAAGAGCTTGAATCACTTTTGGACGTATGACCATTGAAATACCACAAGCACTATTCTATGACAACCGCTTTAATTTGGGGTGAGAAAACATGACAGCAGACTTACCGGAAGAAAATCAGGAAGCCGCGGACGACACCGATATCGACTGGGATAATCGTCTCCTGTGCAGTGACGGCAACTGTATCGGTGTTATCGGCGCTGACGGATGCTGCAAAGAGTGCGGCAAAAAGTACGAGGGAGAACTGCCCGAGACCGTCACACCTGATCAGAGTGACCAATCCGAAATGGCAGATGAGCAGCTGTCATCCACTACGATGGATGAGCAATTGTCATCCACTGCATCCGAATCGGAGCCTATCGAGGATGGACCGGCCGAGGATGGACCGGCAGACGATGAATGGGAAAATCGCGTTTTGTGCAGCGACGGCAACTGTATCGGGGTTATCGGTCCGGACGGAAAATGCAAGGAATGCGGTAAAACGCTATAATGAAAATTGAAAATTGAAGATTGAAGAATTGTGGATGTCGCTCTCCGAGGCGTAGGCGCTACAACCCCTACGAGCCGGAGGCTTCGCTCCGTCGATTTACAGGAACTCATATGGTTTTTAGGCAATGTAAAGTCAAAGAGGAACGGATTTAAAAAGATAAAATGCCTTAATTCGACATTCGACATTCGTCAATCGACATTCCTAACATTTGTCAATTATCAATTTTCATTCCAACACCGGTAGTCTGACCGTAAATATGGCGCCGCCTGCTTCTCGGTTTTCGGCCACGATCGTTCCCCTGTGATCCTCGATAATGCCATGGCAGATCGAGAGACCGATTCCCATGCCCATCGTCTTTTTGCGGGTGAAAAACGGATCAAAAATTCGATTCAGATCTTTTTCTGAAATGCCCGGTCCCGTATCCCTAACAGTGACGATGATCTCGTCATCCATCCGTTTGGTTTCGATATTGATGTCGCCACCAAATGAGCGCGACTCTTTCAGCCTGTTTTGAAAATCTGCGGAATTTTTCATGGCCTCGACGGCATTGTTGACCAAATTCATTATGACCTGACCGATTTGCTGGGGAGACGCATTAATTTTGGTTGTCGCATCCGTCAGGTTTAATGTGAAGTTCACCATGTTTTTTTTCAAATAGCTGCGGATAAGCGCTACCGTATTTTCAATAACCTGATTGACTTCCATGGGCTGTTTCTGTTCTTTGCCGGGTCGATTGAGGTCAATGAGGTTTCGAACTGTATTGCGGACACTGACAAATGCACTTTTAATCAGGTCCAATTTATTGAGAAGATCTTTATCCGTGTCATACTTCATCCGGATAACGCTGAGCAGGGCAGTGATGCCCTGGAGGGGCGAGTTGATTTCATGAGCTATGGATGCGGCCAACTGCCCGGTAGCCGCCAGCCGCTCCGATCTCAGCAGCTGGTTTTGAAGCAATTTGGTTTCAGTTATATCCCTTGCAACGCACAGAAAGCAGGGTTTGCCAAGATAGCTGACATAGCGGCAGTTGACCTCATTGGGTATGATAGTGCCGTCCTTGGATTTGATATTCAGCTCAAAGCGAAGCTCTTTTTTCCTGACGACCGTATTCAGCCTGTCCTCGACATAAGAGATTTGATCCGCTTCGACAATTTTTATGATATTCCGTTTGAGAAACTCGCCTTTGGTGTAGCCGGTGCTTTGCAAAATCCGATCATTCGATTCGACGAACCGACCTTTCGAATTTAACAGAAAAACGCCTTCGGCAACGTTATCGAATAATTCCTTGTAGCGAACCAACTCTTCCGCCTGCTTGAATTCCGTCGTATTGGAAGAGATGATTGTTGCAGCAATGACTTTAGTGCCTAATCTCAATGCGCCGATGCGGTAGGTGTACCACTTCGGTCTGATACGTGTTCCCATGCGGACTTCAAAGCTTTCCGTCTCACCGGTGTGGAACACATTTTCAATGCATTCTTCAGCCAAATAACGATATTCCTGGGGCAGGAATTCATAAAAGCTCCGCCCGACTGCTTTCTCACGCGGAAGTTGGGAAATATCCTGATTGATAAAACGGATGATGCCTTTACGATCCACTGCCGTAATCATGTCCGGTGCCGTCGCCACCAGAGAACGCCACAGTTCTTCGGACTCATTGAGCCGCTGCTTGGCCTCTCTGAGTTTGTTGATAACCGACTGAGCATGAGAGCCAAACATGATGAACAGACACAGGACAATTATCCGCAAATAGATATCGTACAGATCGGGTCCGATTAGTTCGGCGATTAGATTGAATTTGTTAGAAAAAAAGATGTTTAGGACTGAGTCTAAAATCCAGTAAAGCGTCGCCAAAAAGATGACGGCCAACACCATGGAATCCGGCAAGTTTTCTCGTTCCGCGGAAACCGCTGTGGATTCAAATTTTGCTCTTTCAATGGATTTTAGAGTTTTGAGGCCAACCGGTGACTTGGTTAGTTTAAACGTCGAAGCATTCATTCGGTTTCACCTGTTCCATGCGTCCGTTGACGGTACTCTGAAAATTCGTTTCGGTGCTCCTAAAGCCCGGCGTACATAAATGAGACCTTTAGCACATATGGATTAAATTGATAAGGTAAAAAATGCAATCAATAACCATATGACATTTAGAGGCACTGTATGTGACAAATAATGTCAATCGATCTTGTGTCGAGTCGACGGCTCAGTCCTTACCTTAATGAAATACATGGTAAAATTTTAATTCCGAGAAATGGCACAGATATTGAATGTGTTGTTCCTGTCATCGGTCTATTCAACCAGGGGGAATGCCGCATCAAATCAGCCTAAAAATAAAACAGGAGCGCATATGCAACATACGGAAGAACCGACAGAACCGTATTTACGTGATGCCGATCAAATGCAATTAGAAATTCAAGATCTGGAAAAACACGCCTTCGAAAGGGGACTGCCAGAACATCATCCGGAATCAATCGGGTCGGAATTATGTGACAGGATGCCGGGCTGTTCCGCGAATCTTGATGTGTCCGTGCCTAACGAATCTGAAGGCCAATCACCTGTTATTTTGCTCATCGACGATGAGGAATCATTTCGCTCCGTTATCCGGCAGGTTCTGGTTAATGCCGGCTACGAGGTCATTGAAGCTTCCAACGGAGCGGAAGGTATCCGGTATTTCTACCAAAAACCCGCGGATATGATTGTTACGGATATTATTATGCCGGAAAAAGAGGGAATTGAAACCATCATCGAGCTCAAGAAAGCGTTCCCCCATGTCAAGCTAGTTGCGATGTCGGGCGGCGGCTGGTATGGGACAGATATTGATTTCGATATGGCCAGACGGCTGGGGGCCCGCACCCTTGACAAACCGTTTGCGCTACAGGACTTGCTGGATGTCGTCAGCGATCTCTTAAATTAAATCTGAAATCTGGCTCACAGGGCCAGGTTTCAGGTTCGGTACCGTGATATGCGCTGATGCCGCAGACCTTTGATCCAACCTTTTTAGCCTGCCAGCCGCGATTCCCGCACTTGGTGCCCCACTTTTACACCTTGTATTCGGTTAAAAATTGTTATTGGCCGGGAAGGCTTGCCATCAGTTATTTAATTGTTAATTTTTCTGACTGTTGCACAGGAAATAGAGCTTTGGCAGCATCTCTGAAGGGAACTCGTATGTTTACCGGCAACAGACTATCCACCCAAAGACAAACTGATCCGCACCTCTAAGGTCATGAAAAAACTCCTTATCATTCTATATGCAACGGCAGTTTTGGCCGGATGCGGCCCCAGAATGATTTATCCCCATCTCGAATGGCTGGTGCCCTGGTACGTCAG
>JAAUYK010074885.1_pt1 | contig 10197 bp, 9 predicted proteins | sample 7278021 | NCBI WGS metagenome assembly JAAUYK01 (sample SAMN14350223, study PRJNA611818) | marine sediment metagenome | isolation source: surface marine sediment (1.8m) | place: French Polynesia: Moorea | collected 2018-08
CGACCTGACCGAGAACGGCCAGGCCATGGACGCCCTGCGCGAGGTCGGGCCGGGCCAGCACTTCCTGGGCTGCGCCCACACCCAGGCCAACTTCGAGACCGCCTTCTACCGCTCGCCGGTCGCCGACAACAACTCCTTCGAGCAATGGGAGGCGGAAGGCGCCCAGGACACCGCCCAGCGCGCCAACACGCTGTGGAAGAAGTGGCTGCGGGACTACGAGGCGCCACCGCTCGACCCCGGCATCGACGAAGCGCTGCTGGCCTACATGGCCCGGCGCAAGGAATCGGAGCCCGACGCCTTCACGTGAGGCAGAACTGGTTCTGGGCAGGTGCAGAATCTAGCCTAGGTTATGACCACGGATCTTGCCGCAGATTTTGCCTCACTCCAAAATGGCGTGCGCAGGGCCTTGCGCAACTGCGACCATGTGAGGGTCGCTTCGGCTCGCGACAGGCTCCAGCTACTTGTCTTTCCCAGCCTGGTATCCATCGGCAATCCATGGTCGCTTGATTTCTTCGAGTCTAAGCGCCGGGACGAGGCAGTCGACTATGTCGCCACACATACTATTTGGCGATCGCACGTCGATGCGCGCGCTTTTGAATCACTGGTGCTTAGGTTGAGCTACCCCAAACCATTTAGACCAACAATCGAAGTTCAGGAATTGGATCTCGCGTCCGCTGAGATCGAACAAGTACTGCTGTGTTGTCGCGGGGTCAGGTTACCGATCTATGTCGAAGCCTCTCGCTTCGGGCTGGATGGGGTCGACTACGAACTTTGGGTCGGTGAGCCTTGGAACAACCTACAGGTCGTTTGGTGGAATCGTCTGCCGGAGGATTGGTTCCCCTTGGCGGATATTGTCAACAGGATGACCGCGCTCTCGAAACTCGGCTGCAGAGGCGCGAAGGAGTCAGACGCACCGCCTCCGAAGAATGGAGGCGGTGCCACTTAAACTCCGACCGCTCGTCAATGTTCTTAAGTCGCGCCGCCTTACTCGGTCGCCTTAACAGGCTTGAAGAGCGAGAAGGCGCCGCGCAGGTCGCCCTCCGCGAAGCCCGTCGCCTGGTCCTCCGGATAGGCCTTTTGCAGGGCCTCGGCCACGCCCGGCGCCAGCTTGCTGCCGTGGCAGCCGAGGCAGGCCTTCTGGACCGGAATCGCCTTCATGAAATGAACGCCGCGCTCTCCCTGGTAGACCGCCGTCTGCACGGTCTCCATCTCGGCCAGGGGCGCGCCCTTGTCGGCGCGGGCGGCGTAGGCCTCTAACACCAGAAGTTCCTCTGCGCGCGGCCGGTTCTTCGGGTTGCGGACCTTGAGGGCGGTACGGCGGATGTCCCAGCCGGTCTCTTCCTTCAGGTCGGCGGCGACCTGCGGGGCCAGGTGCTGGCAGGCGTTCACGGCGCCGCCGGGGCCGCGCTCCTCCTTGGCTGCCTTCAGCTCCCCCTGCATCGCGGTGACCAGGCGCTTGATCACCGTCTTGGCTTCCTTGGCCCGGGCGTCCAGCTCCTGCGGAGACGGTTCCTGTGCGATCGCCGGTGCTGCCAGCATCGCGGCGATCACGGCCAGCCCCAATACGTGCTTCATCAAGTTTCTCCCTTCCTCGTCTTGCTTGTTCCGGCAGGCCGCCGCTCTTTGGTAAGATAACTTCGAAGATTCGAATATATTGACACTGTAGCGCCCCTTGTCGGAGAATCCAAGTCTGTTCTGTTGCGAAGAAAGGGCGGTGGCATGGACCCAAAGGCAATGCGGCGGACGGCGCCGGTGATCGCCGAGCTGATGAAGGTGCTGTCGAACGAGACCCGCCTGATGATCCTCTGCCTGCTTGTCGAGGGCGAGCGCTCGGTCAACGACCTGGCAGAGACCCTGGATGTCCGCGGTCCGACCATGTCGCAGCAGCTGGCGTTGCTGCGCAAGGACGGCCTGGTCAAGACCCGGCGCGAGGGCCAGACCATCCACTACAGCCTGGCCCGCGACGACATCCAGGCCCTGATGGGCTTTCTTCACGACAGCTACTGCGGAAGCGGGCGCCGGCGAGGCGGCGGGCGGCGGGTCGCCTAGGGCCTTGAAGTGGCCAAGAGGCCCCAGCAAGCTCCCGAGAATGGGAGGCGCAAACGAATCGAGCTTTCGGGTTCAAGGGCGTCGGGCCGGACGCATCGTCCTGTCGGTCGCGGCCTGTCTGATGCTCGCCGCCTGCGAGAGCTTGCTCTTCTATCCGGAGTCACAATTGGCCGGCGATCCGGGTCGCCTCGGGCTTTCCTACCGGGAGCTCAGCATCGATACGACGGACGGGCTGGCGCTGCACGGCTGGTTCCTGCCCGCCGAGCCGGACCGCGATACCGGCTGCAGCATCCTCTTTCTGCACGGTAATGCCGGCAATGTAAGCACGCACCTGCCGATCGTCGCCTGGCTTCCGGCGGCGGGCTACGGCGTGCTGATCTTCGACTACCGCGGTTATGGCCGCTCGCCGGGCACACCCAGCTTGTCCGGACTGCAACGCGATTTCGACGCGGCGCTGGGTGCTTTGCTGTCGAAGGGGGAGATTGCGCCAGAGAATGTGATCGTCTTCGGCCAGAGCCTTGGCGGCGCGGTCGCGGTGACGGCGCTGGCGGCCTCGCCGCGGCGGCACGAGATCAAGGCGCTGGTGATTGAAGGCGCTCCCTCGGACTACCGTGGGATCACCCGGGAAAAGCTGGCCGCCGTCTGGCTGACCTGGCCGTTGCAGTGGCCGCTGGCACAGATAATGACCGACGACTTCCGCCCGGCGGAGGCGATCGTCGAGATAAGTCCCACACCCGTTCTCGTCATCCACGGACAAGCGGACCGGATCGTACCGCCGCACCACGGCGAGGCCCTTTTCGAGGCCGCCGGGGAACCGAAGGCCTTGTGGCAACTCGAAGGTGGCAGGCACATCGCGGCCCTGAACGAGGAAGAGCATCGCCGGGCGCTGGTCCAATTCCTCGGCCGCTGCGATGCCTGATGCTCTTTATTGGACACGATCGGTTCGGCCGATGTCGGGTGACGATTGGGCAAAGCAGATGTTACTGCAGGATTCCTGCAGTCTGAGGGCTCAGCCGGGCGGATAGTTCCGTAACCAGTCGCCGTCGGGCGGACTCTCGATTCGACCGCTGACCACTGCCGTCATGTCTTCGGCAAGGCGAAGCATTTCCCTCCGAAGCTCCAGATGCTCCAGCCAGCGGGCCGGAATGCCGCCAATCCCCTGGGCGGCGCCGAGGAGGTTTCCCGTGATCGCTCCGGTCGAGTCGCTGTCGCCGGAATGATTGACCGCCCGAACGACTGCTTCCTCCAAGTCTTGCTCGACCAAGGCACAGTAAAGCGAGATCGCAAGGGCCTCTTCCGCAACCCAGCCCTGACCGAGACCGGCTTCTTCGATGGGGAGTGGTGCCGCGTCGGCCTTGACGAGAGCCGTGTCGATTGCCGACAGGGTCTCCCCTGAGTCGCTTTCCTTCAGAAGTCGTTCTCGGCCGTTCGCGATGGCGGCGGCGAGTGTCTCGCCAGCGACCAGTCGGTTGATGACTACCGCAAAGGCGCCGGCGGAAAGAAACCCTGTCGGGTGACCGTGGGTAATTGCCGCCGTCTCACAACCCAGGCGGAATGCCAGATCGGCGTCGCCGGCCGACATCAGGCCGGCCGGTGCAGCGCGCATGAGCCCGCCGCAACCTTTGCTGTTGTTGATCGGCGCAGCCATGCTTCCGATCCGCCCGCTCTGTAGTGCCGAGAGGCAGCTAAAGCCAGGAGCCCGAGAGGCATGCAGGGAGGGAATTCCGATCAACCAGCCATTCGACAGGTGATCCTGACCGGGATCAGGTGGCCGTTCGTCCTGGGTGGTGAACCAGCGCAAATAGGCCGAGTGCACCGAAACTGTCGCGTCGTAGGGCGTGCCCTCGGTGGACTGCAAGGCGGCGCGGATGAGACCCTCGGCAGTGAAGAGAGTCATCTGCGTGTCGTCCGTGATCGCACCGCGCCGGCCGTAGGCAGAGGCGAAGTCCCGAATGCCGCCGGTGCCAAACTCCTCGGTGATTTCCTCTTGAGAATGGAACTCGACTGCGGCGCCAAGCGCGTCTCCGACCGCTCCGCCCAGAAGGCAACCCGCAAATCGTTCGAACAGTGCCGCCGGCTCCCGCCGATCTATCACCCCACGACCTCGATCCAGGTCGCCATGCCGGCGGCCTGGTGCTCCAGCATGTGACAGTGCAGCATCCACTTGCCGGGGTTGTCGGCGAGGAAGGCGATACTGGCCTTGTCGTCTCGCTCGAGCAGGACGGTGTCGCGCCAGGGCGTGTCGCCCTGGGCTTCGCCGTTGCGCTCGACGACCCGGAAGTGATGGCCGTGCAGGTGCAAGGCGTGCGGCCAGGCGGTGTCGTTTATCATCGCGATCACCGCGGTGCGGCCCCGCTCGACGCGCAGCAGCGGCTCCTCGGTCATGCCCGCGATGCCGTTGAAGGCCCAGACCATGCCCTGGTCGACCAGCTCGCGCATCCCCATGCGCCGGCCCTTGTGGCGGGCGCCGGCCATACGGCCCATGGCGCCGCCTTCCATCAGCAGCTCCTGGCGCAGGGCGCCGTTCAGGTCCAGCACCCGCGGCAGGGGGTTGTCCGGCAGGGCGGCGGGTGGCGGCAGTGGCGCCTCGCGTAGGGCCGTCTCGGATTGGTAGGCGAGGTAGCCGGCCTCGAGCGCGTATTGGCCGCTGACCTCGAGGATCGCTGTGCGGGCGCCGGGACGGAGCGCGGCGTCGACGATCAGGTCGGCCCGCTGGGCCGGAGCCAGGGTGATGACGCCGTCGTCCGGCTGGTAAGGGGCGATGGGCTGGCCGTCGAGCGCCACCAGCCAGGCCGCGTGGCCGTCGAGCCGCAGCGACAGCACCCGGGCGTTGCAGCAGTTGGCGAGGCGCAGTCGCAGGCGCTCGCCCTGGCGCAAGGGGATCTCCGGCTGCGACACGCCGTTGACGGTCAGCCAGTTGCCGAGCCGGCCGGCGTGCGACCAGTCCCTCATGTGGCCGAGGCTGGCCTCGTCGATCTGGCCGTCCTCGCCCAGGCGCCAGTCGTCGAAGGCCAGGGCCAGATCCCGGTCGACCGCCGGCGGCTCGGCCTCCTCGACGATCAGCAGGCCGTAGAGGCCGCGGGCCATCTGCTCCCAGGTCCGATTGTGCGGATGGTACCAGTAGGTACCGGCGTCGGGCGGGGTGAAGACGTAGTCGAAGCTCTCGCCCGGCGGCACCGCCGCTTGGGTCAGGCCGGCGACACCGTCCATGGCGTTGTCGATGCGGATGCCGTGCCAGTGGATGGTCGAGGGCTGCTCGAGCTTGTTATCGAAACGCAGGTGCAACTCTTCGCCCTGCTTCACTCGGATCACCGGGCCCGGCACCTTGCCGTCGTAGGCCCAGACCGCGGCCGGCGGTGCCGCGTCGCCCATCAGCGGCGCGGTCGCGGGCCGGGCCTCCAGCACCTTGGGCTCCGGCGTGCCGACGGCGTGCACCAGGCTCGGTGCCAGGGCGGAAAGGCTCAAGGCCGAGCCCGCCGTCGAAAGGAAGTGTCGTCGATTCATTTCGCTCGCGTTTGGCAGATGTTGCTGTGACGTCGCCCTCTGTGCGCAGGCGGCGATGCCATTAGTCTTTGATCCGGAACTCACGATGGCAGGCCGCGCAGCTTCTTGCCAGCTTTGCGAATTCCGCCATGGGCAGCTCCACGGCCGGTGAACCGACGTCGTCCGCCGAGGCATTCGCACTTTGCTTGGAGTCTTTTCCGGAAGCATCATCGGGCCGAGCCTTGGTTGCGGATTGCTCGGCCGCGACGGCCAGCGCTTCCGCGCTGGTGCCGAGGCCCTGGGCCAGCCTTTCGAAGAGGTCCCAGCGTCGCCAGATCTCCGCAGAGGCCTTCGAGGGGTGGCGCAGGCTGTCCTCGGGAAAGAGCCCAGTCAGCGTCGCGCCGCCTTGGTCGCGAATGCGACGGGCGAGGATCGCCAAGCTTCGCCCATCGTAGGCCGCTTGCCCGCGAAGCATCGCCTTGATCTCCTTCATCGCCTTGCCGACGCCCTCCATCGCCATCATGCGCTCCTTGACGATCCCCGTGGCCCCTTCGTGGGCCGCCGCCAAGGGAATCGCCGCGCAGAGGCACAGAAGGAGAATGGCACTACGGAGATGGAGCTTGGGCAAATGCAGCTGCGGCATCCCTCGGGTTCCTCTTGGCAAGGCGCAAGGAGACCTGTCCGGATTTTGAAACCTCGGCGTCAAGCATTGATTAACGCTTGGCCGGCCCCGGCCGTCTCGGCGGAGCGGATTGGCTCGGCCACTCATTTTTGCGCGGCCCGGGCTTCGAATTCGTCGTGCCGTTGCCGGATCTCGGGCGGCCAGGTGCTCTTGATATACGACAGCACGGCGACGATCTCGGCGTCGCTCAGGGTCCCTTCGTAGGCGGGCATCTCGCTCTTGTAGTCGGGACCGGCGAAGGCCTGCGGGCCGTACTTGGTGAGCCGGATCAAGTGGTCGCTGGGATGGTGCCAGGTGTGGCCGCTGGAATCGTGGGGCGGGGCGGGCAGCAGGCCGTCCGGACGGCGCGACTGCCAGTTCGGCTGGCCTTCGAGCTCTGCACCGTGGCAGGAGGCACAGTGCTCGCTGTAGATCCGCTGGCCGGCCTGGACGACATCGCGGTTTTCGGGGGTCAGCAGCGAGACGTGGGCCGGCGCCTGAGCCTGCAACAGCAGGACCGCGCCCGCCGCCGTCAGCGCGAGGCCGAGGACCAGCGTCACCACTTGCCAGACTTTGACTTTCATGGGCGCAGACAGACCCCACCAAAGTGGACCAATCGGCAATACTTGGGAACCTAGTGCTTCCAGCAGCTGGAAGGTCAAGGCGGCGAAGGGCGGGGGCTTTCCGCCTGGACCTGGTCTAGCTGCGGTCCTCGAGCAGAGCCGTCGGCATCCGAGCCCTCGAATCACGAAGCTTTGATACCGGATTAAGCCATCGGCCATCGCTTCGGGTGCAAAAAGGATGCCCGACGCGAGCGACCCGGGCCGCTAGCCGCCATGGACCTCTATTTCCTCTACCTCGTCTTGCTGGGCCTCTGGCCGCCCCTGCTCTGGCCGGCCCTGCGCGCCAAGGGCGCTCTGCGGCTCTGGCTATGGGTCGTGGTCGGCCTCGGCCTGATGGCGTGCCTCTACGAGACGCGCTTTTGGTTCGGGTCGGCCGAGGCGATCCGGATCGACATCCTTTTCGGGGCGCCGGTCCTCGCCGGCGTCCATGCGGTCACGGCGCTCCTGCTTTTCGCCGCGAATTGGCGTCGCTTTGCCCTGGCCTATGCGTCCGCGCTCCTGGTGCTCCTGGGCGGCGCAGTCCACCTCTGGCACGCGGAAGAGCGGGAGCAGGCACGCTTCCTGGAAGGCCTGGTTCTCGTCGCCCAAGGTGGCTTCCGCAGCCCGGAGGTCCACGACGAGCACTACGGCCCCTTCGCGCCGGCGCCTGAGGGGCTGCCGGCCGGGCACTGGCTGTCCGACGGCGATTCCCTGGCGACGCGCCTGATCATCAACGCCGAGGGCCGGGTCTGGCTGTTCCGCCGGCTCCGTGACGCGGAGACCCTGGACTTTGTCTCGGCCGTCGGCCTGCGCCGCGCGGAGGGCGGCGATGGCACAACTTGGATCGGCGAATTGACCGAGGCACGCCCGACGATCTCTCTTCCGCCCCGGCCCGTGACGGTGATGCGGCTGGGCAAAACGCAGCTGACGCTGACCTTCCGGGACCGTCCCGTCGCTTTCGCGAAGGCTCCGCCGCCCATCGATCCAGCGCCCCGGACCGAGAGCCTGAGCTATCTCGGGTCCTTCGGTCACGTCGATTGCGGTCTGCGCCGGGTCGAGATCGTTCAGCTCTGGCTCTGGCGGGATCAAGACGGGCTCTATGCGGTCGGGACGGCCCGGCGTTTCGCGAAAGGGCAACCACTGCGTTCCGCCAGGCTCATGGTCCTGGGCGCCGGCGCGGCGGAGGGCGATGCCTGGGACTTTGCCTGGGACGGGGTCAGGGGTGCGTCCCGGGCGCGGCTAGCGCTCGAGGATGGGCAGTTGGACCTGGTGCTGAAAGAAGGAAGCTGGCCGGAGCGGCGCCTGCGACTGCAGCGCGGCGAAGCTCCGCTGGGCGGCGACATGATCGATCTGGCGCCGCGCAGCGACGCCGAGGCCTGGGCACACTGGTTCGACCGCGTGCCGCGAGGCAACAGGCTGAGCGGAGAAATACCCGACTGCTGACAGGGCTGGCCTCAAGCGGCCCGGCTGCGCGCCGCCTTGCGGTCCTCGCGGATCATGTCCGCGCCCTTCTCGGCGATCATGATGGTCGGCGAGTTGGTGTTGCCAGAGGTGATGGTCGGCATGACCGAGGCGTCGACCACGCGCAGGCCCTCCAGCCCGCGGACCCGCAGGCGCGGGTCGACCACGGCGCGGTCGTCCTGGCCCATCTTGCAGGTGCTGACCGGGTGGAAGATGGTGCTGGCGATGTCGCCGGCGGCCCGGGCCAGGTCCTCGTCGCTGTGGATGTGGGTCCCGGGCTTGTACTCCTCGGGTTCGAAACGGGCTAGGGCCGGGGCGGCGCAGATCCTGCGGGTCAGACGGACCGCGTCGGCGGCGACCTGGCGGTCGGCGGGATCGGAGAGGTAGTTGGGCCGGATCGCCGGCGCTTCCCTCGGGTCGGCGCTCTTGATGTGGACCGAGCCGCGGCTCTCGGGGCGCAGGTTGCAGACCGAGGCGGTGAAGGCCGGGAAGGGGTGCAGCGGGCCGCCGAGGCGGTCGCAGGACAGCGGCTGGATGTGATACTCCAGGTTCGGCGTCGCCCGGCTGGGATCGCTCTTGGCGAAGCCGCCGAGCTGGCTAGGCGCCATGGTCAGCGGCCCGCGGCGGAACAGGAAGTACTCCAGGCCCATGACCGCGCGGCCGACGAGGCTGTTGGCGCGCTGGTTCAGGGTCACCGTGTTCCGGACCTTGAAGACCATCCGGACCTGCAGGTGGTCCTGCAGGTTCTCACCGACCCCGGGCAGCTCATGGCGGACTTCGATGCCCTTTTCGCGCAGCAGCTCGCCCTGGCCGATGCCCGAGACCTCGAGCAGCTGTGGCGAGCCGATGGCGCCGGCGGCCAGGATCACCTCGCCCCCGGCCTCGCTCCGGACCTCGGCGCGCGCCGGCTTTCCGTCGCGCCAGAAGTCGAGGCCGGTCACCCGCCGGCCGCCGAAGCGCAGGCGGGCCGCCTGGGCCCGGGTCAGGACGGTCAGGTTCGGGCGGTCCGCGACGGGCTTGAGGAAGGCCTTGGCGGTGCTCCAGCGCACGCCCTTCTTCTGGTTGACCTGGAAGTAGCCGACGCCCTCGTTGTCGCCGCGGTTGAAGTCCTCGACTTTGGGCAATCCGACCTCGGCCGCGGCATCGCGGAAGGCGTCCAGGATCTCCCAGGACAGGCGCTGCGTTTCGACCCGCCATTCCCCGCCGGCGCCGTGGTGCGCGCTCTCGCCGGCGTAGTGGTCCTCGGAGCGCCGGAAGTAGGGCAGGACCTCGTCCCAGCCCCAGCCCTGGTTGCCCATCTGGCGCCACTGGTCGTAGTCCTGGGCCTGGCCGCGCATGTAGATCATGCCGTTGATCGAGGAGCAGCCGCCCAGGACCTTGCCGCGCGGGTAGTCGAGGGCGCGGCCGTTCAGCCCCGGCTCGGCCTCGGTCTTGAAGCACCAGTCGGTCCGTGGGTTGTTCATGGTGTAGAGGTAGCCGACCGGGATGTGGATCCAGATGTAGCTGTCCTTGCCGCCCGCCTCGAGCAGCAGGACCGAGACCTCGGGGTCGGCGCTCAGGCGGTTGGCCAGGACGCAGCCGGCCGAGCCGGCGCCGACGACGATGTAGTCGAAGCTGCCGACGCTCGGCGCACCCTCGAAGCCCTGCAGCATGCCGCTGTCTCTCCTCCCTCGCTCGGCGGCAACTCTAGCATGCCTCCCGGTCCTGGCGAGCGCACCTCAAGCCGCCAGGATCCAGTCGCGGACCGTGGCGGCCTGGGGCGAGAGGGTCTGGCCCTTGGGCCAGACGATGTAGAAGCCGGCGCCGGTGACCTGGCTCTGGGGCAGGGGTCGGATCAGCAGGCCGCGCTCGACCAGGGGCGCGGTCAGGTGCTGCCAGCCGAGGGCCACGCCCTGGCCTTCCAGCACCGCCTGCAGGACCAGGGCGTAGTCGTTGAGGCGC
>JAAUYK010076741.1_pt1 | contig 10195 bp, 6 predicted proteins | sample 7278021 | NCBI WGS metagenome assembly JAAUYK01 (sample SAMN14350223, study PRJNA611818) | marine sediment metagenome | isolation source: surface marine sediment (1.8m) | place: French Polynesia: Moorea | collected 2018-08
GCGGCGGCCGGCGGCCGCCTGGCCAAGGTCGAGCGCCTGGCGACGCTCCTGGCCGGCGCCCGACCCGAGGAGATCGAGCCGGCGGTGGCCTTCCTCATGGGAGAGCTCCCCACCCGCCTCGGCGTCGGACCCGCGAAGCTGCGCGAGGTGCGCTCGGTGCGTCCTGCCGCGGGGCCCGAGCTCGGCGTCGGCGACGTGGTGGGCGCCTTCGGGGGGGTGGCGGCCGTGTCGGGGCGCGGATCCGGGGCCGAGCGTCTGCGTCTGCTGCGCGATCTCCTGGGCCGGGCGACCGAGCAGGAGCAGACCTTCCTGGTGCGGCTGATGATGGGAGAGCTGCGCCAGGGCGCCCTCGAGGGCCTGATGCTCGACGCCGTGGCGCGGGCCGCGGAGCTGCCCCGCGACGAGGTGCGCCGCGCCCTGATGCTCGAGGGCGAGCTGCCGCGCGTGGCCCGGATCGCGTTCTGCGAGGGCCGGGCGGGCCTGGCCCGGCTCGACATCGTGCTCTTCCGTCCGCTCAAGCCGATGCTGGCCAGCCCCGCCGAGGACGTCGACGAGGTGCTGGAGCGGCTCGGCGAGGCGGCCTTCGAGCACAAGCTCGACGGCGCCCGGGTCCAGGTGCACAAGAGCGGGAGCGACGTGCGCGTGTACACGCGACGTCTGCACGACGTCACGGCGGCCGTGCCCGAGATCGTCGAGGCGCTGGGCGCGCTGCCCACCCGGGAGCTCGTGCTCGACGGCGAGACGCTGGCGCTTCGCCCGGACGGGCGGCCGCACCCCTTCCAGACGACCATGCGCCGCTTCGGGCGCAAGCTCGACGTCGATCGCGTGCGCGCGGAGCTTCCGCTGCGCGTCTTCTTCTTCGACTGCCTGCGCTGCGATGGCGAGAGCCTGGTCGACCGGCCCGGCCGCGAGCGCGCCGCCGCCCTCGCCGCGGCGGTCCCCGCCGAGCTGCGCGTGGCCCGCCGCGTGTGCGCCGAGCCCGAGGGCGCGTCCGCCTTCCTCGAGGCCTCGCTCGCCGCGGGCCACGAAGGGCTGGTGGCGAAGTCGCTCGACGCTCCCTACGCAGCCGGGTCGCGGGGCCGCGACTGGCTCAAGCTCAAGGCCGCGCACACCCTCGACCTGGTGGTGCTCGCGGCCGAGTGGGGACACGGGCGGCGGCAGGGATGGCTCTCGAATCTCCACCTCGGCGCCCGTGATCCGGCCAGCGGTCGCTACGTGATGCTCGGCAAGACCTTCAAGGGACTGACCGACGAGATGCTGGCCTGGCAGACCCGGCGTCTCCAGGAGCTGGCCGTCGACCGCGATGCCTACCAGGTGACCGTCGAGCCGAGGCTCGTGGTGGAGGTCGCTTTCGCCGAGGTGCAGACCAGCCCGCGCTATCCGGCCGGACTTGCGCTGCGCCTGGCCCGGGTGAGACGCTACCGGCCCGACAAGGCGCCCGAGCAGGCCGACACGCTCGACGCGGTCCGCGCGCTGGGGCCCAGCGGCGAGAGCGCCGAGACGCAGGGCCCCGGTCGCCGGGAGGATGCATAATGGCTGGAGGCATCCGGGAGGGCCCCCCATGTTCAAGGCCACCGAGATCGTGATCGACGCCTTCGTCGAACGGCTCGACGTCGCCTACCGGCGCACCTACGGCTCCCTGGAGCGCAACTACCGCGAGATCCTGCAGTGGGCGGGCCGGATGGCGCTGGAGCGGATCGCCCAGACCGACGCCTTCTACCACACCGTCGATCACACGATCATGGTGACCCTGGTGGGACAGGAGATCCTGCGCGGGAAGCACATGTCGGAAGGCGGGGTCTCGCCGAAGGACTGGCTCCACTTCGTGATCTCGCTGCTCTGCCACGACATCGGCTACGTGCGCGGCGTCTGCCGGGCCGACGCCCCCCCCGTCTGCACCCGCGGTGTCGGAGACGAGAGGGTCACCCTGCCGCCGGGCGCCACGGATGCCTTCCTCACGCCCTACCACGTGGATCGCGGCAAGCTCTTCGTGCGCGAGCGCTTCGGCGGCCACGAGCTGATCGACGCCGATGCCATCGCCCGCAACATCGAGCTCACCCGCTTCCCGGTGCCCGACGAAGAGGACCGCAAGGAGACCAACGACTACCCGGGCCTCGTGCGCGCGGCCGACCTGATCGGACAGCTCGCCGACCCCGATCACCTGCGCAAGCTCCCCGGCCTCTTCCAGGAGTTCGAGGAGACCGGCACCAACGCGCGACTCGGCTACAAGAGCCCGGCCGACCTGCGCACCGACTACCCGAGTTTCTTCTGGACCCAGGTGGACCCCTTCCTCCTCCACGCCCTGCGGCATCTCGAGGTCACCCAGGAGGGGCGCCAGTGGAAGGCCAACCTGTTCGCGCAGATCTTCGCCGTGGAGCGCGAGTAGGCCGGCTTTTCTCAGCCAGGGCGGCAACTTGCCGGGTCTTTCCTGAGGTCGCGGATGATCCCTCGGCCGAGGCCGCCCGGGGGCTGCCGCGGGCCTCCCGATGTCCCTCACCTCGGCCCCGCGGTCTGCCGATCAGGGTCACCTGCCCGAGCGCAGACCCCCGGGACCCGGCCCCTGGACGCGATGACCGACGACTTCGATCTCCCGGCGCCCTTCACGCGCCTGATCCGCCTGCTCCTGATCGAAGACGAGGGGAGCGAGGCCGAGTGCCTGCTCGACATGCTGGCCTGCAGCGAGGGCCTCGAGTTCGAGACCACCGTGGCCGCCAGCCTCGAGGCCGCCCTCCAGACGCTCCAGGACCACAGCCACGACGTCGTGCTGCTCGACCTCAGCCTTCCGGAGGGCACCGGGCTCGACGTCTACCTGCGGGCCCGGGTGGCGGCCACCAGCGTGCCGATCGTGGTCATGACGGCGGAGCACGAGGACTTCCTGGCGAGCCAGGCGCTGCGTCTCGGCGCCCAGGACTACCTGGCCAAGCGCGGCCTCGGCACCGACGTCCTCGTGCGCACGCTGCGCCACGCCGTCGAGCGCCACCACATGTTCCGCGACCTCACCCTCGCGCGCGAGCGCGAGCACTTCCTCGCCACACACGACAGCCTGACGCAGCTCCCGAACCGCTACTCGTTCCAGGACTTGCTCCGGCGGGCGCTCGCCTACGCCGAGCGGAACCAGCGGGAGCTCGCCGTCCTGTTCATCGACCTGGACGGCTTCAAGGCCATCAACGACACGATGGGCCACGGCAAGGGCGACGAGCTGCTCACCAAGGTGGCGAAGCGGCTGGCCAGCACCACGCGCCGCAGCGACGAGCTGGCCCGCGTGGGAGGCGACGAGTTCATCCTGACCGTGCAGGACGTGGACGACGTGCGCGGCCCTTCCATCGTGGCCGAGAAGGTCCTGGAGTCGCTGAGTCAGCCCTTCCGGCTGGGCGCGAGCGAGTGCTGGATCAGCGCCAGCGTGGGCATCGCCTGCTTCCCGCACGACGGCCGCGACGCCGACACCCTGATCCAGAGCGCCGACCTCGCCATGTACCACGCCAAGGCGAACGGTCGAAATCGCTACCGCTTCCACCAGCCCGGCATGAACGAGGCGGCGACCGAGCGCTACCGGCGGGTCAGCGGGCTGCGCCGGGCCATCGAGCTGGGCCAGCTGGTGCTCCACTACCAGCCGCAGATCGACGCGGGCCTGCGGGCCGTCGTGGGTGCCGAGGCGTTGATCCGCTGGCAGCACCCGAGGCTCGGCATGGTCGCGCCCGGGGACTTCGTCCCGCTGGCCGAGGAGAGCGGGGTGGTGGTGCCGATGGGGGAGTGGGCCCTGCGCGAAGCCTGCCGGGCGGCGGTCGGCTGGCCGCAGGGAGACCACGGCGCGCTCTCGGTGGGCGTCAACGTCTCGGCCCGTCAGCTCGGCAACCCCGGCTTCGCCGACAGCGTGGCCGAAGTGCTGCAGAAGACGGGGCTCGCCCCGGGCCGCCTCGAGCTCGAGATCTCGGAGACCAGCGTGCTCGAGCACGGCCCGACGACTTTCGACAACCTGGCCGCGCTGCGACGCCTCGGCGTGCGCGTCGCCACCGACGACTTCGGAACCGGCTCGGCGTCGCTGGCCCTGCTGAAGACGCTCCCCGTGGATCGCCTGAAGATCGACCAGTCCTTCGTGCGCGGCGCCGTGCCGGGGAGCCCCGACGAGATCATCGCCGCGGCCCTGATCGAGCTGGCCAAGCGGATCGGCATCGAGCCCGTGGGCGAGGGGGTGGAGACGGTGGAGCACCTGCGCTTCCTGTGGTCGCGCGGCTGCCACCAGATGCAGGGCTTCCTCTTCGCGAAGCCGATGGAGGCGGGCGAGTTCAGGGCGCTGCTCGGCGAGGGCGCGCCGGCCTGGCTGGCGCCGCTCGACCAGCTCGGAGACTGAGGCTCCGGGCGCCGTCCCACCCCGCGACGCGCGACGTTGACAGGGATTTCGGCCCGGTGCCAAGCTTCGACGGCATGGGAAGCGGTTCCGACGCCGCGCGGCTCTCGCAGCTCGACCGCGAGCGCCTCTTCCACCCGTTCACCTCGGTAGCGGAGCACCTCGAGCAGGGGCCGCGCGTGCTCACCGAGGGCAAGGGCGTCTGGCTTCGCGACGCGGACGGCCGCGAGGTGCTGGACGCGATGGCGGGCCTGTGGTGCGTGAACGCCGGGTACGGACGCCCGGAGCTCGCGGAGGCCATGGCGCGCCAGGCGCGGCGCCTCGGCTACGCCCACGCCTTCCTCTCCCACTCGAACGAGCCGGCCATCGTGCTGGCCGACCGGCTGCTCGCGATGGCGCCGCGGGGCATGAGTCGCGTCTTCTTCTGCAACTCCGGCTCGGAGGCCAACGAGACCCTGGTGAAGCTCGTGTGGTACTTCAACAATCTGCGTGGGAAGCCCCGGAAGAAGAAGATCATTGCGCGGCTCGGTGGCTACCACGGGGTCACCCTGGGAGCGGCGAGCCTGAGCGGGCTGCCCCACCTGCACGCGCACTTCGACCTCCCCCTGCCGGGCTTCCTGCACGTGGAGCGGCCGCACCATGCGCGCGAGGCGGAGCCGGGCGAGAGCGAGGAGGCCTTCTCGCAGCGGCTCGCCGAGGCGCTCGATGCGCGCATCCGTGCCGAGGGACCGGAGACGGTGGCGGCCTTCATCGGCGAGCCCCTCATGGCGGCGGGCGGCGTCGTCCCACCGCCCAGGGGCTACTGGCCCGCGATCCAGCGGGTGCTGCGCGAGCACGACGTGCTGCTGATCGCGGACGAGGTGGTCTGCGGCTTCGGGCGCCTGGGCAGCGCCTTCGGGTCGCTCCACTACGGCATCGAGCCGGACCTGATGACCCTGGCCAAGGGCCTCACGAGCGGCTACTTCCCGATGTCCGCGGCGCTCGTGTCCGAGGCGGTGTGGGAGGTGCTGGGCGAGGGATCCGCCGCGCACGGGGTCTTCGCGCACGGCCACACCACCACGGCTCACCCGGTGGGCGCCGCCGTCGCGCTGGCGAATCTCGACGTCCTCGAGGCGGAGGCCCCGCCCGAGCGCGTGGCGCAGGTGGGCCGCCACCTCCAGGCCCGCCTTCGCGAGCGCTTCGCTGAGCATCCGCACGTCGGCGAGGTCCGCGGGGAAGGGCTCATCGCGGGCGTCGAGCTGAGCGCCGATGCCGAAGGCCGGCAGCCCTTCCCGGCCGCTCTCGGGGTGGGCCGCAGGCTGCAGGCGCTGCTCTACGAGGAGGGCCTGGTCTGCCGACCCATCGGCGACACCCTGGCCTTCTCTCCGCCCCTGGTGATCTCGGAGGCGGAGCTCGACCTGGCCTGCGACCGCTTCGGCCGGGGTCTCGAGCGCCTGACCCGCCAGCTCCCGGACTTCGTGGCGTGAGCCAGGTGCGCTGCCCGCGCTGCAGGCAGGAGAGCCCCGAGACCGCACGCTTCTGCATGCACTGCGGGGCGCCGCTGGCGCGTCCCACGGCGCCGGCGCCGGATCCGCGCGACTACACGCCGCGCCACCTCGTCGACAAGATCCTGCGCTCGCGCTCGGCCCTCGAGGGGGAGCGCAAGCAGGTCACGGTGCTCTTCGCCGACGTCGCCGGCTCGGTGGAGCTCTCGGCCCGGCTCGACCCCGAGGAGTGGCGACGCGTGCTCGACCGCTTCTTCCGCATCCTGGCCGACGGGGTGCACCGCTTCGAGGGCACCATCAACCAGTACACCGGCGACGGGATCATGGCCCTCTTCGGCGCCCCGGTGGCGCACGAGGATCACGCCCAGCGCGCCTGCTACTCGGCGCTCCATCTCTCGAGCCGACTCCACCGCTACGCGCAGGCCCTCAAGCGGGACCGCGGCATCTCGCTGTCGGTGCGCATGGGGCTCAACTCGGGCGAGGTGATCGTCGGTCGCATCGGCGACGACTTCCGCATGGACTACACGGCACAGGGTCACACCGTGGGCCTGGCCTTCCGCATGCAGGAGCTCGCCTCTCCCGACACGGTCTACCTCACCGAGCACACGGCCGCGCGGGTGGAGGGATTCTTCGACCTCGAGGACCTCGGCCGCTTCCGGGTGCGCGGAGCGCCGGAGCCCGTGAAGGTCCACCAGCTCCGCGGCGTGGGCCACCTGCGCACGCGGCTCGACCTCGCCCGGACGCGCGGCTTCTCGCGCTTCGTGGGGCGCGAGGCGGAGATGCGCCTGCTCGAGCAGGCCCTCGAGCGGGCCGTGAAGGGCGAGGGGCAGGTGCTGGCCGTGGTCGCCGACCCGGGCATCGGCAAGAGCCGCCTGTACTTCGAGCTCACCGAGCGCTGCCGCGCCCGGGGCCTGGCCGTGCGCGAGGCGCACGGGGTGTCACACGGCCGGATGATTCCCTTCCTGCCCGTGCAGGAGCTGATGCGCGGCTACTTCGGGATCGCGGACGACGACGACGACGAGACCGCGCGCGACAAGATCGCGGGCCGCGTGGTGCGCATGGATCCCGAGCTCTCGCAGGAGCTTCCCCTGCTCTTCGGCTTCTTCGGGGTGCCGGACCCGCGCAGCCCGGCGCCGGCGGTCGCCGCCGTGGCGCGCGAGAAGAAGCTCTTCTCGATCATCCGGCGCCTCGTGCACGCCCGCAGCGCGCGCGAGCCGGCCGTGATCGTGGTCGAGGATCTGCACTGGATCGACGGCGCCAGCGAGCGCTTCCTGCAGAACCTGGCCGAGAGCATCCCCGGAACCTGCACGCTGCTGCTCCTCAACCAGCGCCCCGAGTACGCCGCCGACTGGCTCGTCGAGGCGGGACACACGCTGCTCGATCTCCAGCCCCTGGGCGCCGCCGCCATCGACGAGCTGCTCGAGGGTCTGCTCGGGCCGCATGCCTCGCTGGCCGGCCTCGGTCCCCGGCTCCGGGAGCGGGCCGGGGGCAACCCCTTCTTCGCCGAGGAGCTGGTGCAGGGGCTGGTCGAGTCGGGGCATCTCTCGGGCAGCCGAGGGGCCTACGAGCTCGCGCGCCCGATCGACACCCTCGCCATCGCCCCCACCGTGCAGGCGCTGCTGGCCTCGCGCATCGACCGCCTGGCCGAGCGCGAGAAGACGGTACTCCACGCGGCCGCCGTGATCGGCAAGAGCTTCGCCGAGTCGATCCTGGAGCGGGTGGCGGAGCTTCCGGAGAGCGAGGTGGCCGAGGCGCTGCGTCGCCTCGTGGACGCGACCTTCCTGGTGGAGGACGCCCTCTACCCGGAGCGCGAGCTGGCCTTCCGCCATCCGCTGACCCACGAGGTCGCCTACTCCACGCAGCTCGTCGAACACCGGCAGCGCCAGCACGCGGCCGTGGGGGAGGCCATCGAGGCCGTCCACGCCGGAAAGCTCGACGAGCGTGCCGCGCTGCTGGCCCACCACTGGGAGGGGGCCGACGACGCGCTTCGGGCCTCGCGCTGGCACCGGCGCGCGGCGCTCTTCGCAGGGGCCCACCACTTCGCCGAGGCCGCGCGGCACTGGTACCGGGTTCGCGAGCTGCTGGAGGCGGTGCCCGAGAGCGCGGAGACGATCGCCATGGGCGTGGAGGCCCGGGGCCAGCTGATCGTGGCGGCGGGGCGTCTCGGCGAGGCCGCCGACACCGTCGATGCCGTCTTCGCCGAGGCCGAAGCGCTCGCCAGGCACAGCGACGACCCGGCCCTGGGCCTGCGGACCCTGCTGCACTACGGCTACTACAAGTCGATCTCGGGAGAGCTCGACGACGCGCAGCGCCTCTTCGAGCGGGCCCGGACGCGTGTCGACGACTGCGGCGACTTCGAGCTCGCCGCGGCCGCACGCTACCTGCCGATCGCCACGCGCATCACGGGCGCCGGCCAGTGCGCGGGAAGCCTGCCGCTCATCGACGAGGCCCTGGCCTTCACCGCGGCGGATCCGGAGCGGGGCAGCGAGGTGCTGGGCTTCCCCCCGCGTCCCGTGCTGTACGTCTTCCGCAGCACCGTCGAGGGAATGGGCGGGCGGCTGCCCGAGGCGCTCCGACAGGTGCGCTCCGTCGCCCGCGACACCGAGCTCCATCCGGCCTGCCAGCTCATGGGCCTGTTCTTCTCGGTGCTCCTGGCGGAGTCGGCCGGTGAGCCGGCGGGCGCGCTCGACGACGCGCGACGCCTGATGGATCTCGCCGACGCGATGGGCTTCGGCGAGGGCTACGCGCGGGTGAGCCTCGGCCGGGCGCTGCTGCTGGAGAGCTCCTGGAAGCAGGCCGAGGAGGTCTTCCGCAACGGCCTCGAGGACGTGCGCACGCGGCGCACCTACCTGCACCTCGTGCCCGGCTTCCTGGTCGGGCTCTCCCGCGCGCAGCTGGCCGGAGGCGACGTCGCGGGGGCGGAGGCCGTGGCGCGGGAGGCGGTGGCCTGGACCGAGGGCCGCGGGCTCTACGGGGCCAACGCGCAGCTCGCTTTGGCGCGTTCGCTCCTCGCCCGGAGCGGGGCGCCCGACGAGGTGGCCACCGCGCTCGAGCGCGCGGGGCGCTTCGTGCGCCAGACGGGCGTGCGCTGCCGCGAGCCCGCGCTCCACGAGGTCCGGGCGGAGCACGCCTGGAGCCTCGGGCGCGAGGCCGAGGCGGAGGAGGCCTGGCGCGAGGCCCTCCGCCTCTACCGCGAGGTGGGAGCCTGGGGCCACGCCCGCCGGCTCGGCACGCGCGCGCCGATCGAACCTTCGTAGCGCTATTGCTATTCGCGCGACATGAACAAGCGCAGCACGTACCAGAACATGAGCGCCACGGACGCGAAGAGGGAGAGCGCGGCGGCGACGTAGCGATCCTGGGGATAGTGGTGCAGGACGTTCGAGGTGTCGTAGAGGATGGCGGCGCCGGCGAAGCCGACCATCGCCACCGAGAACCAGGTGCCGAGCTCGAAGCCGAAGACGATGCCTCCGACGATCGCGACCAGCGCCAGCACGCCGCCCTACATGAGGAAGCCGCGCATGAACGAGAAGTCCTTGCGGGTGACGAAGGCGACCGCCGTGAGACCGCCGAAGCCGAGCATGGTGACCAGCGCCGCGCTCTCGATCGTGCCGGGGGCCATCTCGTTCGCGACGTAGAGCAGGGGCACGAAGATCAGGGCCTGGGCCAGCACGTAGCCGCCGAGCGCCGCGTACTGGGCGGGCAGCGACGTGGCCGACAGCGCCGTCCGCGAGGCCAGCCATCCCGCCACCATGAGCGCGCCCAGCACCAGCAGCCAGTTGCCCGCCATGGGCGCCGCGATCGCGGCGGCGACGCCCGACTGGAAGAGCCCGATCTCGATGAGCGTGAACAGCACGATCGAGCCCATCAGGTGGTTGTAGGTCCGGTTGATGAAGGTCGCGCGCGTCTCGGTGCTCGCGAGACCCACCGGCCGATAGGACGGCTCCGCGGGATAGCCAGAAGACATGGGAATCCTCCTCGTCGTGACGTCGTCGTGACGGAACAAGGGCGCGAGTGCTTACAGAGTAGCGCGCGGCCGAGGCGCCTCGATCCAAAGGCTCGTTTCGTCCGGTCGGCAGCTCGTCTGAACCCGGGGCGCTTCGTGTCTGCCCGAGCCCCGCTCGGGGATCCGACCTGCGCGCTACGATCCGACCTCGCGTGCGGCGGTCCGGACTCTCCCACACCCTGCTCGGCCTGCTCGGCCCGCTCGCCCTGGGCGTCGCGTGCGGGGATCCCCCTTCCGAGCCGCCGGCCCGGCCGGATGCGGACCCCGCGCCCACGGCGGCTCCAGCGGCCTACGTCGGGAGCCAGCGCTGCGTGGGCTGTCACCCGGCCGAGGCCCGGGCCTGGCGTGGGTCGCACCACGACC
>JAAUYK010041899.1_pt1 | contig 10193 bp, 18 predicted proteins | sample 7278021 | NCBI WGS metagenome assembly JAAUYK01 (sample SAMN14350223, study PRJNA611818) | marine sediment metagenome | isolation source: surface marine sediment (1.8m) | place: French Polynesia: Moorea | collected 2018-08
CCCCCCGCCCTCCGGGCCCTACCGGGCCCTCCGGGCGGGGGGCAAAATTAATTCAGCCGTTATCCATACTTCCAATTCTTTATTCATTCACGTCTGCATATCACTCTGTTGCCGTGTCATCTCGGCCACCTGCCGCATCACGGACTTCTTGAGGAGGTCGGTCAGCGAATACTCCGCCGACACCTCGAAGGCGTTGATCAGAGAGGTGTCGGTCAGCTCGACGCCGCTGTCGGCCAGCGCGAGGATGCAGTTGCGCACTCTGGGAATTTCAAGTGACCAGCGTTTAGGCACCCGACATTGATTCATACACGTTATGCTTGCTCATTTACCTCGAGACGACCTCCCTGTCTGCTCTGGACACCTGGCTGAGGTTTTGCGTGAATCCGCCTCCCGCCGCGTTGTTCCCGGTCGCCGCCGCCCCGGCCGCGTGCGCGGCCTCCTCGTGCTGCGTCGGCGACACCCACACGAAGCCGTTGTTGCCGAGGATGACGCTGGCGCCGCACGGCAAGTGGTGGAAGTGCGTCTTGCTGCGCTTCACCAGGCTCGGAGACACGCGGACCAGGGTGCCCTGAGACAGCTTCCCGTACTTTTGAGACCTACGTACGTACATACGCATACGTAATGTGGTAATGCACCACATGCAATTAAGCAGATCGCAGTTGCTCACCTGGTGTGCAGCGTGCATGAGCCGTCGTTGTACAGGTTCTGCACCTCCGCGCTGATGAGGTCTCCCTCTACGAGGTACTTCCTCATGGCGAGCTCGTCCTGCTCCGACCTCCTCCTCAGCTCTCCGCCCATCAGGTTCACGTTGGAGAGGAGGAGGGCGGCGTCGAGGCGCGCGTTCAGCTCCACCTTCCAACGGCGCTGCTGGACCTCCGTGATCCGGCCGACGACAACGTCCCCGATCTCGCACTGGTACTTGGACTTCAGGGGCGCCGGACGCGTCACCGAGATCAGTTTGTTGGTCCTCTGCAAAAACGTAGTAACTGCCGCATATTCTTCGCAATTAATTGATAGGGGGTGGAATGCAAATGCACTATAGAAGACCTTTCGAACCTGCCAACTGCGTAACCTGAAACAGCTGTGCTACACTACAGTCCACCCGTGCGCTAAATCGCTCCCATCACAGGTACAGTCGCACCTACGTGTCTAGTACCTGTTCAATTCCGGCGACGGACGCGATGAGCTCCCCGTCTTCCCTCATGTAGGTGCCGTGGCCGCGCATGAAGCCGGACTCGCTACGAGAAAAGATGTAATTAACCTTCGGCCCCTATAGCCTGTGCCTTTTACAGGTATACCACCTTGTCAGGAGGTAATATTTTCCTAAAACCTGCGCACGCACTACGCTCACCTGGTGACGACGTCCCCCGGAGTGACGAGGCGCATCCCGGCCGGGACATCTTCGTCTTCGTCCTCGCCGTCCCGGCGTCGGCGCCGCTGCTCCGCGTCCGCGGCCAACTCCAGGCTGATCAGCGGCATCGCGAGACGAGATTAGACAACTCGTTTGATAGAATTAAGCTCGAAGGCGCTGGATTTGTATAACAACATTGCTGACGGCATATGCGCATGAACAGTACAAGGAGCGAGAAACCTCAGAACCATGCTTTATTTCAATGGGTAGATTAATTCTTAAGACTTAAGGGACGGTATAGCACTTTATGCTGGTTGTCGTATAAGGTTACACACAGATTATACGGTATAGTAATTGTGTCTTTAGCTAGCTTCGAGATGCAACAGGTAAAACCGTAGGTGATGCTTCCTGGAATTTCCCCCTTTGTTTTGCGTCGCTGTTGTTATTATGCAGCTGGATCGAACAGCTAGTTTGGACGCGTCTCGTCCAGAGCCAGCTCTCAACTCATCCCCCGGCGTGCGGACTGCGGAGGACGGAAAAAAGTTGCTATTCATTCACTTTGGGACTGAGCATTGAGCAAGTCAAGGAGTCATCCCAATCAACGTATAGGAGAGATTGGCTTTGCAGTCAATGTTCAGCCTTGCAAGATTATGAACTCCTCTGGCGGCTCTGGCGGTCTTCAGGGAGCTGTCGGCAACGTCGGAGGATCCGGTGTCGGCGGAGGCGCCGCCGCGGCTTCCAACCTGGCCTTCGTCAACCCCTCGTCGGGAAAGGTGGATCAGCAGAAGAAGCTCCTCGAGGAGCTCGAGAGACAGAAGAAGCTGCTCAACAAGGGCTCCTCCGCAGCGGCGGGCGGGAACGCGGCCGCCGCCGCGACGACGCCAGCGAACAACGCCTCGTCGGCGGCCTCTACTACCGCCGGTTCTCAGCCTCCCCAGCTCGGTCCGCCCATCGTGAACGCCGCCGCCGCCGCCGCCGCCGACCTCGGGACGCTCCAGCTGCCGGCCAACCAGCGTTCGGCCCTCGAGGCCGCAGCCAAGGCCAGCTTCGGCTACTTCATCGCGCAGGACTCGTCCTTCGGCAACACAATCCTGCCAGTGATTCCAAGGGTGGCCGCGGCCGCCGCGAACGCATCAGCAGGAGGCAAGTGATCCGTCATGTCGTGCCGGATGAAGCTGAGGGAGCTCGAGTCCCACCTCGAGTCCGTGGACGCGTTCGAGCAGCCCAAGATTCTGCTGGAGCAGTACCCCACTCGCGCGCACATCGCCGCCGCCATGCTGCACACGATGCAGGCCTCCTTCGGCGACGTGGAAGACAAGCACGTGGCCGACCTGGGATGCGGCTGCGGAGTCCTCTCCGTCGCCGCCGTCATGCTCGGCGCCGGGTTCGTCACCGGCTTCGACATCGATGATGACGCCCTCGGCGTGTGCACGGACAACATGGAGGGATTCGAGATCGACAACTACGACCTGGTCAGGGCGGACGTCATTAGGGAGGACACCCTATTCGGAAAGCTTGCGAAGCAGTTCGACACCGTCGTGATGAACCCTCCGTTCGGCACGAAGCACAACCGCGGCGCCGACATGGCGTTCCTGCGGCGCGGCCTGCAGCTGGCTCGGACCGCCGTCTACTCGCTGCACAAGACGTCGACCCGCGACCACGTGCTGAAGAAGGCGGCCGAGTGGGGCGCCGAGGCGGAGGTGGTCGCGCAGCTCAGGTACGACCTGCCCGCCTCCTACAAGCACCACAAGAAGGCCTCGGTGGACATTGACGTGGACTTCATTCGCTTCAGCTTCAAAAAGTGACTAAGGAAGCTGAAATTAAAGTACTGTACTGTGGTGCAAGCACTCTATAGTTAATGAATCGAGGAGAGCGATTGTGATTTCCGGAGCTATAGGCTTCCGGAGTGTGTGTGCTTGTGATGGATAGCATATGGTGTAATACCTGCGCGTGCGCTCTCGTACCTGCAGCATGCTTTCAAGACTGCCTGCATAAATGACATTGCCCCATGTTGAGAAAATCGTATCTCCTCCAGCAGGTGCCTCCCGTCCCGTCCCTGTATTCAAGTCCGTTCATGGGCCTTGTGAACAAACGTCTCCTGCATTGGATGCTTCGGTGAGAGCGCAGCCGCAGAGCCGGATGCGAAGTCGAATCGTACGTACGATCTCCCTTGCAGACAGCCACCAGTGAAGAAGATGGGGGGCATAGCCGAGCAGTCGTTCGACCACTTTCTCGTCCTCGACTTTGAGGCGACTTGCGACCGACAGAGGCAGCCGAAGCCGCAGGAGATCATCGAGTTCCCCTGTCTGAAGGTCAGCGCCAAGACCTTTGAGACGGAGGCGACATTCCACCGCTACGTGCGCCCTGTCAGACACCCCGAGCTGTCGCTGTTCTGCACCGAACTCACGGGGATTACACAGGAGGTATAAGCGAATCAGTTCTCATACGAAGTTTAATCGGCATGGAATCCATTTCATTTCAGATGGTCGCCGACGAAGACGACTTTCGCACAGTGCTCGACGCCTTCCTCGATTGGATGCGCGCTGAATCTCTCGCCGGCGACGCGTCCAGGTTCGCCTTCGTCACCTGCGGCGACTGGGACCTGAAGACGATGCTGCCCGCGCAGTGCGCCGACGTCGACGTCCCCGTGCCCGACTGCTTCTCGCGGTGGATCAACGCGAAGACGGCGTTCTCGAGGTGCCTCCCGCAGCAGGGACGCCGCAGCCTTGCAGGAATGCTCGCCGGACTCGACCTGCAGTTCGTGGGTCGGCCGCACAGCGGGATCGACGACAGCGAGAACATCGCTCGCGTGATGCGTGCGCTCGCCCTCAGAGGATGCGTGTTCGAGGTCACGGGGTCGACGAGATAGAGAGAGACGCCAGTGATGACTTGTGTGTGAATGAACGAACGCGATCTTTGCCAATAAACGCGGAAAGAACGTGGCGAAGACGTGACTGACAGCTAGCAGTGTGCATTGTACTGAGGATATCAATTTCATTTCAGCAACACGGACGTTTTTGAGATGGCCGAGAGAGAAGTGGACGACGCCACCGAGGGGCAGTACAATCAGATCAGGAATCTCATCAACCAGAATAAGATAAAGTAACAAAGCTTTTGAGTACTAAAAATACAGTACCTATATAACGGATAGTTTCTAGGTTATGGGAGGAGCCCTACTTTAAGAAGGACACTGGCAGCGTTCAGGACGAGAACATGTTGGAGCTGGCCTGTAACCTCTCTCCAACCCTGGACATGGACTCGATGTTCGTGCTGCAGGGACTCAAGTATGCGAAACTCTCTTCATACGACTTTTTGTCCGTATAGTAATTGCACTCTGTGAAACCTTTGCAGGCACTGGCAGAGCAATGCCCTGTCCAAACTGGAGGCGAGAGAGAAGCTCAAGTCCGCCGGGACCATCATGCTGAAGCTGAAGATCGCCAAGAACCTGCTAACGCCCGACACGAACAAGGAGAACGTGCCGTCGACCGTGGAAGTCAGGAGCTCTGCGAGCGGGACTGACCTCGCCGACGCCATCGGCGCCCTCATCGGCGCGGACGGCGCCAGCCTGAGGCTGATCTCCGGCGGCAAGGTGCTGGCGGAGGACAAGCCCATCGACTCTTGTCTGAGGCCGGGCTCGGTGGTGATGGCTGTGAGGATCGACCGGTCTGACCAGCAGTGGGAGACGATCGCGGAGCAGCGGAAGATCCTTCGGAGCACCCGGCACGACGCGGACATCCTGGGCAGCGGCGACGGCGACGGCGGCTCCGTCGAGATCACCGACCAGTCGGGGAAGCGGATGGAGCTGCCGAACGAGGAGCGGAAGGCGCTTATCATGGCCATGAGCTTCCACGAGAAGGGGCGCGCCAGCCTGAAGAGGAAGAACTACGAGCTGGCTCTGGTCCTACTTCTCGAGGCGCTCGGCGAGTACCAGACCTGCAGGTCGGAGCTGCTGAAGGGCGTCGACAACTATGGTAAGTTCTGCTGCTCTGCTACCTAGCCTCGACCAGACTTGCTTCAACGCACTGATTTTAGCCCTCCTTAACCTGGACGTCGCCTGGTGCTACCTGAAGCTGGGCAACATGAGCGAGCTCCCTAACGCGGAGGAGCGGCTGTCCGAGTGCGAGGCCAACTTCGCGAGGACGTACGGGGCCAACCTGGAACGGCTGGTGGCGGTCAAGGGGTCTGCGGAGAACGAGAGGGCGCTCTACCTGCGAATGCACCTCATGCAGGGCATCGTGGCGTACCACCAGGGCCACCGACAACGCGCCGCCGACCTGCTCGCCCGCGCCGAGACCGAGCTGAAGGCGCTCGACGTGCCCGACGACGCGCTCGCCGAGGTCGTCGCGCTCGGATACTCGGAGCGGGAGGCGAGGCTCGCGCTCCGGGCGGAGGCGGGCAACGTGACGGCGGCGGTGCGGCTCGCGCAGCGGAGGCGAGAGGAACGGGAGCGCGTGGAGCGGGAGGAGGCGGAGAGGAAGAGGAAGAGGAGGGAGTACGGGAAGACGCCGAACGGGCACTGGGTGAACCTGGGCTACGTCAAGACCCTGGAGAACATGGGGTTCCCCGAGATGTACGTGGTCGCGGCGCTCAGGCAGACGGAGAACGACATCAACGCCGCCATGGACGCCATACAGAATAACCCGGGTGAGCAAGTCGCGCAAAATTGCTTTCCATTGTAGCCATTGCCTTTCTCCTCACACGTGCTCGCATTTATATGCAGAGTTGTTGGAGGAGGAGGCTATGAAGCGGCGAGACTATGAGGAGGAGCGCGATGACATGATTGCTGCCTTCAAAGCCTCCATGTCGGACAGGGGAGCGGGCGAGGCGAACGCGGAGGGGGCCGACAAAAAGAGTAATTAGAGCAGCTTGTGGTGTACGCGCGTTTTACTGCGAACTTTGCGTAGTGTTAACTGTTTTACAAGTGTTACATTACTGATAATGGCTCCAATTCGAATTAGACCCTTAATTGAAATTTTTACATTACAGAGATCCTCGAACAGGCGCTTGTGAGCCAGGCCAGAGACGACTCCTCCGACTCATCGTCGACCCATAGTGACGAGGCGGTAAGCGTTTGCTGGCCTTTCTTTACACTCACGCAATGACTTTTGTTCAGGACACCCCCGACGGCGACGCCCGGGCCGGCAAGCGGGCCAAGACGACCTCCGCTGCCGAGTTGACGGAGGCTGAGAAGGCGGCGAAGGAGGAGGCCCGAAAGAAGAGGGCTGAGGAGCGGAAGGTGAGGCAAGAGGCCATCGACCGCATGCAGATCGACATCGGACACGTCGACGGAGACGACCACCTAGACCTTACGCTCGACGAGGAGCGAGAGTTCCTTAAACGCTACCTGGAATTCCTGCAGCAGCAGCAGAGGACGGCACAGAACTGAAACTCTGCTAATTCTCTCCCCTCTCGTATGTATGTTTCGTATAGTATTTTTGCACGTATCGAAATCATCCGGTGAATAGAATCCTGACATGAATGAAACGGGGAGCAATTCAATCCGACTTTACTGCCGCTTTCTCGGTAGCCGTAATTGGGCTTACTCAGCGCCCATGAAAATTCATAGCTCGCGACGAATGAGCCACGGCATGGCCATGAAGGCGTATAGCTAGGTTTCCAGCGCCCGCAGAAAATAAAAGACTGTAGTTCTAGGCAAGGACGGCGAACGTACGCAATATGCGCAAAATTGCGCCTTGCCCTGTTTTGCATTTTCGTAAAATACAATCGTCGTAAGGGTTGATCGCGCGACGTTAACACTCATTGAACATTATGCACATTGTATTTGCATCTGTAATGCGTTATTCATATATATTAGCCAGACAGTCTTGAAGAGACTGCGGAGCATAAATGTGTGCCGTCTTATTATACGGCATGAGCATGACTCGGAAGTATTGCCGGCAACCGTTCGAACCCGGATCAGTTTCAAATTCGCCGACCCGCCGCCGACATGTCCATCCTCCTCCTGGACTTCCTGCTGGTCGGGTTGGCCGCTTCGGCCGTCCTCCTCGGCCTCGTTTCCACGGCTCTCTTCGGCCTCGGCGTCGTCCTGATCGTCGTCTACCTCCTGGACCGCCTCTACTTTGTCTCGCAGCTGTTCGTACTGGTGCCCTACCTCCTCTCCGCAACGGGAATCCTCGCAAACGCGATCGCCGGGCACGGACTATACGCGGCCACTTCGAGGAACCAACTCCCTCAGTCTAATTAAGCTCTCTACGTATATGATTTACTTTTTTCCGCCACGCCATGATCACATTGCCTAAAAACTTTACTTGAGAAACTTAGAAACTTAAGAAAGAGACCAAACACAGACGCCGTCTGCATCTCTACACGAACGCCGGCCTGCTCACCCTCCTGCTTGTGATGCAAGCCGCCTCGCTCTACTTCACCGTCGAGCTCCGCGTCAGCATCGAGTCGGAACAGCTCTCCAGAACGGACTTTACGGCTTTCGCTAGAAAGTACGCAGAACGTTTTAATACAACGATATTAAACTAAGCGTGGGTAGGTACTCCTCGGACGACTCGGTCCGCCGCACCTGGGACGCCCTGCATGAGAACTACCACTGCTGCGGCGGCACGCACGAGCACCCCGGCTTCAACGTGTGGCGCAGCGTGCCCGGATTGAACGGGTCCGCGCCGGACTCGTGCTGCCTCACCTACAGAGAGGGTTGCGGCAGGAACGTCTTCAACGACGCCAACCCAAACACTCTGCACAATCGGTATAGCCATTACTGTGAATTAAACCTTGAACTTGTGATCGACTAAAGCCATCCTGATTACAGACTCTTCTACCAGAGCTGCGTGCATCCGATCAAGGACGACCTCACGCAGTCCGTGCTGCCGACGCTGCACGTGGTCGAGGTCGCAGGCTTCGTGGTTTCCATCGCCGAAATCGCCTCCATATTTCTGTCGCTGGGGGCGGCAGCAGAGGCAAAGAGGATAAGGTGAGCGCACATTGTGCATATGCAGCTCTATGAAATGCGGCAAACATTCTCCCAATCTACAGAGACTCGGATGAGGTCGACAAGAGGTTAAAGAACTTAATGGAGGCAGGTCGTGAGCATGACGCAGACATTGTGCCAGAGGAAAGCAGTGCGAGGGAAACGGCCATCGTGTAGCCGATCCGATCAACGTAGCAAGACATCACTGCCCCGTATAATAAGTATTGTATCCGATCCTGACAGGTCCCACTAGCCTATTTTTGCAAAAGATTTTGCATTTCCACTCTACCGATATACTCAAAGTCATTATTAATCTGTCGCTTTTGCGGAACAGGATCCTTCTGACACGGAGCTTTTTCTAGGGGCGGGCAGCGTGGCAAAAGTCAGGTATCCCGTGTGTCCCGGCATCGACAGTAGGGGCACCCCGGTCACAAAGGTCTTCTCCGGGTCCTTCTCTTTCACTGAAAGCGCCTCCTCCCCCTCGCCACCGTCACAGTCCAACCTTCGCTTCATGCTCTCCGCCGGGTTTTGTTCCTCTTCGCCTTCTTGAGGTTCCGCGGCGGTGGTTGCGACGGCCTCTTCTTTCGTTTGCTGGCGTCGGTCGGCGTCGTACACAGGCACCGTGATCCGCCTCACCTGAAACTCCCTCTGGAGGCACTCCACCGTCGCGATCTCATTGAAGCCCTCCTTGCGGAGCGCCTGGCACGCTCTCTGAACCTGCAAATAAGAGAGCAATGAAGTAATGCCGTATGCGTATACCGGACTTTTCTCTCTAGTAGTATGCACCTGTTCAATGCAGGGAGAAAAGGAGCAGATTCTGGCCGCGCCGGTCTTCTTCATGGCCCTCTTGGCGTGCGGGACGGCGTCCCACGGGTGAGGCAGGTCGAGGAAGACGGCGTCCGCGCGGTCGTTCAACTCCTCTCCGAAGCCGTCGGCGCACGCGTCGGCGCACCTAAGAACAACGGCCGGGTTATTGAAAACGCTTGGCAATTGGACACATGAGTGACATACTTTGCGACGACGCAGTCCCCGAGTCCGTGGTCCTCAAACTCCTTCCTGGCGGTGTCCGCCCTGACCTGGTGGTAGTCGAACGTGTGCAGCCTGCCGCCGGGCGCGACGGTCCGGGCGATCGCGTGGCTCAGGCTCGCGCTCCCCGTCCCCGACTCGACGACGACCGATCCGGGCCTGAGGTCGAGCTGGGCGGCGACCAGCGCGATGTCCGTCGAGTAGAGGATCTGGGTGCGGTGCGGCAGGCAGCGCGTCCACAGCTCCGGCGTCGGGTGCAGCGCGTAGGCGTATCCCCGGCTGAGCCTGACGCGCGTGCCGAACCGCTTCCCGACCAGCTCGGCGACCTTGAGCGCCCCGAAGGTAGTCTGCACGACGTGCTCTACCTGCTCGCCGGCGCGGTTCGCCTTCGTCGGCGTCACAGACACCGGGTACATCGTGTTGAACGTAATGTACAGGATCACAGTGTCGTTCTCGGCGATCACGGACTTGTAGCCGGAGAAACTCATGATGAGGTCGTTGTACTTGAACGATTTGTGCTCTAATAATTTCTATTTTCCTTGAAAATCCTACAGCCTACGTACACCCATGTGCATGTGTGTTATTGTTTACACCGAGTCTATACACAGGCACATATTGTAGCTAGTAGCTTGCCGTTTGCATGCATAGACGTATATATATGTACTACATTGAAACTCGCACAATACACGAGTCCTATATGACGTTCTTTAGTGCATATATGTGTTTCACGTACTCTACGTACACGTACTCTAGTGCGTAGCGATAATACGTCCATCCATCCAGACAATTGCACATTCTCCATCAAATGAGTCAGCCGAAACCACCTGCCTGCCTAAATAAGCTGGATGGGGAGGGAAGTTCTCGCTATAGCTCTCCCTC
>JAAUYK010062805.1_pt1 | contig 10193 bp, 11 predicted proteins | sample 7278021 | NCBI WGS metagenome assembly JAAUYK01 (sample SAMN14350223, study PRJNA611818) | marine sediment metagenome | isolation source: surface marine sediment (1.8m) | place: French Polynesia: Moorea | collected 2018-08
ATTGCATATCAACATCAAAATCCTCTTGCAGATACTTCGGAAGTTCAAGTTCCAATTCAAGGACCAATTCGACTCTGAGTAAGACCTTGATATTAAATTAACGCTAGAAGATATCACAAATTGATTTTGTCAGAACTTTCAAAGAGGCGATGGCCTGGAAGTCGAGCCTGTACTCCAACCTGGACCACGCCTGCATCGACTCTGACATGATCACCAACACCCAGGCCAAGTTCCTGGACACGCTGAAGACCAAGCAGTCGCTTTGGGGAAAACGTCAGTCGAATATTAATCGTATCTTGGCAATTTATAATACGCATTTTGCAATTTTCAGCCATGAAGTTCGCGACCTACTGCACGACGTACTACCCTCAGAACGAGACGAGCATCTTCGCTCCGGGTGGCTGCTTTGAACAAGACGTATGAAAAATATTCAGTTTATTTGACCCCTCCAGCTCATTAAATCCATCCATTAAAGTACGGAGCCGGTAACATGTCCGAGCTTCTCAAACTCCTGTCTCCGTTTGATAAATTTCTAATGGACAAGGAAAGTACTTAATTTTATTAGGTGAAATGTGTTATAACAGTTTTTTGTTCCGCGATCAGGAAGTTCGCGATTGGGGCCGAGGGAGGCGCTCGGAGATCCTAGAGCAGTCGGACAAGTTCTGCGCGTTGGCCGGGGCGTTTCAGAAGAGCTACACCAAAGTGACAGCTTAATTTTACAGAATGCCGAAAGCACTACAAACCCCATTTTTAGCCGATTCTTGACGAGTACTGCCCGGTGGCCAAAACTTGGGGAGCCGAGGAGACTTGCGATTTTAATACGCTAAAGTAAGAAAGCTTTAAAAACCCGAGAGAAACAACATAACTTCCGCTATTCAGACAAACGACCCTGGGTCTAAAAGGGATAAGGTACATGATCGACAACGCCCGCAGCTGGCCGCCGTTGGACTTCGGAACGCTACTGGACGAAGTATGAAGATGTTAAATTTAAACACAATGAAAAAAAATTCCTTTAAAAATGTCTGTTTTAGTTGCCATTTGTCTCCGACGCCTCCTACGGCAAGATGGGCCACCTGCGCAACCACAGCTTCAACATGATGTCCAAGGCGCTGTTCGACGGAAGAGTGCCCGTGTTCGCGGCATACTGGTGGCCCGAGCCGGCAAGGATTGGAAGACTCTTCTCAGCAGGTAAATTGATCTACGTACAGAACACTTAACTCAGATTAAATAAATTAAATTTTCAGACAAGTACGACTACTACTTCGAGGGCGCCGATCCCTCCGACATTGTGGAGCACGTGCCCACCGAGCAGATGATCAGAATGTTCAAGTTCTCCACGTGGGCGGAGCGCAAGATCAATAAAGGAGAGTTCAAGTCCGTCGAGCAGATCGTGGCCAAGGTGATCGAGCTGTTCAAGAATGAGGCCTACAACATCAAGGGAAAGAGCTATGTCAAGTTGAACTCCAGGAAGCAGTTTAAGAAGGCAAGTAAACGAATTAATTTTCATGAATATTTGAAGCACATAGGTATGATTTTTTAACAGCCGTCTGGTCCTGCCAAGACCCTCTTGCACCTCTCAAACGACGGCTTAAGAGAAAGCACGTCCGTAACCGACTACGGCCTCTGCACCGTGATCAATGGGGACACCATGAACAATACCTACGTGCCGAATGTGAGGACCAGAGTGTTCGCCGAGTACTTTGACAACAGGACCGAGGGGGTCAAGTCAATGAAGATTTTGGTAAGGATTACTTAATAGTATGTTCTCCATAATTAAAATTTGCCCTCAGGGTAGTGGAGGTCTGCACAAGACCACGCTATGGGTGAACCTTAGAAACCCTGCACAAATGCAAAAGAAGGGTTTCATGAAGGTTGCCCTAAATGATTGGATGGACTACTACTCTGTTAGGTATTTTTTTAAATTTTACAAAAATTAATGTAGGAACTGACTGACACCACTGTTTCAGAGCTCAGGACTTCACGGTGGAGGGAGGCAACGCCTACAGGCTGAAAGTCACACCCACTGTCCACACGACCACAGATGCCTTTAAGGGCCTCTCTCTCAAGAACCGAAAGTGTCTCTTCAACAACGAGCTGCCGGACAACAAGCCCTCCATGTTCCGCAAGTACAGGTCCAAGTCCTGTGTCTTCAACTGCATGCTGAGGAATGTGGTAGGTAATTGAACTAACCTGCCTTTCAAAGCAATAGAGTACCTTTTCTATGTAGACCTGCCTGCCCTGGGACTATCCCCTACCCGTGGACGTTGACCCAGCGATCAAGATGCTGCCCAACTGCCATGCAGGAGGGAAGGATGGGACCTCCCTTCCGAAATTCCAAATGCACATGAATGACGTGAAGGCGTCCGAGAAGTGCGAGAATCACTGCTACCCTAACTGTGAGGAGACTGCCTATGTCTACAGCCTTTCCGTGACCACATTGAACACCCAGGAGTTGTGCTTAGAGGGAACTGACACCAGAAAGGTATGCACGTACTTAAAATAATAAGAACATTTCCAAACTATTTTCATTCAGATGGCCATTGACCTATGGAACAAGACCAGCAGCGTCCTCGGATTCCTAAGTGAGGAGCGCAGGTCCGGCCGAGACGCTGCATTGTATGACCCAGGCAGGCCCTATGATGACAGGAGCTTTGGAAGCAGGCAGACTGACCTGGACAATCACCTTCTGTTTAGAATTTGGTAATTTTGAATAGTTCTGAGGATGTAAATGCTGTACTAATTCAATTTTAGCACTGCCTACTTTGAGAGGCACATCGCCGAGGTCATAATTGAGATAGTGGAGCCCACTGTCATGGAAATAGTAAAAGATCTGAAGGTCACTTTCCCTGACATGTTGGGGACTATTGGTGAGACGTTACGGGTTTAATGGAGTTTCTTTTACTACGATTTTTTTTCAGGCGGCACCATTGGCCTCTTTACCTGATTGAGTCTAATCAGCCTCGTTGAAATGCTCTACTGGATCTACAGAGCTGTTTTGGCGTGCCTGACTAATACTTGTATGATTGATAGGGCCAAGTAATAACAAAACTGAATTCAAATTCTCACACTGGTACAATAAACACCTTACCCTCTGCCACGTAGTATGTTTGAGAATACACAAAGAGTAAGCAACAGTTTGAAGGAGTTCATCAAAAATAGTCTAGTTCATTTTTTTTCTAGTTGCGTTTCATGAGCGCAATATGCATGAAGAGCAACTCGAGGAGCGGCTCAAAACCCTTTCAAGGTGGCAGGTCTAACGAGCTTTCCAATACATGTAGGGTGCAAATTTGATCCGTTCGATATCAGACCTTGAACTCAGTCGCCGAAGAGTATTCTTCGGAATATGAATGCGTTAGTGGACTACTCTAAGGCATATTGCGAGGAAACTACACTGCATGGCTTTGCTTACTTCGTGAAGGCACCCAGGCTCGTTGAAAGGATACTGTGGGTTGCGGTGGTTATTGGCTTCGCAACGTATGCCGGCCACATCATTGGCATTGCAATCAAAGATTGGAATGAACATCCCACAGCGACTTACATTCAAACCTACTCCAAGGTACACACATAAATTGATGTCCCGTGAAAGGTCAAATCTTATGTAGTTTTGTTCAAGCCCATCACCAAGGTCAACTTCCCAGCCATTACTTTATGCCCGAACATGGCCGACACCGGCGAATGGGTCAGGGCAGTCCTCAACAACCTGGAGTTCGACGTAGTCCTGTCTCAATTTGACCGGCTCTTTCTGTTGCACGCCAGAGATACATTGGCCGAAATCGCCAAATGGGCGGGGTAAGAAGGTGCCTCGAAATTGAATCGACTTTAAAGCCACTGCAGGCTTTTTCAGAGGCATTTTCACGGACACATCCGGCATACCTAGGGACGAGAACCAGCTGTGGGACATTGTTCTCCGCAACAACGAACCCCAGGTGAGAGTTTGGAACCAATTCCAGACGACTACACACCTCCATTTTAGTTCGAGCTGAACTTCAAGTACAATTACACACCGGGACCGAACTTCGGGTAATATGTACTACGTACACTCTAAATTACGCTCAAAATCTATGAAAACACAAGTATTGCAGACTGGCTGAGAAATTGCTTCAGATGGGAAAACTCTACGCTATACCGGAAAGCATTTCCACGGCGATCACATTGGGGCAGAGCAGGTTTATAGAGAGGCTGCGAAGCGGCTCTCAGGGCCCAGGTAGACAATCCCCTGAATTCAGAACTTTACAACTTTTGCATAGCGATAGCGACGCCTCAGCTAAACCGGAACGTAAAGCATGAAAGGCAAACCGGAAACGATAGCTAGGAAACAACAAATAAACAGGCATGGATAGAAAGAATGCATAGGAACAAGTCTACGTCTGTTTATTTGTTATCTCCTGGCGTCCAATTCCGGTTTGCCTTTCGAGCTTCCCCTTCCGGTTCAGCTGTCACATCACTATCACTATGCTAACTTAATTGTCTCGCGATTTTGTAGTGTTGAGCTACTTGACCAACTGCGCCGCCGAGAGGCAGAACGACACTCTGGCCTGCTTTGAAACACAGGTGCCTCTTTCGATCACTCACTGAACCAATTGGTTGGACCCAATTAACCAACACCCACAGGTCGGACCGGCCAACGCCTCCAAGCTTTTAGCCGGCCTATCTTTCTTCGATGAGTACACGCTGCTCCAGGTGAGATAGAATGAACGGCAGTGCTTAATTGATCTAAGGAAAATATTCTTTGTAGCAAGTCAAGAAGTGGGCGTCGGAAAGTGAACAGGTGGACGAGGCAAATAAGATAGAGCAGCTAGTTTCCCGGATGGCATGGGGGTTCAAGGAGGTAAGAGAAACTAAGATATACGTAGTATTTTCTCTTAAGGGAAATGCAGACCATCCCTAATCTTGACCTTGGATCTCCTTCATCCTCTTCCTCTTTCTTTCTCTCTTGGATCATGTTCTCCTATCTCTCGTCTCCTCTACCTTCTCCTCTCCCTCCACTCTCTATTCGCTCCTTCGATCACTCCTTCCTCATCGAATTTTCAGCTTAAAATATATTTGCAAAATCTAACTAACCCCATCCTGTTAGGGGCCCGTATCTGACTACTGCTGGAAGAGGAAGTGGGAGAAAGCGGAGGCGACCTGTGATTACAAGTCTCTCAAGTATCTACATTTTTGGAAAGCGTACAATATATTATTTCTTAAACTAATGCATATGCTAGGACAAGAATGCTGAAACTGAAGGGGCTTCGCTACGTGATGGAAAATGCGAGGAACTACCCAGTGAAGTACTTTGGCTCACTGATCGATGAGGAAAGCTTGTCCTTTGCCCTCGGAAGTTATATTACCGTCCGAAAAGATAACTTATTCCAGTTGCCGTTTGCCGACGGGCGGAATTCGGACGGGATCACCCAGCCGGTCTTTAAGTATGTTTAATTTTACCTTGAGGCCTCACATGAAAGTATATAAGGTGCATTTCTCTAGCCTTCTATCAAAGGCGCAAATGAACAAGACGTACGAGAGCAGGTCGGACATGTGGTGGTGGCCGGAACCGGCACTGATCGGACGACTCTTCACAACCGGTTAGTCCAGTAGTACGTTAAAGCAGTCCTATTTTACGTGGTTTGGATTATTGTTTTTTTTGCGACACCTGGCCTATCTTTCTTATTTATGGATGTTTTTTCACGAAATTTGAAACCGATATTGATCGCCCATCTATGCATAAACATGTAAAATATCGAACCAGTAGCTCTTGCTGTGCATTCAAGAGAAGCTTAGTAAAACTTGAAGGCACTTCCCCTGCACCATTGGACAGGCATATCATCGCGACAGCATCATCTTCCTGTGACTTCACTGCAGTATCATGCTGAGTCAGCAGATAAAAAGACACAATTTAAAATCATGTATATTGTAAAAATGGTAGCAACTTTAAGCTGGTACTTGTTATTATAGTGTAAAATTGCCTGCTAAACGTTCTTGTAATTGATAAGACAATGGCTAGAGTGCTTAGTTCCAATGATAACTGACCTGCAGCAAAATCAATCATCCACACCTCGTAAGTGTTTCAAATCGCAGACGACTTCAAATACTTCGACGGCTCCTATCCCTCCCTGTTTGTGCAAGACTTGACCACCGTCCAGATCATCAGGCTGCTCAAGTTCAAGGTGTGGGCGCAGCGTCAGCTCTACGCACCCAACAGGAAATTCGTGGACATGGAGCATCTTCTGGACAGAGAGATGGAGTCTTTCAGAAATTACACAATGGAGGTGCTGTCTATAGTCCTTAGTCCTACTTATATGATGACAACTGCAGGTCTTTTTCTTACTTCTAGACTTGGCTCACAATTGTCCTTCCGAACGGCCGCTATGATATGGACGTTAAACGCCTAAACCTATCCATAAGGCAGCCACTGGAGGTAAGATAATAGATGCTCTTCCTTTTATTGGCTACATTATTACCCCTCCAGGTGAATAAGTTCCCAGACACAATCCTCCGTTTGTCGGATTCAGCCTTAAGGCCGTGGACAAAGTTCTCCCCCACTGATCACGGACTCTGCGCCGTCATCAATGGGAACAGCATGAACAACACCTTTGTCGCAAATGAGAGGACAGAGGTGTTCTCAGAATATTTGGATAACAGGACCATTGATGTGACACCAATGAAAATTAAGGTGGGTAATAGGGTATATATAAATAAGGCAGGGTTTGGCTTAAATTCCATTCAGGGCAGTGGAGGCCTTCAGAAGACTGTTCTGTGGGTGAATGTCCGCAACCCGGCCGACAGGTCTGCAGTTGGTGTGATGAAGGTGGCCTTCAACGACTGGGTGGATTTCACATCAGTTAGGCAAGTGTCTTATTACCGGCGTCGAAGACACCGGTCTACAATTGACCCTTTAAGCAACTTTAGTATTTATCAGAGCCACGGTCTTTATTTACCCCCCAACTGTTCCAGACTGCAAGACCTGACCTTTAAAGCCGGAACTGAGTACAGGCTGAGGATTGTCCCGCAAGTCCACACGGTCTCGGATTCATTTAAGGACTTGCCACTAGAGACAAGGCGCTGCCGATTCATGCAGGAAGTTCCAGAGCCTGGCGATGCCATATTCCAACTGTACCGCTACAAGTCATGCATACTCAACTGCATGCTAAAGAACCTGGTAATGGCAAAACCAAGCTTTGACATATGGAAGTGCTTTTCCTCTGAAATAACTCATGCTTGCCAGCAGACCTGCATTCCCTGGGACTATCCGAAACCAAAGGGAGCCCAGCTGCCTCACTGCCATGCCGGCGGCAATGAGACCACGTCCATACATGAATTTGACAAGCACATGAGCAATGCCAAGAACACTGCACGATGCGAGACGCAGTGCCTACCCAACTGTGAGGAGACGACGTATGACTATAGCATCTCCGTGTCAAGTCTGGGTATGAGGAGTCTGTGCCAGAAGGGGAAGGACACTAGAGAGGAATAGTTTCTTGGTATGCACCTTCTGGATTATAATTGGCATATTCACTTTTAGATGGCTATCGACCTGTGGAACAGGACCAACAGTGTGATCGGGTTCTTGAGTGATGAGCGCACAGCTGGCAATGATCCTTCGGAGTTGGATCCTGGCCGTGACTATGGCTACACCAGACCAGAACAGAGGCTGGCAGACATAAGCAACCATCTCATGCAGAGAATTTGGTAGGAACATTTAGGAGTTCAAAAATTGTCCTGACTTAACTTTATTTTCAGTGTGACCACATTCACCAACCACATAGCCAAAGTGGTGATCGAGTTTGCCAATCCCACAGTGGTTGAGGTTGTGCAAGACGTCAAGGTTACATTCCCTGATATGCTCGGCACAATCGGTTAGCTACTTACATAGACGACATTGTGCATTCATATTAATCTCCTCTAACCAGGTGGCACCATCGGCCTCTTCACTGGCCTCAGCCTGATCAGTGTTGTCGAAATTATCTACTGGATCTACAGCGGCCTGATGAATGCCATGGGAAACCTGCTGAAGATCAAACAGACAGCACAGAAAAATCAACAATAATTGACAGCAACTGACCACTTTGGTCAGAACAGGCTGCCAATATTTGCGTGAAAATATTATTATGTGTTGGGAATCTTTGCAAATTCGTTGTACAATTGCAAATCTACATTAAGCAGCTACATTTAGACCCAAGTTCTGATCTTACGAGCCTTTTTTATTAGATCGAGTGTCGCTGTTACTACGCACAGTAGAGAGATCAAAAATTAACTGCTCGGGCCGTTCTCTATGCTACTAGCAACTCCGAACTATTCCACGACAACACGCACTAAGAGCAACACTACAAGAAATTGGAAAATTTTCAAACTCTTTTAAAGACGCCAGACTTAACAAGCCTCTCAATTTATGCTGAAAGTGTTATACAGGAATGGGACTTGCTCAAGCTATGATCTTGTTGTAGGCAGCCATTGAAAGTGTTCAAAGCCACTGTGCTTTGAAAGAAGATCGCTCGTCATAGCACCGACAAAGTGAGGGTGGTGGTGGTTCAATGGTGGGCAAATTTACCTAACGAAGCCATTAGACGGCAAAGTGTTTGCATAGTGCATGGTTTGGTAAATGAGAGGGCTGCTCAAAGCATAATTGGAGAGCTATTCACTCTGTCAATGTGACAAGTCCGAGTCTGGCCTTCAACGTCTGCGGTTTGAAGCATGTATGGAGGAGTTTCATTTTGCGACTTGGTTTAGCGTTTATTATCGGTTGCTAATAGATGCATGTCCCCTAAAGACAATGAGGATACTAGAAGATCATACCAGGGCCTACTGCGAGGCCACCACTATCCACGGGTTTGCCTATTTCGTAAAGGCTCCGAGGCTCGTCGAAAAGCTCTTTTGGGTAGCTGTGGTTATCAGCTGCGGTTCCTACGCCGGCTACATCATAGCCAGCGCAGTTCAAGACTGGACAGACAACCCAACTGCAACTTTTATCAGGACATTTTCTAAGGTATTAAGGGCAAAGAAATATGTGTTGCTCAATCTGCAGGACTAGTACATTTTCTCTACAGCCTGTCACTGAAGTGAACTTTCCCGCTGTGACCCTGTGTCCCCAGTTAACTGACACCGGCGAATGGGTCAGGGCTGTCCTGAACAACCTGGAGTATGACACTGACATCGTTACAGCCTTCGGTTCCTTTTTAAACAAGTCCGCGGAGCCTCACATGACAAGCATTAAAAAATGGGCAAAGTATTTCACGCAGCGAAAATTATCAATTCTAAGATTTGAAGACAATATATTCCGAGTAGACGCATATTCAGAGAGCCAAGTGAAACACATGAAGAAAATTCTCTATGGGACATTGCAGTGCGCGGAAAAACGGCAGAAGTGAGTATAGGCTCCTTCCTCTTGAAACATAGCACACATACAAATACGGGCATATCAACTTTTCAGGCTTCTCATAATTTCTCGGACATACGAGCTTTAATCGAGAAACAGGGGTAGGCAAAATATCCAAAGCCTACAATTGAATAAATATTCGTAGCAGATTTGTCCATTATTAGGAGACTGAGTGCAATGCCGGAGCTCCTCACAAAGCGTGGCACGACAGCTCATCAATACGACTTTCTTCGCTTCCTAGGGTCTAAGAAAATGAAGGGCAAGTGATGCATACAATAAGTACAGTAAGTAGACAGGGGACCTAAAGCCGAAACTTCCTAACTTCGGGAAATTTGTTTCTAGAAATTTACGAATATCCATAGATCAGAGAAGGGATGGGCCGGCGTTCCTTCTTGTTGAAATAAGTATATTTTCTTCTTCAAAATTTTAGGCGCGAAGGACATGCTGGCTTGCGCGAAGAGCGAGACCGTGCGAAAGTCACTCGGACTAGGAGAGTGCTTGGAGCAGAACGTGCGTACAGAGTATCGCCTAATATGGTTTGTGGTTCTATAACTGTCCTATTTGAATGTTTTGTCGTATAGGATCGGCTTCAGACAGCGATGAAGCCTCTCTCAAAGTTCGATAGAGAGGTCCTTGTTCATGTGAGTTCTCATAAGTAACTGTAAGAAAATCGAGTTCTTTAAGAGGGCTTTCTGGGGAATTTGGTAACAAGAGGAAATGGCTCTATAGACCTACGGCAAAGGCTATGGCTAGTGGGATGCGTACCATGGGAATGGATGTTAGTGTTAAGAATGGAGTTTAGTGTTAAACATGGGTTTGGGGTCCACCATGGGTCTGG
>JAAUYK010025731.1_pt1 | contig 10192 bp, 12 predicted proteins | sample 7278021 | NCBI WGS metagenome assembly JAAUYK01 (sample SAMN14350223, study PRJNA611818) | marine sediment metagenome | isolation source: surface marine sediment (1.8m) | place: French Polynesia: Moorea | collected 2018-08
CGCGTCCTCGTTCACGGCGATCGCGTGGGGCCGGGCGACGAAACCATAGAGCGCCTCGCCCAGGCCGGAGACCACGGCTGAACCGAACCAGCCGACGGCCAGTGCCGCGGCGAGCAGCATGAACCAGTGTCCGACTTCCTGGGACTTCGCGACCTGGCCTTTCTCATGCGCCTCGTTCAGCCGCTTCTGGGTCGGCTCCTCGGTCTTCTGGGCGTCGTCCTGGCGTTCCTCGGCCATGGGCTCAGGTCCCGCCCAGGCCGGCGAGCTCGGCGAGGCGGCTGTCGAGCGCGGCCAGGAACCAGCGGATCGCGAAAGGCAGAGAGATCGAGAATACCAGGAGACCGAGCGAGATCTGCAGCGGAATGGCGATGAAGAAGATCTGCACCTGCGGCATCAGCCGGGAGAGGAGGCCGATGCCGAGGTAGAAGATCATCCCGACCGCGATGAAGGGCGCGGCGATGTGCAACGACAGCCGGAAGGTTTCCGCCATGGTCCGGGCAACGGTCTCGGAGAAGGCGCCCAATGGCAATGCCTGGCCCGGGGGGAAGACCTCGTAGCTGGCGACCAGGGCGCGCAGCATGAGGTGATGGAGGTCGAGGGCGAAGATCGCGGTCAAGGCGACCACGGTCAGGAAGGAGCCGGCGATGGAGCCCTGCTGGGCGGCGCTGGGATCGGTTACCAGGGCGTTGGCCAGCGAGGTCGTCGACGCGATCATCATGCCCGCGGTGGCGAGCGCGGCCATGAACATGCGGGTGGTCGCGCCGAGAAAAAGACCAACCATGGTCTCGCCCAGCACCAGGAGGGTCAGGCCGGCCGGGCTCGCCGGCAGGGCCGGCAGGCCACGGAGCAGCAGGGGCGCGACCACCAGGGTCGTGGTCAAGGCCAGCAGGAGGCGAACCCGCGGCGGGACGTAGGCGTCGCCGAAGCCCGGCAGCAGCATCATGGCCGCGCCGAGCCGGAGGAACACCAGGAAATAGGCGAAGATCTGTTCGGGCAGAATTTCGGCGAGCATGCCGTCAGCCGAGCGCCACGATCCGGTCCATGAGGCTTTCCCCGAAGGCCACCAGGGTGGAGACCATGAACGGCAGCAGCAGGAGCAAGGAAACGAAGATCACCAGGATCTTGGGCACGAAGGAGAGCGTCATTTCCTGGATCTGGGTCAGCGCCTGGAACAGCGAGACGGTCAGGCCGACCGCCAGCGCCAGCAGCAGGATCGGCGCGCCAACCATGAGCATGACCACGACGGCCTGGCGCGACACCTCGAGAACGTCGGTCAAGTCCACTGGACGAAGCCCCCTGTGGCGGCGGATTCCGGCGGCGCAGACCCAAGCCCGCGTCAGATCGGCATCCGCAGGATTTCCTGGTAGGCCTGAATGACCCGATCGCGCACCGCGACCATGGTCTGCAGGGTGATCTCGGCCTGGCTGACCGCGGTCACCACCTCGGTGATGTCGGCCTGACCGGCGGCGGCGCGGAACGATTCCGCCTCGCCCTTGTGCAGGACGTCGATCGCGTTCTCGGTCGCCTCGCGCAGCGCATCGGCGAAGTCGGACGATCCTGCCGCGCGACCCTGGTCCCGCGACTCCAGCCCGCCGAGGCCATCGCCCCTCAGCGCCCGGTCGTAGGCCGCCAGGGCCTGATTGAAATCAACCGCCATGGGTCAGCCCCTCGGTTCAGCGCAGCAGGTCGACGGCCTGCTGCAGCATGTTGCGCGACGACTGGATCACCTTCAGGTTAGCCTCGTAGCTGCGCTGGGCCTCGCGCATGTCGGCCATCTCCAGCAGCGAGTTGACGTTGGGCGTCTGCACGTAGCCCCCATCGTCGGCCGCCGGATGGCCCGGATCGAAGCGCAGGCCGAAGTCGCTGCGGTCGGGCACGACGCCGGAGACCCGCACCGTCTCGAAGCCGAGCTCCCGGTTCAGCTCGTTGGCGAAGGTGACGACCTTGCGCCGGTAGGGCTCGCCACCGGGAACCTGCGCCGTCGAATCGGCGTTGGCCACGTTCTCGGCGATGGTGCGCAGGCGCGTCCCCTGGGATTGCAGCCCGGCCGCCGAAATGTGCAGCGATTCAAGCAGGTCCATGGTCTTCTCCCTTTCCTAGTGCGAGCCCGGAGCGCGCGCTCAGCCCTCGCGGCTGCCGAGCGCCGCGCGCAGCATCTGGGTGTGCTTGCGGTAGAGGTTGGTCATCGTCTGGTGGCTCATCTGGGTCTCAGCGACCTTGATCAGCTGCTCGTCGATCACGACGGCATTGCCCGAGGGCGCGGTCTCGAAGGTGTTGCGCTGATCCTGGGACCCGACGGCGCCCGGTTTCACGCTCCGGCCCTGCAGGTGGGCCGGATGGGTCGCCGCCGGTTGAACGGCCGCGACGGCGCGCGCCAGCACCCGCTCGAAGGGGCCGTGCTTGAGATCCTGAGGCCGGTAGCCGGGCGTGTCGGTGTTGGCGATGTTCTGGGCCAGCACGGTCTGGCGTTGGCCGAGCCACTGCATGCGCCTCACAAGCGCTTGAAAGATATCCAGCTTGCCCGCCATCGGCGCCTCCCAAGAAGTCGGTCGAATGGCCGGACCGCGCTATCAATCGGCGGTTGTTCCGGCGCCAGGATCGACGGCGTGCATCGACCCACGCCAGTATCACGCGCGGCCTATTAAAGATGCGTAAAAAGTGATTTAATTGCGCGATAAAATCGAACTAAGCTGAACGCAGCGCCGCCTCACCGCTTGCCGGGGCTGCGGTTCGAGACGGACTTTTGGACTGGGGGGAAGTGCCGACCGATGCTGTATCTTACCCGTAAGATCGGCGAGTCGGTCATCATCAACGGCGACATCGAAGTAACGGTGATCGACATCCGCGGCAAGTCGATCAAGCTGGGCTTCACCTTCCCCTCGACCGCCACCGTCCTTAGGCGCGAGATCCACGAACGCATTCAGGCTGAGAACCGCGCCGCCGCCGCCCTGGAGGGCGGGACCGGCGGACTCGACGCCGAGGGCGCGCCGCCGCCGGCGGCGGCATCGGAGCCGGACAAGGGCGGCTGAACCGTCGCACCGAGGATTGGCCTAGGCGGTTCCTCGGCCCAAAGCCTCGGCGCAATAATTCATTAAGGTTAATCGATCACGCTAGTGTGGCCCGCCGGCAGAACGCTTTGGGCTGCATCGCCCGGACCGCTCGGCAGCGGCTGTCGACTTTCGCGCGAGCGTGCTTTGGTGACTGACGCGTCCCGAGACTCCGGCCCATCCCGGGAAAGCCCGCCCCGCCGATCCGGCGGGCGGCGGGGCCCGCTCGCGGTGGCGCTGCGCGACGAGAAGGCCGGCCCCGGCGGACCGCGTATCGTGGCAAAGGGCCAGGGCAAGGTGGCCGAGCAGATTCTCGAGATCGCCTTCGCGCGCGGGGTCAAGGTGAGGACCGACGCGACCCTCGCCGAGGTGCTGGCCGCGATCGACGTCGACAGCGAGATTCCGGTCCAGGCGCTGGCCGCGGTCGCCGAGATCCTGACCCACGTCTACCGTGCGAACGGCGCGGCGCCAGGCCCGCGGGACGGCGAGCCCGATGCGCCGGGGACTGGAGCGCCGGGAACTGGCGCGCCGTCGGGCGGAGAGGCGCCGTGAGCGACCTGCCGCTCTATCTCAACTTCGTGCTGGCCCTGGCCTTCGTGCTCGGCCTGATCGGCGTCGCCGCCTGGATGGCCCGGCGCTTCGGCCTGGCCGGCCGGCTGGCCCACCGCGCCGGACCGTCGCACCGACTCGCGGTGGTCGAGGTCATGCCGCTCGACACCCGGCGCAAGCTGGTTCTGCTGCGGCGCGACGAGAGCGAATACCTGGTGCTGCTCGGACCCGAGCGGGATCTTCTGCTCGAGGGCGCGCTGCCGCCGCGGCCGGCCGCCCGGGTCGTAGAGGGAGCCGCGGGCGAATGACCAGATCCTGCGCAGCCGCTCTCGCCCTCGCCGTCGCGGTCCTGGGCGCCGCGCTCGTGGCCACGGCGCCGGCCGCGGCGCAGAGCCTGAACCTGGACTTTGGCGCCGACGTCGGCTCGGCGACCGGGCGAATCCTGCAGCTCGTCGCGCTGATCACCATCCTCTCCCTTGCGCCCTCGATCCTGGTGATGATGACCTCCTTCACCCGGATCGTCGTCGTCCTGTCCTTCCTGCGCAGCGCCCTCGGTATCCAGCAGACACCGCCCAACTCGGTGCTGGTATCGCTGGCGCTCTTTCTAACCCTGTTCATCATGATGCCGACCCTGCAGGCGGTCTACGACCAGGCGCTGCAGCCGCTCTTCGAGGAAGACGTCGACGAGCTCCAGGCGGTCGAGCTCGCCGCCGAGCCGGTCCGCGACTTCATGCTCGGCCATGTCCGCGCCCAGGACCTGGAACTCTTCATCGAGATCTCCGATACCGAGGACCTGTCGACCCCGGACGACACGCCGCTGCGCGCCCTGATCCCGGCCTTCATGATCTCGGAGTTGCGGCGGGCCTTCGAGATCGGCTTCCTCTTATTCCTGCCCTTTCTGATCATCGACCTGGTGGTGGCCTCGATCCTGATGTCGATGGGCATGCTCATGCTGCCGCCGATCATGATCTCCCTGCCCTTCAAGCTGATCTTCTTCGTGCTGGTCGACGGGTGGTACCTGGTCGCCGGCAGCCTGGTGCAAAGCTACGGGCTCTGACGCCGGACCCCGCGTCGGCCGCCGCCCCCTCACCCTCTCGGAGCGCTGAGGCCTTTGGGTCCTCCGCTCTTCTCCGCGGGCGCGTAAGGCGCGGCGCTCGGCGTCTGACCTCGACGCTTGGCGAGGCCTGAATAGGATGAGCGGCAACACCCCCGTAAGGGACGGGCGTCAGTTCAGCTGACTGAGCTGGCTCTCGGCCAGGCGCCTGCGGTAGGAGGCCAGAAAGGCCTCGGCGTGGCCGGCCCTGGTCAGGATCTCGGCCACCGGGGCCGTCCCACCGACTTCGGCATCGACCAGCAAGGCGAAGGTCTCCCGCTCGTCGGTCCGCGCCATGCTCGGCCCGAAGCGCTGATTCAGCGCCCGCAGGCCGACCTGGTCCTTGGCCAAGCTCAGCGCCACTGCGACGCTGAGGACGGTCTTGCGACCTTGCTCCGAGAGCAGCTCTTCCTGCGTCGGGACCTCCGGCAGCAGCCGCGACAGGGTCTTGGCCACCGCCGCCCAGCGGCCCAACTTGGTCTCGATCTCGGCGCGAAGCTCAAGGGCTGAACGGCCTTTCTCGGCCTTCAGGATCTTCAGCGCCTCCTCGCCGCGGTTGACGCCGGCCAGGGCCTTGGCGCGGAGGTAGCGTCGCTCCCGGATCAGCTCCGCCGGCAGATCCCGCGCGGCACTGGTATCCAGCGCCTTCAGCGCCTCGGCGGGCGCCTTGTCGAGCAGGCGCGTGAGCGCAAGCCGGGTCCCGACCCGGGCCTTGTCGAGACCGGACAGCCGGTCCTTGACCTGTGCCTCCAGCAGGTCGCCCGCTTCTTTGAGCAGGTCGACCTGGACCAAACGGTCGGCCAGCGCGGCGATCATCTTGTCGCCCTCGGCACCGACCGGGGTCAGTTCACGGAATTCCTCGTAAAGACCGAGCGCCGTCAAGGGCGGCAAACGATCGGCACCGCCGCCGAGGTAGATCTGCGAGAAGATCGCACGCATCTTCTGGCCGACCATTTCCGAACGTCGGAAATCCTTCAGGTAGGACGCGGTCTGGCGGAGCATGTTCAGGGCCTTGCGGTAGTCCAGCGCGCCGAGATAGAGGTCCGACAAACGCTCGAGAAGGGCGAACTCGAAGTAGTCTCCCCGCCAGGCGAAACGAAGGCGCTCCAGTTCCGCGATCGCCTGCTCCGGGGTGATCTTCTCCTGCGCGAGGTTGAGGTCGACCAACGCCAGCCGCGCCCGCGCCCTGGCCGGGCGGTCCTGGCCCTGGGCAACCTGCTGCCAGATCCGGCGCGCGGTCGCCGCGTCTCCGTCGAGATCGGCCTTGAGCCCCTGGAGAAACCGCAGTCTGTCGCGCTGGCCCCGTGGCGGCCGGTCGGCCGCAAGCTCGGCGAGGCGTTCGCCGGCAACACTTGTGTTCCCGTTCTGCAGGGCAGCTTCGGCAGCCAGCAGCGACAGGCGCGCCCGGACGACCTGTGGATACGCCGCGATCAGCCCGTGGGTTTGCGCGAAGCCCGAGGCCGCGCTCTCCCAGTCCTGCGCCCGGGCGGCCACGGCGGCCCGCCAGAGCTCGGCCTCCCATTCGCCGGCCAGACCGGGGTCCTCGAGGATTTCGGCGGCGGCCTCGAAGTCGTCCCGCAGGAAACGCCCGGCGGCTCGCATCAGGACGATCTGCGGCGCCTTGGCCAGGTCCTGTCGCTCCTTGACGATCTCTTCCAGGTGTCCCAGTGCCTCGCTGGCCAAGCCATGGGCGAATAGGAACCTCGCCAGATCCAGACGCGCCGATGGCTTGGCCCGCGGGCGGGCCGAGACCAATGCCCTCAGCCGTTCCTGTCGCAGTGTGGTGAAGGCCTTGCCGGGCGGCCCGCGCCAAGCCGGAAGGTCGAAGAGCCGCGGCCCCTGCGGCGATGCCTCCTCCTCCTCTGGGGCCAGATCGACAGGCCCGCCGGCCAAGGCCAGGGGGCCGCTGCCGGTCAGCAAAACTTCATCCTGATTGCGCGCGACCTTAAGGGCATCCGACAGGGCTTGGATCACCAGCCCTTGAAAGGACGGCAGGATGTTGAACTCCGGCAGTGCCCGCTCGACGCCGGAACCGAGCCCCTGGGCGGCCACGGGAACGATGAAGAGGCGGTCGCCGAAGCTTGGATCGGTGACCTGGAGCACCGGACCCGCACTGCTGAGCGGAACCAGCATGGCGCTGAGATCGTCGCTGAACTTCGCCTTCAGACCCTGGAGGGGAGCGACGGGACGGCGCTGCAGCTTGACGGTCCAGGCACCGTCGAGCAGGCGCAGGATCGGCTGAAAGCCGGCCGGCGCCTCGAAGTGCAACAGCGTGCCGGCCGCCAGGTCGATCCGTTTCAGGGGGCCGAACTCCGGTGCGAAGCGGTCCCGCAGGTTCTCCGGCGCCCGACGGTCGAAGGCCAGCCAGATGTTCTCGCCCCGCCGGAAGGCGGCAACCTTGGCGCCACGGCTCCAGGGCAGCTGGATCGAGAACTCCGGCGCCGGCGTCGCCTGGGGCCCGAGGATCGGCCGGGCCTGATCCTCCGGCGGCAACCGCCGGGTCACCGTCGCGGCGGCAGCCCCGGCCGGGCCCGGCTGCGGCTTACCGGCCGGCTTCTTCGCGCGCCCCGACGTGGACTTGCGCTCTGGCTTCGGCTTGGTCAGTGGCGTCGGAGCTTTGAGGGCAGCGGCCTTGGTCTTGTCCTTTGCCTTGGCTTTGGTCTTCGCGGGTTTGGGCGCCCTCGCCTTGGCCTTGCCGTCGTGCAAGATGTCGATTGCGACCTTGGGCCCGGAGGTGAAATGCCGAACCTCGGCGGAAGGCGGGATGACCAGGGTCACCGTCATGCCGTCGGGCGCAAAGGCGACCTCGACGTCCTGGACTTGGGGCGGCAGCTGGCGCTTGAGCTTGCCCAGATCGAAGCTCGCCGCACGGCCGAAGCTCACCTCGGTGCGGCCGGCTTCGCTGTTGACCCGATAGGGCACGGCGCTCGGCCAGTCGAAGACCAGGCGGCCATAGCCGGGATGCCGGCCGACCCGCACGGTGATCGCCGGTCGGTCGGCGCCGGCCTCAGGACCCTTGGCCTGCGGGTCGGCGGCCTGGGACACCGGCTCGTCCTGGGCCGCCTTCGGCTTGGCTTGCGGGGTCCTGGCTTCGGAGGATTCGGTTTCGTCAGGCTTGGGTGCCGCCTTGGCCCGGCGCAGCAGGTCAACCACCACCCGTGGCCCGCTGGTGAAGTGGCGGAGCTCGAAGTCGCCCAGCAGCGGGAAGGCGAGGCGCCGGCCGCCGACCTCGCCGTCCGGCAGGATCAGGTCCTTGCGCAGAACCTTGCGGGCCGGCTTGAAATCGTAGCTGTGCCCGGCGGGAAAAATCACGACCAGACGTCCGACTTCGATCCTCGCCGTGTACTCCACCGGCGCCGGCCAGTCGAAGACCAGCCGGACGTAGTCGGCATGCACGCCGCCGCGCACGCGGATCGCTTCCTTCGCCGCGACCGGCGGCGCCAGCAGCGGCCCGAGCGCGAGGACCAGGAGCAAGGCAGCCAGCCGCCGCATCATTTCCGTGCCGCCGTCTCGTGGATGATGATGTCGACCCGGCGCGCCAGGGCACGGCGCTGAGCCGCCGGCAGGTCCTGGGGCAGGTCGGAGAACCTGGCGTCGCCGAAGCCTAGGGCGACCATGTCCTTGCGATAGCAGTTACTCTGCAGGCGCGCGGCCACGGAGAGAGCGCGGCCGAGAGAGAGATTCCAGTTCGATGGCCAGCGCGCGCCCGGTGGTGTCGGATCGGCGTGCCCGGCGATCTCGATCCGGTTCTCCAGGTTGCGCAGGATGCCGCAGATCCCGAAGAGCGCGTCGCTGGCCCGCGCGGCCGGCTCCACCGCGCCGGGCGCGAACAGCAGGTCGGCCGGCAGAGAGATGATCAGCAGCTCTTCCTGGCGACGCAGCACCGCCCGGGACAGCACCGAGTCACCCGTCATCTGGTCGCGCAGCACCGAACCCAGGTAGTCGAGGTTGGCGCCCGGGACCGGTTGGACCCGCTTCAGATCCAGGTCGACGTCGGGGACCGCGATCCGGCTCTTGCTGACTTGGTTCAGGCTCTGGGACAGGGCGTCGGCGAGGTTCTGCCAATCGCGGGTCTCGACTCGCGACATGGCGAAGAGCAGGACGAAGAAGGTCAAGAGAAGGGCGACGAGATCGGCAAAGGTCACCATCCAGGCCTGACTGTTGTCCGCCGGACGGACCACGGCGGCGCCCGCGAACAGCGATGTCGACACCAAGGCTTCCGGCTCCTCCGGAACCTCGTCGTCCTCTCTGCGCTCGTCGCTCATGGTGCGGGCTCTCCGGTGCTGGCGGCCAGACGGATCTCGAGCACCACTCGACCGCCGCCGATCGGCTCGACTCCGATGGCCAAGCGGTCCGCTTCGATGCCGCGGGCCAGCAGCTCTTCAACCACGTGGCCCAGCCGGCGGATCTCCAGCAGGCCCGGGCCGGGCGCAGCGAAGCGCCGATCGCGCGTCGAATCGACGCCGTGCAGCCAGCGCAGGCGATAGCGCTGGCCGAGCGCCTGACGCCGCTTGAGGACGTCGCTGATCCGTTTCAGCAGCCCCGACCGGCCGCTGCGCAGCTCGGCACTCTCGGCCTCGAAGAGCTTCTCTGCCGGAAGTTCGAGGCGGAAGAGGTTGGCGCGGGAGGTCTGTTCGATCCGGGTCGCCGGCAACGTCGAGGTGAAGAGTCGTTTCAGCTCGGCCACCAGGCTCCGCCCGTCGTTCAGGCTGCCGATCGCGCCCTTGTAGGTGGAGGCGTTGCGCACCGCCTGAACCTGGCCGTTGAAGGTGTCGTTAACGCTCTCGAGGACCCGGCGGGTCTTCTCGTCCTCGAACTTTGAAAGGGCGTTGAGCAAGATGAAAAAGGCCAGGAGCAAAAGCTGCAGGCTGAGCAGGGCGACGATGTTGGGGTCCTTCTGCAGCCCCTGGTGTGGCGTTGCGGGCCGGCTCATGGCGCCCTCAGTCGAAGCTGGCCAGAAGCGCGTCGATGTCGTCCTGACTCTTGGCGTCCTCGGGTAGCTGCGGGCCGTTCATCAGGTCCCCGTCCGACCGCTGATCGACCGGCCCGGCGGCCGCGCCCGGCATCTGCCCATTGTCCTGCTTCAGCTCACTGCCGAAGGCCTCCAAAAGCGCTTCAACCTTGGCTTCGATATGTTTCAGGGCGTTGACCACCTTGGTGATGCGCTGCCCCGTGATGTCCTGAAAGCCGCAGGCCTCGTAAACCTCGGTGACGGCCGCGACCACCTTGGTCGAGACCTCCGTGTCCATGCCCTCGGTCAGCTCCTCGATTTTCTCGACCGCCTCGAAGATCGACTCCGTCGCCTTCTCGGTCGCACCGACCACCGCTTCGAGCTCGTCGGTTGCGGTCGGCAGGTGGGTGTCGGTGATCTCTTCCGGTCGCAATGCGGCGATCTCGGACTTGGTCTCGTGGATGTAGCGGGCCAAAGCCTCGATCTCGGCGTAGAAGCGCACGTTCACCGAGGTGACGTCGCCCTCCATCGTGGCCATGATCGATTCGATGA
>JAAUYK010123627.1_pt1 | contig 10192 bp, 12 predicted proteins | sample 7278021 | NCBI WGS metagenome assembly JAAUYK01 (sample SAMN14350223, study PRJNA611818) | marine sediment metagenome | isolation source: surface marine sediment (1.8m) | place: French Polynesia: Moorea | collected 2018-08
ATCGATATACAGAGAATAAAGACGAATTTAGTTAATTTACGCATATTAGGTTAATGCATGCAATATGCAGCGCCGCTTATTTACCAGCCACCTCTCCCCTCCTCTTCCTCATTCCTCCCCAGCGGGAAAACCGGAAACAGAAAGCGGCGTCGGGAAAAGCACGCAAGGTCGCGGGAACGAATCGAGCTGCCCCGCCCGATCGACCTATCGGCAACATGCATACATGTAGCAAAATATGCAAATGAATCGCTCTGCCTTGCAAATTTCAACCGTCTCTTTTCGGCAGTGGCAATCATCTCTCGACGCTCGTCTCAACGCGCTGTTGGGGAAGAGAGAGGAAGAGCTGGGGGAGATGGAACTGTTACGCGTTGCTCCGACCGGCCGGCTCGTTGGAACCTCTTGCTCTAATGGGGCCTCTAATGGAAACAGGGAGAGTTTTCTGCTCCGAATCAGGAGGAGGGACAGGGTGGTAATAGTGAAAAGGGAAAGGATTTTAACAAGCTAACCTCGAGAATTTTGCGCTGTTGGACGAATTCGTCTCCCAGACCCTGATGACCGACTAGCTTCCTCCACCCCGCCATGATCCCTGCGGCCAATGACCCGCTTCAGACGTGAGATCCCCTCTAGCTTGCTTCCGAAACCCGAAGTGGCGGCAACACGAGATTTGTGGTTATTTTCCCTTTCCCCGCCTCCGGAGGGTGGAAAGAGGGTGGAAAGAGGGAGTTTGCGGCGGCGATGAGCGATCGATCGTTGTGCCAAACACTTGCTTGAAGAAGGGTATCGTGCAATCCACTTACCTAACTATGTACAATTCGAGACGACGCAGATAACTAAGTTGGAAAGAAATTGGTTCGTCGAAGAACTGACTGCCTTGTTTCTTATTCTGGCTGCGCGCGTCGCCGCGAAGCTAAAGATCTGGCTTCGTGATACGGCGTCCGTACAGCGGTCGCCGCCTGGACACATGATAGGGGCCGGCAAAATCTAGTACATTGTATCGAAAATAGAATAGACTAAAAATCTTATTTGGATAAGGCCGCTGAATACATCTGTCTTCCTTCCCAAAGACTTTTCAGGAGTATTGCATCATTTCATGCATTCATTAGTGGCGACCCTATTGAAAACCCGTTTTCACCTGGACGGCGATGCCCAGGTGAGGTGGCGCGGTGATGCCAAGAGGCGAAGCGAAATCTGAAAAACTTCATGATAGAACACCGCCGAATGAAACACATTTCTTGAATGGAACTTATCGCAAATAAATTTCTGTTTAATGTATAAATGCGGGTTTTCGTATGGATCATGTATTTGACAATACGCAGTGAACATATCGGTGGCAGCAGCAGTCTTTTTTAGGCGCGCCCGACACAAGTGAGCTGGCCGCCTACTTCGTAAATTCCACCATAGGTTGTACGTAAAGCATTCAACATGTACGTAGTACGTACGCGTGAGGCATGAAACAGGCGTCGGCGGCAGCCAACTAGTTCAGAAACGATAGAATGGATAACAGATCTACAATGAGTGGTTCGTCAGTGTCACTAAAATCAGTTTCGACTAGTTCAGTGTTGATCGACGGACTCGAGGCCCGTCCATCAGCACTGGACGCGTGTATGTATTAGTTTTCGCATTCGATCACACCACAGCGACCTTCTCTGAACGCTTATGATTATGAACGTTCAGGGAAGGACGTTATGACATTTTTGCGAAGTACGCCGGCGTCCTCCTGTACGGGTGATAGGGAGACTGCTGCGCGCCGTACACGGCGTTGTTGCGCTGGGGACCGAGGCCGCCGGGAACGTCTTGCTGCTGCTGTTGCTGAGATGGCGGACCCGCCGAAGAGGCCGGCGGAGGGTGAGATTGCTGTTGCTGCTGCTGGTAGACGGGGCCTCCGGAGGCTGCGGCGGCGGCGGCGGCCGCGGCAGCCGCAGCCGCCGCCGCTGCCGCCGCCTGAGGATTTTGCTGCTGGTAGTAGCTGCTCGTCGCGGGGTATGAGGCGGGCTGATCCTAAATGGACAGATTGTACGTCAGCATGGAGTTAAGAGCACTGAAGTTAAAGACGTACCTTTGGGAAAGTGTGCTGAGAATAGGAGGCTGGATAGCTGACTGCCGTCGGAGGGGGTCCCGTCGCCGGCACCGGGGTCGGCAGCGACACCTGAGAGCTGGGATAATACGGGTCCGGCTGTCCGGACGGCGGCGCCCCGGTCGGAGTCACTGCCGGCGGTGGCTGCTGGGGCGGCAGACCCGAAGTCGGAGCCCCTCCCGGGGTGGCCGCGGCCGCTGCCGGTGCCGCCGTCGGAGGAGACCCGCCCCAGTATCCTGCCGCTGCTGCGGCCGCCGCCGCTGCCGCCGCGTGCTGCTGGGCCGCGGCCGGATGCGCCGCCTGTTGAGGCTGCGGCGTCACGGGCTGGGGGTAGACTTGAGGGTAGGATGCGGGAGAAGGCTGTCCCGCAGACGGTGGGTGACTGGCGCCTGAATGAACATATTCGTTAAATACTTCTAAGGAAGGTACAAAGAGATTTACATACCTGGAGGAGGGCCTGCAGCATGATGAGGTTGGCCCGGATAGGGCGAGGCCGACGGCGCGCCCCACGGCGCTGTACCCGCCGGCGCCGGCTGACCCGTAGGAGGGGGCACGCCCGGAGGAGGCTGGCCCCAGCTGACTTGCGTCGCCGCCGCACCGGCCGCCGCCGGAGGGGGAGGATTTCCGTACTGCAGCGGGTACGCAGTCGACTGCTGGTGAGATACTGGAGGCATCGGCGGCCCGGGGGTTCCCGGCGGCGGGGCGCCCCACTGCTGCTGCGGTTGCGGGGAGTAGCCCGGCGCAGGCGCCGCCGTCCCCTGCGGCGTGTGAGACGGCGCGGGCGGGGGCGGCGGTGGCATAATCGCGTGCGAGGGGGGCGGCGGGTGCATCGCGTGGCCGTTCGTGCCGCTGTTCGTAGGCGACCAGTCCAGCCGATCTATGAACAAAAAATGTAAGGTAAGAGTCTTCGTATCGCGAAAGTAGTATACAGTAGCCTTACCCAGTCCCGGCGTTGGAGGCGCGTGGTGCGGGTGGTGCATCTGCTGCTGGTTCGTCCTCGGCTCCGCCCTCTTGATCTCCACCTGCTTGTTCTGGATGTTGACAAAGTGCTCGGCGACGGCCCGCGAGCAGGCCACCTCGTCGCCGAAGGAGAGGAAGCCGAAGCCGCGGCTCTTCTTCTTCTCCTGGTCGTACATGATGACCACCTCGACGACCTCGCCGTAGCGGGAGAAGAACGAGCGGAGGTCTGTCTCCGTTATGCTCGACGGCAGGCCGCCCAAAAACACCTGCACAACGAGAGCTTTTGCAAGCGACCGAATTAACCGACCGAGTAAATTAATTACCTTTGGACAATGCTGCGTTGTGGCCTTCTTCGGCTTCTGCATGCTCCTCGGGTTGCATGCCTTCGGGTCGATCGTCCTCCCGTCCAGGTTGTGCGGACAGTTGAGCAGCACCGCCTCGATGTTGGTCGGGTCGGCGAACGTGACGAAGCCGAACCCGCGCGACCGGCCCGTCTCCGCGTTCTTCATCACCACGCAGTCGATGACCTCGCCGAAGCGGGCGAAGTATCGCAAAAGCGACTCCTGCGTCGTGTCCCAACTGAAGAAATTAAGGTCATTATGACAATCTGAACATGTATAATAATAGGGTAATATTTACCTAAGTCCTCCAACAAAGAGCTTTCCCTGCTCCTCGTCGTCGTGCCTATGTTTTCGCGGCGGCCCGCCGACGCCCACGCCTCCTCCCACGCCGACCCTGGGGGGTCCTCCGCCTCCGCCGCCCCCGTTCATTGGAGGGGGCGGGGGCCCGGATGCATGAGGCGGTGGCGGCGGCACGAACGACATCGTTTACCTGGGGCCAAAATGGACAATTATTAAGATCGCTTCTTGGGCAGCATGAGTTTGTCGTACCGGTATCGTCTATGCGGATGGGTACTTAACGTAATTATCGTAACTACGCCTGCTGCTACGTAAACTAGTAGTATGTAGTAAAATTGACTTATATGCGAATATCTAGCACGTGATGTTTTTTTCTTTGCGTAAAACCGCTCTCATTAGTAATGGTTAATCGTTATATAAATATAGGGCTTGATATAGCTATACCCCTACGGCTACTCTCTAGTGAACTAGATCCTTAACTTAATTTCGGGTACGTATTAGCAGTATTAACACTTACCACGTTCTGCAATCTACTAGAATCTTATATTCTAGCGGCGCTCTTAATTACGGAGCAGCGATCGGTCTATCGATCGACCGACCGCGTTAAGCCGATCTCGAACGGCGGCAGCGAGAGTGTGTGTGACGATCTTTAGTAAACCTTAAAAGTAGGGAGAGAAAAGGGTTGGACATACGTATTAAGTGGCAATCGCGGCGGGCGGGCGGAAGACATTCAGCACGATCGAGGTAGCAGACGGTTGCGTTTCTTATTACAGCTACGAAACTCGGTCATGGTACGTTTTCAGTATATCGCGGAGACATTACGTAGAAGATATATGTACGAAGATTTTGGTTAGTGATTGCATGCCCCTACTACGAGCTACGCGTAAAACGTCGATAATTCCATTGTCGGGTTATGCGATCGAATGTGATATTATATACCTATTTTATACTGCTGAATGAATCAACGGCACTGTCTTAAAAAAGCTATATACTGTAGCTTCCTTACGCCTACGTGTATTGAAACAGTTGCTATGCTACGCTATAGGTATATACGGCTCAACACTGTTTACGGATGCATGGCGTTCCCACGACCTCGACTGCGCCAAGGTGCCCGTCGCCCCGTTGGCGAAACAGGGCACGTACAGGAATATTGACACCATTAACAAACACTAAAATATTGCTTGAATACATGCGCAATGTAGAGTGTAACTTAATCCTACGTATACTAGGCCCCTTCCCAACGTAAACGTTCGATCACGCACTTAAATTACGAAATGTTAATGAGAAGACTCTAAAGTTTGCGTCGCGCCGATTTTACCTAGACTTTACGGTGTTGATAACCTAATAACGACCATTGCGAATTTCGTTCGCGAATAAGTTGCCGACGCCCCCCAACCAAATCTAGCAGCCCAATTCGCGAGATGCCTACTCACTTGCGAGGTGGTCATCTTCAAGCTGAGGGAGCGAGACGTTTCGGTCGGCCGAAGGGCGATGGAATGGAGTCGTCGTCGTAGTCACTTTATGGGCAGAAATCGTTGCTTTTTCTTCCTTCCTTCCTTCCTTCCTTCCGTGTATGTATGTATCTTTGTTACAGCCGCAGCAGCTCACCACAGCTCGCTTTCCCCAATGAATCAATGGGGTCGATCGAAAGCTGGCAGGGTCACCACCAGCTATCAACCATTCGGTTACGATTGCAACGCATGGCCTCCAAGAGCCATTGCAGCTAACTTGAGCAACGTATAGGCCCTCGTTTCATCGACGTAAATGTCTTGCACGGGTATATTTGTAGTTTCCGACGATTTTCTGCTAGTCTTGCGCGCGATAAAAAGCGGCGAAGTCGCTCATATGGCATTCTCAGTGTTGTGCGTGGGCGAGCAGCCAGCGCAGTGTCGACGCGTTGAGGACAAAGCTAATATAAAGGAAAGCGTTCGCCTGCTTCTAATGACATTTACAGTTTACTCTATTTGTCCATGCTACATATTATCTATGTTCAATGTTGTCTCTAACACCTTAGAAGAAAATATCAGTCACACTTCCGCAGAAGTAGTACATCGGCAGGCAATAAAGGTTGAATTGTGGGTCCCCTACATGCAGCTGACAGGGTCTCTCCTGCACGGAGCGGAGGGGCACGGACGGCATATAGCATAGCAATAGCATATAGTATATAGTGGGCAGGGTATATCACCAAGCTAGACGGGATTACACAGCAAAGTCCAAGACCGAAATGTCATAGTACGAGTTCAAGCTCAGAACGAACGCATATTGAGACTATAAATTCCGCATTAGGCGTCTACAAAAGATTTTATTATCCTTTTAGTTCACATAAAATTCGTACGTAGTCATATAATAGGGGACGAGAGAGCGCGTCATAGATTCGTTGCGCTCCGCATTCAGCGCCTCCTGCAGTACTTTGCTCGTTACGAATAAGAGATGAAGTGGCCGGAACGTCCACGCTTCCGGAGGCTACATAACGCGATAATTTTGTCATCATCCAAGAGAAAAACGCTTCTGGTCGTCCTAAATACAAATAAAATTTTTCTGATCCACTGTCTGTCTTCTGCATCTTCAAAACGGGGGATAAAAGGCGTCCTTCACGTAATAAGTTCCACGCACTCACTCATAGCATGGCACACCGTCTATCTTTGTACATATTGGAGAGCGGGCGAGCGAAGCCCCGCCTAGCTACTTCTTGCCGCGGCCTCTCTTTGCCGGCGGGGGCGACGCGTCGGACTCGTCCGCGGAGGCGGACTCCTTCTTGGCGGGCGATGCCTCCGAGCCGGCATCGGTCGCGGCCGAGACGGATTTCTCGGGGGACTCGGCAGCCGGCTTTTCCTTCTTGGGAGACTCTGCGGCCGGCTTCTCCTTCTTGGGAGACTCCTTGGCCTCATCGGTCGCAGCAGGAAAGGCTTCGACGGCGGCCGCATCCTTGACATCTTCTTTCGGAGTCTCCGACTTGACAGTGGTCTCCTCAGGCTCGGCGTCGTCATCGTCGGCCTTCTCGGCCTTTCTTTTGGCCGGTCGCGACCGCGAGGTGGACGCCGCGGCGACCTTCTTCGACTTCGGAGGTGGGCTCGGCGCAGCCGCGGACTTGGGCGGCCTCCCGACGGCGCCGCGGGCGGGTGCCTTTCTCGTTGGCGCGGACTTCTTCGCCGCCGCCTTGGTGGGAGTCTTCTTGGCAGCGGCCTTTCCAGCGCCCTGAAATAGAACAAGCGCGGTGAGGAAAACTGACGATGATCAATGACGAATGCTTCCACGAACCTTTGCGGCCTTCTTCGCGTCCATGGCCTCTTTGGCAGTTCTCGGCTTGCTCGGCGCCGACGCGGCCTTCACGACGTTCGCCTTCCTCTTGACCGCCGTCGCCGGGGCCTTCTTCGGCTTCTTCAGCGGCTTGTCATCCTCGTCCGCGACCGCGGTCTCGGACGTCTCGGCGACGGGGGAGTCGGGGATTTCGCCCTCCTCATAGTTCGGTGTAGACGCCATGTTTCGCCTTGATCTGCTTGAGGTCGGGGGCGCGGGAGCGGCGGGTTTCTTCGAGCTGGCAGTACTGAAATCATCAAGTTACGTTAAGATTATGCCCTACGTAGATGTGGATCGATTCGGGTAAGACTTACCTCGCTTTCTTCTTCGCTGGAGCGGACTTTTTCGCCGGCGCTGCTGTCTTCTTACTCGACACGGGAGCCTTCTTCTTGCTGGCGGCCGTGGTCTTCTTCTTGGCCGGGGCGGATGTGGTGGCGGGCTTGCTCTTCTGTCGCTCCTCGCGCTTCTTCTTGCGGTCAAGCTCCTTTAGCTGGTCCTCGTCTTTATACAAGGAAATGTCCACTGGAAGCGAAATGGACACGGGTTTAAATCTCACGAGAAATTTAGCTCTTCAAGCGGCGGAAGATAAGGTGGTGGTGGAGTGAAAAGGGAAACGGAAGGAGAGAGTGACTAGGAGTGAGGAGTCTAGGACTACAGAAGGTAAAATCTTAGAGCGATGGTAGCAATTATTGCTTCTTTGCTGGAACTACCTACTCGAAAGCAGCATTTTGATACTATGGCTGGGGGCATCCTGCGAATCGTACTTTGTACTTACAAGTACTGTACGTATTTCATACGTAGAAGAACTATACGTAATAGTATATTGCAACATCGTGCGCTGCGTTAGGGAGAATAGCAAGCACTTACGTCCATCAGGGTTATCCTCCGTCAGCTCCAGTTCGCACTCCTTGCCACTCTCCTTGTCCACGGACCGCTTCAGCAGCCGCTCGATCCGGTCCAGCTCCGCCTTGGGCAGTCGGAACCGGCGGACCGTCGCAGAAGACTTCTTCGACGACTTGGAGGTCGGCGCGGCGGCGGAGGCAGCAAGTTTGGAGAGGTCCACAGACGTCAAGATGGTCTCGAATTCTGAAAGTGGACCATTGAGCATGCATCTCTGGGGATGAGCACTTAATTAACCCTCCCTACCTGTCTTGTCGTAATACTCTGGACCGTAGACGTCCTTGTCGGGGTTGTTGTCAGCTACGAGTCCCAGCCACTGGATGGTGATCTTCTTGGGGGGCGCGCCGGGCTTGCGCGCGGCCGTCTTGTACACGTTCTGCTGCGACTGGCAGAGGTAGAAGCCGCCCTCGGCGTTGCGAACTGCTAAATGCTCTCCCCTGGAAAAGTCGCGTATATATCAATTGGGTCCGAGATGATATAATTTCCGCTTACTTGAAGAAGACGGGCTCATCCTTGCCCCGGTCGTCCGCGACGGCCGCGGCCGGCTTCGCCTCACCGTCCTTCATGCTTTTCATGATCTGCTGGAGCTCCGGAGCGGGGCTCTGGAACTGCGTCACCGGTACCCTGGCCCTCTTGGACTCCCTGGTGGGCGCCGTCGGCTCCTTGCTCTCGGCCGCCTTCCGCTTGCGCTGCTGCACGATCGACGCCTTGGGCGTCTTCACCGCCTTCGGAGGGGTGCGAGGCTTCACCTTGGGCGGAGGACTCGCGGCGGGAGCAGCGACAGTCTTCGCATCGGCCGAAGCAGTCTCCTTTGCCGGCGGTGCGGAGGGTGTCGGCGAAGTCGCAGGAGATGCCTTACTGGCCGTGGGTTTGGCTGCAGCCGCGGCCTTTGGCGGCGACGCCGCAGCCGGCTGTGAGGGAAGAACACTGAAAAGGCAACAAAATGTATAATCTTCGGCCACTTTTCATTGAGCTAATTAATGCGCAGGTATTGGGTATGCACCTGTTTTGTTCTTTGGGTTTCGTTGGGCTGGGGGTTTTCTGAGCGGGTTCCGGCTTTGCGGCGGCGGGCTTCTGGGGTGATGGCGGCGTGGTCGCCGGCTTGGCTGCTGCCGGTTTGGGAGTTGCAACTGCGGAGGCGGCGTTTGCGCTCGACGCCGCCGAGCTAGAAGATTCTTTTTTCTCCTCCTTGGCTTTGGCCTCCGAAGCCGCAGGTGCCGGAGGCGACTGCGCACTTTCCTTCGGCCTCGTCTCCGCCTCCGGCTTCGCCTTAGGAGACTCCTCTTTCGGCTTGGAAGGAGCAGCAGCGGGTGGACCTGTCGACGTCGCCGCCGGCGGAGAAGCCGCCTCGGGTTTCTTCTCCGAGGGAGACTTGGTCGCCGGAGCCGCTGCTGCGGTCGAAGACGCCGACCCAGGAGCCGGAGCGCCCGGAGGCAGCGGAGACGGCGGGGTAACTGTCACCTGTGGAACCTGAAACACGTACGCGTGCGTGCATTGGAGAAGTCAACGAGATGAAGACCAAGAAGGGCAAGACGTACCTGGTGGGGATGCAGCTGGTTCTGTTGCTGGTGGTGAGCGGCGGCGGCCACGGCAGCGGCGGCGGCCGCAGACTGCTGTTGCTGTTGTTGTTGTTGTTGAGCCTGCTGAGCGGCCGCGACGAGCGCGGCCTGGCGGTAAAACTGCTGCGCCAAGGCCGCGTACGGCGCGTTCGCTAGCGCCGCGGCGGCGGCCGCGGCCTGCTGCATCTGGTGCTGTTGTTGCTGCTGCTGTTGCGGGGCAGCGGCGGCCGCCGCAGCGGAAGACGGCTTCGGCGGAGACGTCTCGGTCGGCGGCTTTGCGGCTGCCGGAGCCGCGTTGTTCTTCTGCGCCGCCGCGCCGCCGTTCTGCTGCTGCATGGCCGTGGTCGCCGGCAGCGGCTGCGCCACCGCGGGCGCCGACGATCCGCCCGATGACGGCGCCGACGTCGGCTGAGACGGCGGAGCACCTGTCGATGGCGGCGGAGGGGTCGGCTTCACTGTTGCCGCCGATGTGGCCGTCGCCGCCGCTCCCGGAGCCGCCGGGTTGGCGTCGTTGGAGCTCATGTCGACGGTGGTGGCCTGCGGGCGGAGGGTCCTCTCGGCGACGCTTGAGTTGTCTTCTTCTCTCTTTGGGGGCAACACTGTGGACAGACAGACGCAGTGAGCGGCGTGACCAGCTAAGATTGGAAAACAAACGCCAAACTGGTTGCAGTTCACAGGTGTTTATCCACATATTGTGTTTTGTCTCTTTTGATGTGGAGATTTTGGCTGCGTTATATAGTGCTTTACACATCCTACTTTAATGC
>JAAUYK010004553.1_pt1 | contig 10191 bp, 11 predicted proteins | sample 7278021 | NCBI WGS metagenome assembly JAAUYK01 (sample SAMN14350223, study PRJNA611818) | marine sediment metagenome | isolation source: surface marine sediment (1.8m) | place: French Polynesia: Moorea | collected 2018-08
AGAGCATCTTATATTGTACTGTAAAAGTGAAGAAATATTTGAGTGTCTGACGCAAATTTAACTCTATATGAAGAAATACTTTTATACGTATACGCGACTAAATAAAGAGAAAAATTGAGCGAGATTCGGTTGAACAAGCAGTTTTCGCTATTCCGCGTCGGCGCGTCTGCGACCGTCTCCTCCAGACTCTCCCGTCGATATATCAGCTGATCGCGCCGACAAAAAAACTAAAAAAGTTGTCAAGAAAAACGCTTGCCAGATTTGCGTTTTGATGCGGTCGGTGTCGTACCTAAAACTGGCATGAGGAATTCATTAGGATATACTTATATGCGGGTCCCACCTTTTTAATCGGCTCTATAATTCAGGTAGATATGCTACACCCATTCAAAACTACGTAGGGCTTTTTCGAGTAACGATTGTACGTACACCTTTACGTGTATATCGTACGGCCAATAATTATTCGTCGGTTGCAGGGCTCTCGCTTTAATCGCACGAATGTGGTCTCCTTCGGCCGCCGCCACCGCGGCCTCCCTCCGCTCGTCGCTTTCCTCCGTGCGCGCGCTCCTGGTCGACCTCAGCGGCACCGTTCACGTCGAGGACGAGGCCATTCCCGGCGCGGTGGATGCCGTGCAGAAGCTCAAGGAGAAAAAGTTCCCAGTCAAGTTCGTCACCAACACGACAAAGGCACGCGTACTCTTTGACTGGAAAAACACTATACGTATTATACTTTATGTCCTTCTCAGGAATCTCAGAGACGGCTGCACGAACGTCTGACTCGGCTAGGTTTCCCAGTATCGTCGTCAGACATTTTCACGTAAGTCTGATCGTACTATATTACGTCTTTTTAGCTGTAAAACGAGTCCTGGCTAATTGTTCATGTGAACTTTGTTTCAGATCGCTGTCCGCTGCCAGACGCTACGTCGAGGAGAACAAGTTGAGGCCGATGTTGATGTTGGAGGACGCAGCAATGGAGGTAGTACGAATGGCGAATATATTACATACCTTGCCTAACTTTAATTCTAGGACTTTGAAGCCATATCCACGGACGATCCGACCTGCGTTGTCGTCGGGCTGGCGCCCAGCCAGTTCCACTACGAGAGGCTGAATGAGGCGTTCAGGTTGCTCAAGGAGAAGGAGGGCGCGAAGCTGGTCGCCATACACAAGGCAAAGTACTACGAGAGGAAGGACGGGCTCGCCATCGGGCCGGGTAATTAATATCAACTCGAACGAAGTTCACGTAAATCACACTGTTCCGTCAAGGATTCTTCGCCGCCGGTCTCGAGTACTCGACCGGCTGTCAGGCGGTCGTGGTTGGTAAGCCGGAGGCGGCCTTCTTCCACTCCGCGGTAGCGGCGCTCAACTCTGAATTGGGCACAGACATTACAGAAAACGGTATCATTAAAGTATGGCTAACTACAATTGAGAAAATAACCCAATACGGATTGCAGAAGTGCTCATGATTGGCGACGACATCGCCGGCGACGTTACAGGAGCTCAGAACGCCGGCCTTAGGTTCGTTCACGTCAAACTAGTATACGTACAGTTAATTAATTTTCTTATTCTCTTGGTTTGCGATTAGGGGTTGCCTGGTGAAGACTGGAAAGTACAGGCCAGGAGACGAAGAGGGTCGGTCGCCGGATTTTGTATTCGACTCGTTCACACACTGCGTAGAAGCTCTATTTTCTACGTCGTAGCCTCAGGTACTAGCTGCTTAACATTCTATCCAACTGTACATATACATTCATCCGCTTTACTTCTTCTTCCAGAAGAACGTGATGACGATGTAGGCGACGAGGACGACCAGGACGACGCCGGCCATGCTGGTGCCTACCGCGATCGCCAGGGTGTCCTGCAGGGAAGAAAAATTAAGCTGTTGAAGCAGATTGTTTGGTTCGAGCCTCTTGGGGGCTAAATATTTACCTGCTCCTCTGTCGGGGCTCCGTCCTCCCTGGACGAGATCGAGTTGGCATATTTGAGGATGGACTGAAGCATCTTTTCTTGTTCCGGTATGAAAAGTACAAGATGACTTCAGCAGCTGACGATCTTGACAATTACCATCTGTGACTACAAGACGTGCGTACGTCCTTCGTCTAGCTCTATAGCATTCACTTATCTTTGCGTTCACAACTTATCGATGCACTGATTACGCGACTAGGAAGACGACACGTGATTACTTGGGTAAATAGTAGTGTATATTTAAATAGTTTGGCTTCGGTGGTTAGCTGGTTGCAAAGACGGATTGGACGAGAGTATGACCACCATGACGAGCATGGCGTACGTAAGCGGCTAGCGCAATTCTTCCCACCTTACACAAAGGAGCTCCTGAAAAAAAAAGACATGCAGTGAAATGTTTAAGCTCCTGTCATTATTACATTTGTTATCAGTCACTACCTTGCCCTATACCGCGCGATGAAGTAGCCGATGAGCACGACGATGACGACGGCGCCGAGGGCGGCGCCCACCGCGATTGGGATGATGTCGCTCTTGGGCGTGTCTGGAGTGGGGGTCGTTCCCGGAGGCTTGGTCGTCGTTGTCGTACCGTTGCTTTTTGGGGTTGTTGTAGTGGTAGTTGTAGTCCCCGTTGTTTTTGAAGTAGTCGTTGTGGTGGTGGTGGTGGTAGTCGGCTTTTTAGTGGTTGTCGTAGTCTTCTTGGTGGTGGTGGTCGTAGTTGTCGTCGTCGTGTGCTTTTTAGTCGTTGTCCTATGTGTGCTGCTCGTGCTCGTCGAGCTTGTGGTTGTACTTGGAGTGTGGGAAGTGCTAGCCCCTGCATTAAGCAGTGATAGAAAGAGATTCCCGCTATTCCGGAACTTTTTTACCTTGACTTAAGGAAGCTGCCAAGACCACCAGAAGCACAGCAAGAGCCAGGCTAATGTTAATCCTCATTTCGACACTTTAAGTTAGCCGCACAAGCCTAAACTCGATCCGAACGAACCGATCAATACTAAAGTCAGCCCGGTCATCTGTTAACCGCAAAAATGTCCGTCCCCGTTTCCACAGAGATAATGCAGCGTTTTATAAGTCTGACGCAAAGATTGTTGTTCCCTCGTCCGATTTTATTCGCATTGAAAAAACTCATATTACGTAGACCGTACATTATTGTATAGTATAGATTCCATTTACTCCTCCTTCTTAGCGCTGGCTCCGCCCATGGAGGACTTCGCCTTGTCCATGACCTTTCCGATCTTGGCCTTGAGCGGCGCGAGCGCCTCGTCGATCTGCTTCTGGTTGTCCCTGTAGATCCTGGGCACGGTGAAGAGCAGGCACCAGGCCCACATGAGCAGCGTCAGGCCGTTCATCCAGCGGCCGATGTAAGAGACCAGATACATGACTGAAATTAAACGAATTAGTTAAGCTGTCCTTAGCGGTTAGATTAAGGGGGCAAGAGTCAAGAATTAAGTCTACGAATATACGATGTAGCCACATTATTTCTCCTTCGCGACTTCCGGCCTCACTATTAGTTCCCGGTTTGTCGCGGCCAGTGACCTCCAATTGACCGTCTCGACACGCGGCGAGGCCGGAGTTGGCAGGCAGTCAAGAATCGGCACGGACAAACCGGTGCATTTTTGGGCGATCGTTTATGCGGTCTTTTATTACACTCACCGGCCGCGAACTTCGCCGAGCTGACAAAGTCCTCGATGAGGATGAGCGACTTCCGGCAGACGATGTGTTCGTTGATTCGGCGCAGGAGGTCGGAGGTCGCGTCGCGCACCTTGTCGTCAGGCAGGCTCACGTCCATGTCCAAGTACGTCTACGTGAACAAGACGTATTATCGGGGCCTATACTGGATAAGGTATTGCTTTCCTACCCTAAACGGGTGTCCCTCGCCGCCCTTGTTGATGGCCGCCAGCACGCTCTTGTAGATCCTGAAGGCCATGGTGGCGGTGAGCAGGGCCAGGGCGAGGTTCCCGACCACAGACAGAAACGAGACATACTGCACGGAGAATATGCAAAAGTCAGCTCCTCACATAAAAAACTTACGTACGTATTATGCTAAAAGCAATACTTTCCTTGATGGCGAGGAAAAAGACGAGTACGGATCCGAAGACGATGGCGGAGTGCGCGGGGCTCTCCCAGTGGACGAGCGACTCCATGCAGGTACGGCTCGGCCACATCCCGAAGCCGACAATCGCCTACCACTTAAACAATGAGTTTTTTCCAGGCGCTCACTTCAAACACTGCCTCTGCGAATGTTCGCTCAATAGTCGGTCGGTCGGCGGCGTCGCCTTGAGCTATCTCCTTCCTTCCTCCCCCACCCACAAGTTGCGAGCGACGACGGACAGCCGCCGAGGGAGGGAGGGAAAGGTAGAAGGCAGATGAGATGAGCTGCCTTCCCGGAGACTGTCCGACCGACCGACCGACCGACATGCAAACGTGTGCGTGCGAGACTTTCCTGCTTCGCCTTCTACTTTTTCAGTCGGATGTCGACCTCGCGCATGGCCATGGACCCAGACGTTAATATTTTTTGCACATTTTTCGGAGGTCAAAGTTTTATCCTTCATATATAGCATTTCAGAGTCTCAAATCTATTCGCTCTAGCATACTACACTATATCTGCGAGCTTTCCCCCACCGCATCTTAGCTTGCGGCCTAGTTGCTTTCAAGCGTGAGCAAGTGCAATGCTGATGCCTCGTTCGACGGAGTGTTGGAACCTTGCCCAGTGTTCAGTGCTCCTCTATGGACTCATGCAGTTTCTTAAATGGAGCTTATTTACCCGATGTGCGTATGTATACTCATAGATCTTCTAAGTTAGCAAATAATACGTGCATTAAATGAAAAGGCAACGTGAGCTTAGCAAAGATGCAGGCAAGGAACTGTGAGTCGTGTTCGCCCTACATATCAACGAGACGGGCGCGCGGGCGGCCGGATGCTCAATTCGCGCCACGGCTTTAGGGGAAGGAACGTTCCTTCAATCGGGGAATGAGGAGCTGGGTCAGCCCGACTGAAACGTCTGAAGATAAGCTAGAAGTGAGCTAGACTCTAGCTAGAGGAAGGATGGCCGTAATAAATGTTGCGACGTTTCCGTACCCGCAAGTGATTGATTGATTGTTTGATTAGGCAGCTCCCCGACACGGTAATTGGCGTACTGCCCGGAGCACATCCTACGAATAGTCGTGTATACTTTTCTGTGTATGTAAGGTACACGGTTAGATTATGTATATGACTAACACATACCGACGGGAAGGAAGTAACGAAACTGGTTTATTAGCACTAGGTGCATCTTCTCAATAAACATTTCACGTACATATATATGCGGATTGACGTATACTCGATCGGTCGATCCTTATCCCACGGCGTTCAGCAAGTCTTTGAGTCTCTTGAGCACCTCTCTGTGCTGCCGATCAACATAATCAAGTCTGTGGCTGTTCTTCTCGAAAGCCGTATCCCCTGCGTAACCGTTATTCCTTATGCCTGCCTTCAACTCAGCTACCCCTTTGTCGAGTTTGGTGTTGTAGGCCTTCTGTGCAGCCCTCAGCTGGCTTTGCGTGTCAAAGTTCTGGGTGACCAGAGAAGTGGCCATCCTGTCCAACACGGTGGTCGCATTCTTCAGGTCGAGAAAGCCTGCTTTGTAAGTTGCGTGATTCCTTTCCCCCTGCTTCTTGACTTCAAGAACGACGCCATTCATCGTGAAGATGGTCTCGTTGAGATTGGTAAAGGCAGATTCCACTCTTGACTCCATCTGCTTCCTGACCTTAGCAACAGTGTCGGCGTTTGCTGTGATGGCTTGCCTCAGGGCTGCATCCTGGGCTGTCAGGATCTTCTTCAGGCGGACGAGTGCATCCTCCTTTGTTTCTTTGTTGGCCTTGACTTCTTTCTGAACCTCCTGGATGGACTTCCTCACAGCCAGGTCCTTGGCCACGATGATCTTCTTGAGGTCAACAAGGGCTGCCTCCTTTGTCTCCTTGTTGGCCTTGACCTCTTTCTGAACCTCCAGGATGGACTTCCTCACAGCCAGGTCCTTGGCCACGATGATCTTCTTGAGGTCAACAAGGGCTGCCTCCTTTGTCCCCTTATTGGCCTTGACCTCTTTCTGAACCTCCAGGATGGACTGTCTCATGGCCGCGTCCTTGGCCAGCAGGATCTTCTTGAGGTCAAAGAGAGCCTCCTCTTTCTTCTCCTTATTGGCCTTGACCTCCTTCTGGACCTCCTGAATAGACTGCCTCAAGGCCGCATCCTTGGCCGCAATGACCTTTGTTAGTTCAATGAGTGCGCTCTCCTTCGTCTCTTGCATGGCCTTGACCTGATTCGTAACCTCCAGGATGGACTTTCTCATGGCCCTGTCGCTCGCCAGCAGCATTGTGGTGACCTCCACCAGTGTTTCCGCCTTCTTCTCCTGATTAGCTTTCACCTCTTTTTTCAGAGCTTCTAGTTCGCCTTTCAATTGGTCCACGTTGCTCGACCGGCTGCTGCTGTCACCTGACATCACGGCCGACACGGAGTTGGAGTCGGGTGTATTCCAGCCGGCCCAAGTGGGAGCCACGGTGGTGACCAGGGAGAGAGTCTGCGAGCGAAGATGGCAAAGATCAAGAACAGGATCGGAACATGCATGCGTAATTAATTCTTACCAAAAGGAGGATTACTCTCATCCTGCGAGTGGATCTGACGAACTGTACAACCTGTTCAGTGTGCCTGCTTCCTTTTATACGCGCATCTGGCGAGGCGTTACGTGTACGTACCGCCGTCGGATGAATCTAGCTATATAACGCGCCTGCCTAGTGATCTGATTAACACATTTAATTCTCTATGAAGCCCGCGGTACCCTTCATGACTGACTGCTATCGATCGATTGCTGTCATTTGCCATTCACTTGCACTTGAATTCGATTCATCCGAAAATTGAATGAAGACATGCAAGTGAGAAGCTTTGCTTTCCCTGCTCGCGATCTGATCTTGTTCAGAGAGGAGCAATCACACTTCGTTGGCCACATATGTGGCGTTTTTCACATCGCGGTGCTGACGCCCTTGATTCCATCACCCGGACGCACGCACGCGCACGCACGCGCACGAGAGATAGGATCGCTGTCACTGGCTTGACGAGCTATAGGGCATGAATTCATTCAGTTCATCCTCGTTAAGTGATGAAAATGAGTTCAGGCGAGTGTTGGGATCGGAGTGCCGAATGTATGTATTAAACCTTCTTACTGAGTTTCTTTTTGCGGCGTTTGAAAGAGTGCAGCAAATGCATTTCATTCACTCGTAGCTCGTAGCAGCTATTTATACTGTCGATGGGCGACACGCTGACGAACTGCTTGGCCTCCAAGAGGGCCTCGCAAGCAGGACACGGTCTACAACTACATCTTAAATGTTGATAGCACATTCATCAAGAATTGAGCAAGCCGAAAGTTGGTCTACGCGACAAAATACGTACTACGTGAGGGCAACGTGAGCTTTTCCAAGTTTTAAAGACCGATAATCATAGGACGCCGCACATTTAGTATATCATATCTACGCCTACGCGTTCCCTCCTCTGATGTCGACCGTGTAGATCGCCCTGTTCATTATCCAGACAGCGCCGTCGTAGAAGGTCAGGATGCTCGAGCCGAGACACAGACCCTGAATAAAGTACCACACTAGTTAGTAGATGCAGAACAGGAAGCTAGTCTGATTAATTGGGCTAACGAGGTATCCCCCGATGTCGGCGACCAGGTCCTCGAAGATGTAGACATAGTCGTGCTTCACGACGTCGTACTGGCCGCTCGGGTACTCGAAGAAAAAGCCAATCTGGAAGTACTCGGGGCGTTTAAGTTTTTTTTCAAGGCGATAAATAAGACGTGCCGTGTTTGTGGAGCCGTCGTCGTCGTCCTGGGAGGAGAGGAACCTCACTTGGTATCGCCCCCTCTAAAACGAACAAACTCAGCCATTTCCACAACCTTTAAGAACGTTCGCCTACATTGCACTTCGGCATGCACCCCGTCTTCTGGTGTATCTCCGGCTCGCTGCTCTTCTCGATGTCGGCGTAGAAGTCGACGAACATCTTGAACTCGTCCTCGCCGGCGCACTCGTCGGGAGAGGCCGAGGTGTTGCCACTCTTGACGGCCTCGTTCCAGTCAGGAATCGTGCAGTTCATTCTCCTCTCTATTGCCTTCTTGAGGCAGCCAGAGAAATCGACTTCGGCTAAGGAAATGAAAAAATTAATTCCAACTGCGTCGTACATACGTACTTAGTCGGACCAAACCCGTGGTCACATTGCAGCGGTTCGACTCCTTATCCAGGTAGGTAACGTCCGTTCTCAACACGTCCCAAAATTCTGCACAAAAAGCGATTCTTAAGCTGATTTTCCAGTCTCTGAACCAAATTAAGCACCTGTGAATCCAGGTGTGGGTGATTCAGAGTTGTAGTGGGTGGCCCGGTAGGCGAAGGCGCCGCCGTACAGGCCTTGAAATGCGTCAGGAATCAAATACTACTACACTTTCTGTTCTGAAGGTGTTGCACCTCCATAGTCGAGTGTGGTCATGGACTTGTCGTGAAAGTAGACCCAGAACTTCTTCACGTCGAACGAGTCCAGAAACACGGTCATCTGGAGGAGAAGAAGAAAAAAATATGCATGGCTATACTTTTAAAGTGACCTGATCCCACACCCCCGGAGCGTCGCCCCTCAAGTAGTTGACGTCGGGCGGATCAAAGGTGAAGCAGAGGTTGGAGCCCTGCACGGTCATGTGGAACAGGGTGCGGTTGCTCACGTCGGACATGTTGACACGGCTGTGTCAGAGAACCAGTGGAGCACCGTAATTCAATTGCGCCAATTGATTACTAGTTATACCCAGCAGATGTGTTGTGATTAAATCCGATTAAGAACCACGTTAAAGGCCGGAGGTAGGACTTGGCCGCCGTGAAGTTCTACGTAAGGCATGCATATTGGTGTAATAGGAACTGATTGCAGACATGGCCTTACCTTCGGAAAGCTCTCAATTCTCTCTGAGTTTCGAGATTTCGAGTCACAGTCCGGCTTGCTACGTTTTGAAACCTCATAGAGAAATTAAAACGAAATACTTAAGATATTATTGTTTCGAAATCTCTGTTCGTGATCCTTCTATCGGGCAGACAGTGATGGAGGGATAGCGCCTGTACTTGGAGTAGGCGATTCCCGACTCGGTGTAGGTCGCGTCCGCGTTCAACCGGACAATAGCGCTTAAACCAAATATCAATTAGTGAAACCAATCTTATTCCAATCGTTTTTAACGTACTTTATCGCCCTGTTGATATACGTACGTGGTTGAAAATTGCTGTCATAACTTCGGATTATGTCCGTTAAATTAATGGTAGAGTGAACTTCTTTCTTATCTATTGACAACAATTGGTCGTTCCTGTAGAGGAAGTAGCCGGCGAGGACGGCGACAAAGACGTACCGCGTGGCGCGGAGGCATCCCAGTCCGCTTGAAGAGGCCAGCGACGAAGTCATATCAGCAGTGGAAAGTTGCGTTCTAGTAAACTATAGTTCAAATGCGTACGTAACTGCTGACTGTCTACTAGGACTGTTTCTCTTTCCAATATACGTAACGCGAGCCAATTACGCTTTCAATACCACACCTGATGACAACTGTCTTTTTTATCGTAGGGTATATATGTTCAACATTCGCTGTCTCATGGGAGTCGAAGCAGAAATACGTATGTCGCGTGCTTTATTATACGTATTGTGCGCTTGTTAGTGTGACTCTTACTTACGTATGACGTTTCGTACGATATATTACAAAATGTTGCAGACGGTGCTCTTGAAGCCGCCGCAGTATCCGGCCTGCACGGCGGACGGCCGACGAGCCGACAGCGCGGAGGAATCTGGAGGAGCCAGCTCGTCGCCAGAATCTGAAATGGAAATACGTTTAGTATAGTTGTACGGATCTTGTAAAGAAACAACTCACCTTGTGTCTTGACGGGGGTCGCAGGCCCTCCTCCGTCCTCTGTCGGTTCGGCTTCGTCCTCACCGCCGCCGCCGACGCCGCCGCCGCCGCCGCCGCCGCCCTCTTCCTCATTCATCTTCTCCTCGCCTGCCTCTACATTAGTTTCTCCTTCTGTCTTTGCTGCCTCGGCCGTCGTTTCTCCTCCACCCTCCTCCTTTGCTTTCTCATCCTTTTTCTCGTCGTCGTCCAGCTTGGGCGCCTCGGAGTCAGTCGGCAGCAGCGCCTTGATCACCGATGTCTGCAGCGGCTTCCGGCCTTCCTTGCTCAGCAGGAAGAAACTCTTGTGGCCGCCGACCTTC
>JAAUYK010173011.1_pt1 | contig 10188 bp, 10 predicted proteins | sample 7278021 | NCBI WGS metagenome assembly JAAUYK01 (sample SAMN14350223, study PRJNA611818) | marine sediment metagenome | isolation source: surface marine sediment (1.8m) | place: French Polynesia: Moorea | collected 2018-08
GTTAATGTTTAATGATATAGTGATAATACTGATGCCTTTCATCAATTGGCCACAAGAATACCGATAAAAATAACAATTTCAACACTTTATTGAGTAAATGTGATGGCGACTTTATTTTATGGATTTATCGGATAAGAGGCGGAATAAATCATAAGTTATTGACGTCTTTTTCTATTCTCTCGGACAGTCTTGCCTCTCTGGCTGGATCCAGCTCACCATCGGCAACTAATTTCTTATACAGTTTCTGGGCATAGGCCTGATTCCCGTTAACCCAGTGGTAATCGGCCTCTGCCAATTGCTTGAAAACCGTCTCACCCTGCTTGTCATAAATATCGACGAGTAATGAATACACCCCGGGATTACTGCTGTGCCTGGCTTTCAATTCCAATGCCTGCTCCAGGGCTGGTTCAAATCTCTCCTGCTTGATCAAGACCTTGACCAGTCTGCTACCCAACGCCAGATCATCCGGATATAACAATAACTGGGATTGGTATAGCGCAATGGCTTCATTATGGCGCTGTTGAAATTCCAGGATTTCGGCCAGGGTAGAGTTGTACCAGAGGCTGTCCGGGTCCTGCTTCAGCAACTGGCGGATATTTTCCTCAGCCTGGTCATATTGACCATTACGCAGCAAATCGAGGGTATTGGAAAATTCAGTTTTCTGTACCGTCCTGAGCCCAGTTGACTGTGAATAAAATAAATAATCCTTGAACTGTTGGTAACGACGAGGCTTTGGTGATGATTTTGGCCAGTTAAACAACCTGGACAGGATCTCGCCAATCCGGTTCGAACCAATCGGATGGGTGCGAATATATTCAATCGTGGACAATTCTCCTGACTGCTCCTTCTGCTGGAGTTTACTGAGAAAACTGGCCATCGCCGCTGGATCGTAATTGGATTTCTTCAGCAGTTCGATACCAAGTCGATCGGCTTCATATTCGTTGGTACGAGTGAAGTTGATCATGGCCTGGGTACTCCCCGCGGCACCGCCATACAGCAGGGCACCTGCCGCATCGCTGTTACCACCGCTGGCAATAACCGCGGCAAGGATTGATATCATCCCGATCATGTTGACCTTCTCTGCCTTCTCCAGCATCTGCATGCCATGCATTAACTCAACATGCGCTATCTCGTGGGCCATGACCGCGGCCAGTTCATCCTCACTCTGCGCCATCGCGATCAGTCCCAGATTGATCCCGATGTAACCGCCGGGTGTAGCAAACGCATTGACCGAATTATTCCTGACCAGGTAGAAGCGATAATCGCGAAAGCGATTGTCGAGCCCGGACAACAGGTTTTCCCCGATATCTGACAGATAGCGCGACAACAGGGGATCCTCGACGACATAGCCATTCTGCTTGAGCCGCTGATATAGTGCGCGCCCGAGTTTATCCTCTTTCTTTAACTGCAGGGTCGAATTCTGGCCCAGCAACGGCAGCTCGAGATCAGCAGTCGAGATCGAAGCGAACACCCCGATAACGCATCCCGCCAGCAGGAGTTTCAACCATGCTGAGCGGCGCAATGAAATTAACGACATCAATCTGATCATAAAATGCAAGTGACTATTTTAGTCTTGAAAAAAAACTAATATTAGAGTATTCTAATATGATTGCTTTTGAGAATCTTAAATTATCATGTTTCCTGTCAAAGAAATGGATGTTACAGACTTATCAGTTAAGTTTGAACAAAACACCGACAACCTTGAGTTGATAGACATACGTACACCCGCTGAAGTTGCACAGGGCGTTATCCCCAATGCACTGACCCTGCCGATGCATATGATTCCGCTCAAACTCGAATATTTCACCGACCCGTCCAAGGAATTCGTCATTTACTGCCGCACCGGCAGCCGTTCGGCCCAGGCCTGTATGTTCTTGAATCAACAAGGTATTAACAATGTGTCCAACCTGCGCGGTGGAATAATGAGCTGGGCCCGCAATGGTTTGCAGATCGAGCGCAGCCCGATCGGAGTCATTAGATGATAAAGAATTTTTTTTGTGAGTTTCTTGCCTTTTAATAAGCATTGGCTTATAAAGGCGCGTCCAATTAACCGGAAGCAGGTATTTAGTACCTGTTTTTTAAATTAAATAGCAAAATTGAGGAAATACACATGGCAGATTTTGATCGCGAATTAGACGCTTCTGGACTGAATTGCCCGCTTCCCATCCTGCGTGCCAAGAAAACCCTGGCAGACATGGAAGGTGGCCAGGTTCTTCATATCATCGCCACTGATCCCGGCTCTGTAAAAGACTTTGAAGCTTTCGCCAAGCAAACCGGAAATGAACTGATGTCCTCTGGCGAAGAAGGCGGAAAATTCACCTTCCTGATGAAAAAAGCTTAAGTCATTATTTAACGCTCAACCCAACGAGGTGCGAACATGACTGAAAAGAAACTGGCAATCATTGCCACCAAAGGTACGCTCGACTGGGCCTACCCTCCCTTTATCCTGGCTTCTACCGCAGCAGCCCTGGGTTACGAAACCGAAATTTTCTTTACCTTCTACGGCTTACAACTGCTGAAGAAGAACCTGAATCTGCAGGTCAGCTCTCTGGGTAACCCCGGAATGCCGATGCCGATGCCGGTACCGGTCTTGCTGCAGGCCCTGCCCGGCATGCAAAGCATGATGACCATGATGATGAAACAGAAGATGAAATCCAAGGGTGTCGCCAGCCTGGAAGAACTGCGTGAACTCTGCGTAGAAGCCGAGGTCAAGCTGGTTGCTTGCCAGATGACGGTCGACCTGTTTGAGATGGACACCAAGGAATTCGTCGACGGTGTTGAATACGGTGGCGCTGCGACCTTCTTCGAATTCGCCGGTGAATCCGATATCTGTCTGTACATCTAATACATCATAGATGTTGCTAAAAAAAGCCGCGATCAGCGGCTTTTTTTATTGCCAGTGAACCAATCGCGGGCAGATGAATCGCAATATCTGGCGGAGTTTATTTGCTGCCGGGCCGATTCGGCTCACAATCGCTGTCAATCGCAGGTTTTTTGAAGTTTTCGGATGCATTCATTAGCCAACCGTAATAAAATTTCGCGTTTGATATTTTGGTTCAATAAGTTAAAAACTTGAGGAAAAACGGTGGAATTATCCGGTTCTGAAATCATCGTACAGTTTCTGAAAGATGAGGGAGTTGAATACGTCTTCGGCTACCCTGGCGGGGCTGTACTGCATATCTACGATGCCATCCACAACCAGGATGACGTCAAGCATATCCTGGTACGCCATGAACAGGGCGCAACCCATGCCGCGGATGGCTATTCCCGCGCCACCGGCAAACCCGGTGTGGTGCTGGTAACCTCCGGCCCCGGCGCAACCAATGCGATTACCGGCATTGCCACTGCGCACATGGATTCGATTCCTCTCATCGTCCTCAGTGGCCAGGTGCCGAGCGGTATGATTGGCAGCGATGCGTTCCAGGAAGTCGATGCGATCGGCTGTACCCGCCCCTGCGTCAAACACAACTTCCTGGTCAAGGATATCAATGACCTGGCAGAGACCCTGAAAAAAGCATTTTACGTCGCGACCACCGGCCGCCCTGGTCCGGTACTGGTAGATATCCCCAAGGACATTACCGCACCGCAGATCAAGATCCCTTACGAGTATCCAAAATCGGTCAAGATGCGTTCCTACAACCCTACCGTCAAGGGTCATCCCCGGCAGGTCAAAAAGGCAGTCGACCTGCTGCTATCGGCCAAACGCCCGATGATCTACAGCGGCGGCGGAGTTATCCTCGGTGAAGCCTCCAACGAATTACGTGAAGTCGTGCACAAGCTCGGCTACCCGATTACCCAGACCCTGATGGGGCTCGGTGCCTTTCCCGGTACCGACAAGCAGAATGTCGGGATGCTGGGTATGCACGGTACCTACGAAGCCAATATGGGTATGCATGAATGCGATGTGCTGTTTGCGGTCGGCGCGCGCTTCGATGACCGGATTACCGGTGATACCAGCAAGTTCTGTCCCCAGGCCAAGATCATCCATATCGATATAGATCCATCCTCGATCTCCAAGAACATCAACGTGGATATACCGATCGTCGGTGAAACCAAACAGATCCTGAGTGATATGGCCAAGCTTATCGACCAGAGTAAAGATCGGCCGAACCAAAAGGCCCTGCAGGAGTGGTGGAAACGCATCCACAGCTGGCAGGCCCAGGATTGCCTGGCCTTTGACCGCGACAGTAAGCATATCAAGCCACAAAGCGTCATCGAAACACTGTACCAGGTGACCAAGGGTGAGGCCTTTGTGACCTCTGATGTCGGCCAACACCAGATGTTCGCTGCCCAGTTTTACCTGTTCGATGAGCCACGACGCTGGATTAATTCCGGTGGCCTGGGCACCATGGGCTTTGGCCTGCCGTCAGCGATGGGAGTCAAGCTGGCCTATCCGGATGCCGATGTCGCCTGCGTGACCGGCGAAGGCAGTATCCAGATGTGTATCCAGGAATTGTCCACCTGCCTGCAATACGACCTGCCGGTCAAAGTGGTCAACCTGAACAACCGTTACCTGGGCATGGTCCGTCAGTGGCAGGAATTCTTTTATGAAAAGCGCTACTCGCATTCCTACATGGATGCGTTGCCGGATTTCGTCAAACTGGCCGAGAGCTATGGCCATGTTGGGATCCGCGTCGAGGACCCGGCCGATCTGCACGATGCAATGGTCGAGGCCTTCGCGATGAAGGACCGCGTGGTATTCCTCGATGTCATTACCGACCAGACCGAGAACGTCTACCCGATGATCCAGGCCGGCGCAGCACATAACAGCATGGAGATCTCACCGGAGCATCAGAAACGTCAGAATTCGATCAATCCTGAAGGAGAACTGGCCTGATGAGACATATTATCTCTTTGCTGGTCGAGAACGAATCAGGTGCGCTGTCGCGTATCGCCGGACTGTTCTCCGCACGTGGTTACAATATCGAGTCCCTGACCGTGGCTACTACCGAGGACCCGACCCTGTCGCGGATGACCATCGTCACCACCGGTTCCGATCGCATCATCGAACAGATCACCAAGCAGTTAAACAAGCTGATAGACGTGGTCAAGTTGCAGGATATGACCGAGGGCGATTACATCGAACGCGAGATGATGTTCATCAAGGTACGCGCGGATGGTTCAGAACAGCGCGCCGAGATCAAACGCCTGTCGGATATCTTCCGTGCCCGTATCATCGATGTCACCGACACTACCTACTGTATCGAACTGACCGGTTCCGGCGACAAGCTCGATGCTTACATCAATACCATTCACGATAAGAATGTGATCGAGGTGGTCCGCTCCGGCTCGATGGGTATAACCCGCGGCGAAAAAGCACTTACTCTTTAATAAAACCAACCTAGTTTATAAAACAAACTTCCTATTTAGAGGGCTCTCATGAATATCTATTACGATAAAGACTGCGACCTGTCCATCATCCAGGGCAAGAAGGTCACGATTATCGGTTATGGCTCACAGGGCCATGCCCATGCCAACAACCTGAAAGACTCCGGCGTGGATGTTACCGTCGCCTTGCGTGAAGGCTCGGCATCAGCGAAAAAGGCCGAATCCGCCGGACTCACGGTCATGAACACCGCGGATGCGGTCAAGCAGGCGGACCTGGTCATGGTCCTGACCCCGGACGAATTCCAGTCGCAACTATACAAAGCCGATATCGAACCCAACCTGAAGCAGGGTGCCACCCTGGCCTTCGCCCATGGCTTCAGTATCCACTATAACCAGATCGTGCCGCGAGCCGATCTCGATGTGATCATGATCGCGCCCAAGGCCCCCGGTCATACCGTGCGCTCCGAATTCGTCCGTGGCGGCGGCATTCCTGACCTGATCGCGATCTTCCAGGATGCCAGCGGTAGCGCCAGGGACGTTGCCCTGTCCTACGCCTCGGGTGTCGGCGGTGGGCGTACCGGTATTATCGAAACTACTTTCAAGGATGAAACCGAGACCGACCTGTTTGGTGAGCAGGCCGTGCTCTGCGGTGGCACCGTGGAACTGGTCAAGGCCGGTTTCGAAACCCTGGTCGATGCCGGTTATGCCCCGGAGATGGCCTACTTCGAATGCCTGCATGAACTCAAGCTGATCGTCGACCTGATGTACGAGGGCGGCATCGCCAACATGAACTACTCGATCTCGAATAATGCCGAATACGGTGAATACGTGACCGGTCCCGAGATCATCAACGAAGAAAGCCGTTGGGCCATGCGTGAAGCGCTGAAGAACATCCAGAATGGTGACTATGCCAAGAAGTTCATCCTCGAGGGTCAGTCCAACTACCCCGAGATGACCGCGCGCCGTCGCAACAACGCGGCCCACCCGATCGAGCAGGTCGGTGGCAAACTGCGTTCGATGATGCCGTGGATTACCGAAAACGCCCTGGTCGACAAGGACAAGAACTAACCCGGTTCAATAGCACTGGCACAGGTCCTGCACCTGTGCCAGACTAGTGCCTATAAACCAGGCCTAGACCATGCAAGACTCACCGCCAGAACCAGCCAAATCCTCGCGTAAGAATAATATGCGCCGGGGCATTTATTTGCTGCCCAACCTGTTTACCACCGGTGCCCTGTTCGCCGGTTTCTATGCCATTATCGCGGCGATCAAGGGCCAGTTCGAGGTTGCCGCGATCGCGGTTTTCATCGCCATGCTGCTGGATGGGCTGGATGGCCGGGTCGCCCGCCTGACCAATACCCAGTCATCTTTCGGCGCCGAATATGACAGCCTTGCCGATATGGCCTCGTTCGGCCTTACCCCGGCATTGGTGGTTTACCAGTGGTCGTTGATCCACCTGGCCACGCTCGGCCCGGCCTGGGGCAAGATGGGCTGGCTGGCGGCGTTCATTTTTGCGGCCTCTGCGGCACTCCGGCTGGCCCGCTTCAATACCCAGATCGGTACCGCCGACAAGCGTTTCTTCCAGGGCCTGGCCAGTCCGGCCGCCGCCGCGGTCATTGTCAGTGCGGTGTGGGTCGGTGAAATCTACTCTATCAGCGGCCAGGACGTAATGTTTCCAATGCTGGTACTGACCACCGTCACCGGCCTGTTGATGGTATCCAGGTTTGCCTATTACAGCTTCAAGGATTTTGACCTGAAGAAGCGGGTGCCCTTCATCGCGGTGTTGATGATCCTGCTGGTCTTCGTGTTGTTATCGATTGAAACCCCGACCGTATTATTCGGCATGTCTTTCCTGTATATGATTTCCGGCCCGGTGCTGACCCTGTTCCGCTGGAACCGAAAACGACTCAAACTGGCACAAAAACGCGATTCGGACGATCAACCGGATTGATAGTTTTTACTTGGCAATCCGCAGAATCTTGGTTATATTTCTTAGATGTTCTCGGCAAACGCACATTCTACTCTCACTCTTCTGTCTCAATCGCAGACAGCAACCCGTGCGTTACTCCTATCTTTACTCCTCAAGCTTCTGCCTTAGGGCAGATCAACTAAACCTGGCGAGGTTACGTACGCGCACACAACCCTGTTACCCATACCAACTCAGAATACAGTCATGAGCAAAGATAGATTAATTATTTTCGACACCACTTTACGTGATGGTGAACAAAGCCCCGGCGCATCGATGACCGCGGATGAAAAGGTCCGCATCGCCAAGGCGCTGGAAAAAATGCGCGTCGATGTCATCGAAGCCGGATTCCCGATTGCCAGTAACGGTGATTTCGAGGCGGTCAAGGCGGTAGCCTCGGTAGTCAAGGACAGTACGATCTGTGGTCTTGCCCGCGCCAAGAAAATCGATATCGACCGTGCCGGTGAGGCAATCAAACCGGCCAACTCCGGGCGTATCCATACCTTTATCGCGACCTCGCCGATCCACATGGAGCAAAAGCTGCGCCTGACCCCGGATGAAGTGGTCGAACAGGCGGTGGCGGCGGTGCGCATGGCACGCCAGTACACTGACAATGTCGAGTTCTCGCCGGAAGATGCCGGACGCTCGGAGCCGGATTTCCTGTGCCGGATCATCGAAGCGGTAATCAAGGAAGGCGCCACCACGATCAATATCCCGGACACGGTTGGCTATAACATTCCGCACCAGTTCGGCAACCTGATCAATGACCTGATCGAGCGCATCCCCAATTCCGACCAGGCGATATTCTCGGTACACTGCCATAATGACCTGGGCCTGGCGGTTGCCAACTCGCTGGCCGCGGTAAGAAATGGTGCCCGTCAGGTCGAATGTACCATTAACGGCCTTGGTGAACGCGCCGGCAATGCCTCGCTGGAAGAGATCGTGATGGCGGTGCGCACGCGGCAGGATGTGTTCGAGTGCGATACCCAACTGGATACCACCCAGATCATGAACTGCTCGCGCCTGGTATCCGGTATCACCGGTTTCGCGGTGCAACCGAACAAGGCGATTGTCGGTGCCAATGCCTTCGCCCATGAATCCGGTATCCACCAGGATGGCGTGTTGAAATCGCGTGAGACCTACGAAATCATGCGCGCCCAGGATGTCGGCCTGTCCGCCAACAAGATCGTGCTCGGTAAGCATTCCGGGCGCAACGCGTTCAAGACCCGGATGGCGGAGCTCGACATCGAGTTCGGTTCGGAGGAAGAACTCAACGAGGTATTCGCCAATTTCAAGACCCTGGCCGACAAGAAACATGAAATCTTCGACGAGGACCTGCAGGCGCTGGTGACCGAGACCAGTACCGAGCAGATGAATGAGTCGTTGAAGCTGGTCAGCCTGTCGGTATGCAGTGAGACCGGCGAGACCCCGAATGCCAGCATCACGCTGAATGTCGAGGGCGAGGAAAAACGTGCCGCAGCCACTGGCAGTGGACCGGTCGACGCCTCGTTCAAGGCGATTGAAAAAATCACCGATGCCGATGTCGAATTGCAGTTGTATTCGGTTAACAGCATCACTTCCGGTACCGATTCCCAGGGTGAGGTCACGGTGCGCCTGCAGCAGAATGGCAGTATCTTCAACGGCCATGGCGCCGATACGGATATCGTCATCGCCTCGGCCAAGGCCTATGTCAACGCGTTGAACAAGCTGATGGCCAATGACAAGCGTACTCATCCCCAACTTGGTGATGTCTGATCCGTCGTGTTAACCCCGCGTCAACAACATTGCCTGCAAGGTATCGGCATTCGCTTATGGCAGCAGCGCTCATCACCGGCGGACAACGCCGATGATGGGTTGGCGGCAACTGCCCCTGGCGAGACCGAAGCGCTAGCGCCGCAAGCATTTGCAGCAACCGGGCAGCCTGGGGTACAGGTTAAGCCCGCTGCCCCAGTCCAGAGCTTTCCGCTCGAGGACTGGGAGCAGACCCTGGCTGCGATCGAGGCCTGTCACAACTGTGCCCTCGGTGACAGCTGTACGCAAAAGGTACCGGGCAAGGGTCAGCAACAGGCTGAGCTGATGATCATCGGCGAGGCACCGGGACGGGATGAGGATCTGCAGGGCCTGCCCTTCGTCGGCCGTGCCGGCCAGCTACTGGACAAGATGCTGCAGGCGATCCAGCTGGATCCGCAACAGGTATATATCACCAATATCCTTAAGTGCCGGCCGCCGAATAACCGCGATCCACAGCCGGACGAAATCCAGTCCTGTGCCGCTTTCCTGCAGGCCCAGATCAAGCTGGTCCAACCCAAAGTGATATTATCGGTGGGACGGATTTCGGCGCAAAACCTGTTAGGCGAAACCCGTCCGCTGGGACAACTCAGGAACTCGGTGCATCGGTTGCCCGATAGCGATATCCCGCTGATGGTCACCTATCATCCAGCCTATCTATTGCGAAACCCGGCGCAAAAAGCCAAGGTCTGGGAAGATCTCAAAGCTCTGCATAGACTACTCCACGATGCAGACCGTTGACCTGCGCCATATGCGCGCAGAAGATATCAATGCGGTCATGCGCGTCGAAAAAAACGTCTACGACTTTCCCTGGACCAAGGGTATCTTTGCCGACTGTATGCGCGTCGGTTATGACTGCTGGGTAGTTACCAGGGATGAACAAATCATCGGCCATGGCGTTTTGTCGGTCGCTATCGGCGAGAGCCATATCCTCAACCTGGCGGTCGACCATGCATACCAGGGCCAGGGTATCGGCCGTCATCTGTTGCTGCACCTGATGGATGTCGCACGGGTCAAATCCGCCGGGGTTATGCTGCTCGAGGTAAGGCCAAGTAACAAGGCCGCGATTCATTTGTATGAATCTTCGGGTTTTAATGAAATCGGCA
>JAAUYK010050450.1_pt1 | contig 10187 bp, 11 predicted proteins | sample 7278021 | NCBI WGS metagenome assembly JAAUYK01 (sample SAMN14350223, study PRJNA611818) | marine sediment metagenome | isolation source: surface marine sediment (1.8m) | place: French Polynesia: Moorea | collected 2018-08
AATATAAGCAGGGTTTTTAGATCCTGCCTTCTGCCTCCTGCTATAGTTGGCAAAGTCTTTATTTTAAATCCTTTGTAATAAGTTTGGCCCGTGGGTATCTGTGCCACAAGTATGATACAGTCCATAAAAAGAACTTAAACCTAAAACCATTTCTGTTTGACGAGGACTAGGTTTCCAGGGATTAGGGTTATTGTAAGCATAGAAAGCTTCAAGCCCGTCAATCCCTAGTTCAACAGCCGCAGGAACCACTTTTTTAGCAGAACGACGGTATCTTTCGGGATGGGCTAAAACTGCCATTCCCCCTGCTCTATGGATGGCTTCGATCACATTCTCTGCCAACGCTTGAGTTCCCAGAGGAGACTCTCCCCAAAGATAGGGTGTCATGGCTGGATGTTCGGGATTAAAAGCATATCCTAAAATATGTACGTCAATATTGAGCAAACTAGCGGTGATCTCAATTCCTGTCCACAAATGAGGTAAAGTATGGGTTGGTGTTTCTAAAGATGTTTTTTCGAGCCACTTTTGAGCGACTTTGTAACCTTCAACAGAGTGATGATCGGTAATTGCGAGTCCTTTAAGTCCAATATTTGCTGCTTGTTTAATCAGTTGTTCAGGGTAGAGTTGCCCATCAGAATGCTTGGTGTGCATGTGAAAATTGTACTCATAAGGACAACTATTAGCAGTGAGTCTTAACCAGACTTCCTGTAGTGTCTGAGTGTCTTGGGGCGATGGTTTCCTTGTCGTTGAAACGATCATAATAGCTGGTGGTAATCCGTTAAAGATTGCGATTTGTTACATATTGGTAACATTTCTAAGTATAAGAGGTTTTTACATGATTCAGTGTGATCCATAATGCAAACTTTATTTTGATTGTAGTCAGTTAGTCTAAAGTCATTTGAGATCCCCATAAGTCTTGGGCCATAAACGCCCGATCTTTGGGTAAAGGGGCCACAAACTCGGTTAAAGTAAAATCGCCTTTTTCAATCCAACTTTTTAATTCTTGCGCTACTTTGCGGGATAAGGCAATACTCGCTAAAGGTGCAACTCGAACACTTTTACCTTCTATGGTCATACGGCCTGTTTTTAATTGAGCATAACTAACTAAACCAAAAGTAGGACGAACCCGACGGGGAATAGAAAAATCGATGACCGGTGCCACCACATCTTGATCCCCAATGGCACAATGTTCGATTACCTTACGATTCAAGACAGGAAAAGGAATACCTACACCCAACATCAACGAAGGACCATAATTTTTAAAATAACAGCCTTTAATCCATTGCGGTGACATAGTTTTAGCATCTCCAACTAAAGCTAAAGTTGCAGCCGGACCAATAGGAGTGCGGTTGGATAAGCGTTTTTGTAGAGGAAAATGTTGAGTCCCTTCCCAAGCAATATAACCTACACCACCCCCCAAAAAAATGCGACTACCGATGCCTATTAATTCTAAGTCAGGATCGTTGAATAAAGGGGCGATCGCTCCTGGGTTAGAATAGACAGCGTTGCCTAAACTGGGTTGTAGTGGACCGAGATAAGTATGGAGAGGGCGATCGCTACCATTGACCCCAACAATAAAGTTTTGATAAAGGTTACGAGGGTTATATAGATAAAATTGGTTAATGGTTTTACGGGTAATAGTCGTTTCAAAGGAGGCCCGGGGATAACAGTCGGTAACTTGACCAATAGCTTTGATATTAACTGGTTTTCCTGCTATCAAGTCTTCGATGACATGACCACCACCCCTTTCTAGAGAGACATTTCCCGAACGGTTATCACTATCATTGATCTCAGACATCGCCTTATAATCCACCATAGCAGTTGCCCCCAGATAGAGATCCACTGCCCCAAACCCAGCATAAGCGGGAACCCCGTCTAACCAACATTGTCGTATTTTGATGGGTGGATCGGTATGACCTAAGTTGAGAATGGCCCCAGATGATTCCATTGGTTCAAAGGTGCCGGTGCAGACAACATCAACGGTTTCAAAAGCTTGGTCAATTCCTATTTCTTGAACCCTTGTTTTTAGTTCTTCTACGGTCCAAACTACGGCTTTTTTTTTGCTAATTTTTTCGTTAATTTCTGAGATTGTTCGCATTGCTATCAGTATTTTTTGTTTGAGAAACACTATATTTATTATCTGTTATTAACCTGCCATCGGTCTAAAATATCTTTAACTAATACTTCTTTCAACCATACTTGACTAACCAGGGCTAAAGGCAAGGCTAAAAAGAAACCTAAAACACCGAAAAGACTTGCAAAAAATACTTGTGAGAGTAAGGTTAATGGGGGTAATATTGATTGTCTATTTTCTATAACTAACCGGGTCAATAATCTCTTTTCTGTGATTTGAATGACTATATAAAATATGATATACAGAATAAAAACAAGAATGGATTTCCAAGGATTTTCTAATAAAGCGATCGCTAAGGGTGGAATGGTACTTAAAACGGGTCCAATATTGGGGATAAAGGTTAAAATTCCTGCTAACATTGCTTGTGCCAAAGTTAAGGGCATTTTGAGGATTGATAAACCAATAAAGCTTAACAAGGAAATCATCACCATTTGAAATAGTATGGTGGTTAGTACCCATTGTAATGAGCGATCGCATTCTGTCAAAATATAGTCTATTTTTTGACGATAAAATGATGGAAATAAACGAATAAATCCTTGACGATAAGCAGTAGGATTAGCTAATAACATCAAAGTTAAAGCAAATAATAACAGTAGGGTTAAGGGAATGCCTAAAGTTGCATAAAATACAAATAATCCTTGGCCAGCAATTCTTTGTAATAAGGGTTGTAATTGTTCAATTATTTGTTGAGTAGTTGGTAAAGCGTCAATTAATTCTGGTTCAAGACGTGAGATAAATTCTTTAATGGTGACAATTAATTCATCAATTCCTAAAGGAACTAGCTGAAATAATTCTGGTAATTGTTCTGCAAATGGAGGAACAATTAGGGAAAAAAATGCTGATAATATTGCCAATAATAAAAGGATGGATGATAATACTGCATATCCACGTTTCATCCCTATTCTTTGTAATAATTGAACACCATGATTGAGAAAATTAGCAATAATTGCAGCAGTAAATAATAAGAGTAGTAATTGTCTGATTTTCCAAAGAGTGTAAATACAAAATGCTAAAATGACAAAACCAATGACTTGAGAAAATTTCATAACTATTTTACCCTCTTTGGATGTTATGTCTATACTTAAGAATTAGAACCGTTATTAAACATTTTTTGAGTTAAAAATAAAGTAATTATCAATGGTAGTATCATAACTATAATGAAGGCATTAATATCACTAGGAGGTATGGAAATTAAGAGTCCTGAATATTTAATAATAATGGAAAATATCAAGGAAATGATGGTTATTTTAATTAGAAAACTAATGGTTACATTCATCTTACTTGCTATCACTCCTATTATTTTTCTTTGAGTTGTACTAAGCGGTTTAATGAGTTCATGAATGTGGAAATAATTAGGTTAAAAATAAGATAAGTTGCCATGACAATTAATAACATTTCGATTGATTTGCCTGTTTGATTAGAAATGGTATTAGAGACAGCATAAATATCATTGTAACCAATAGCAACCGCTAAACTAGAATTTTTAGCTAAGTTTAAAAATTCACTGGTTAGAGGAGGAATCATTACCCGTAATGCTTGAGGAAAAATGACTAAACGCATGACTAAACTTGAGTTTAATCCTAATGCTTTGGCCGCTTCCCATTGTCCTTGAGAAACCGCTTGAATACCCGATCGCACCACTTCAGCAATAAACCCTGCGGTGTAAATGGTTAATCCTGTTAACAAGGTAGCAAATTCGGGGGAAATATTCAAGCCATCTTCAATCCTTTTTATTTGAGAATCATAACTAGGAAATTGCCAATCTAAACCAAAGAAAATAGTTAAAATTGAGACAATTATAATCATAATTAAAGCTATATTATAAATTCTCCCTGTTGTTCCTTGCTGTATAATTGTTTTGGTTTGTTTCCGCCAAATTAAAAAAGCAATAACTACACCTAAAAATAAGGTTAAAATAGCTAAAAAAGTTTGTAAATTAGCCAAGGGGAAAGGAAAATAAACACCTTGATTAGAGAGAAAAATAGAATTAAAAAGAATGAGAGGATTATCAATTTTAGGAAACTTAAGAAAAACAGCAAAATACCAGAAAAATAGTTGCAATAATAAAGGTGTATTGCGGATAGTTTCTACATAAATTGTGGCTATTTTCTGCACTAACCAATTATCAGATAATCTTCCCAGACCAATAATTACCCCTAAGAAAAAGGCTAAAATAATCCCACTAATCATAACTCGTAATGAGTTTAATAAGCCAACCAAAACAGCTTTATAATAGGGATCAGTGGGTTGATAAGGAATAGGACTATCACCAATATTAAAACGGGAATTTAACTCCGGGTCAAAGATAAAACCAAAGCCAAATGTCAAACCTAATTGTCTAAAATTATTAACGAGATTGCTTCCAAAAACAATTATTAGTAATAAAATAGAACTAATAATCAAAATCTGGATAATTACTTTAATAATTCTTGAATCACGCCAGAAAGGTATTTTTTCTTCATTCATTTCTGTCAGTAACATATGTACATATCAGGACTCGATCTATAAACTCAACAAATTTGCGAAGCTCTTGTTTATTAATTAATCGGAATAAGTCTTACTAACCTGAATAAATCAAGTATATTCTCAGGCAACAATTTTTCTAAAAAACTTTTTATTTTAGTCATGGTTTTCTCCTTTTAGTTTACTTCAGTAATGTTCACAAATAATAGAATTTCAAATTTCTCATGGTCACAATTATACAAGATAATAAGCAGTATAAATAAGTAACTTGTTTTGTTATTTTGCTAATAACTTTCTCTATAAATGTCTTGGATGGATACTCAAATTGTTTCTGAGTAGTAAGAAGTTCTGAAATTTCCTTTGAAGCTGATTCATTCTTTTTCAGTTTGTTGATTTCCAATTTATCTTTAAAAAATAAAATTTTTTCCATTAATACAATTAGAGGAGTTTTGGGGGAATATTTCTCGATATCTTTACTTAAAAGTTTCGCTAGATTGCGATAGTTTTCCCCTAAAGCTAATGTACCAAAATAAATCTTGCTCCCTAATTTTTTTTCCATCTGAGACATAATATAATAGGCATGGGTAGTTTAAGGACATAAGAAACTAATCTTGGAATCTTCTTGTTATTTGGCTACAATGTAGTACCAAACTTCACTTCTGTCAAACTCAATATAATCATAATGAAACTTAAAGATAAATTCTGTTAGTAACTATATTTATTTTGCCCTAATGGGGTTAATCGTCCAGATCAACTTATCTAAACGGTGGAGAATATAATAATCCTCCTTCTGTCCATAACTTATTAGGACCTCGATCTAATCCCAAAGGTTGACCAATATTTCGCTCATAAACCTCTCCATAATTACCAACGTGCTTAACAATTCTTGCTGAAAAATCGTTAGGTAATCCTATTCCTTCCCCTAATTTATCATCTAACCCTAAAAACCGTCTGATATTGGGGTCTTCGCTATTTTCAAATGTAGCTAAGTTTTGGGAATTAATACCAAATTCTTCCGCTTGAATTAAAGAAAATGTAATCCATTTAACCGCATCAAACCAAGCAGAATCATTATTTTTTACAGCCGGTCCCAAAGGTTCTTTTGATAAGACCACATCTAAGACATTATGCTCATTAGAATTAGGTATAATGGAACGACGGGCAACCAATTGAGAGCGATCTGCTGTTACCCCTTCGCAACGTCCTTCCTGATAGGCAGCATACAGCGCGTCCACATCCTCAAAGGTAACAGGGTTATAGTCTGTTACGCCACGTTTTTGCATTTGGTCGGCTAAATTTTGCTCTGTGGTGGTTCCTGCTAAGACACAGATAGATTTACCAGCTAATCCTTCCATACTTGTCACACCACTAGCTGTTTTTACCATAATTCCTTGACCATCATAAAAGATAGTTGGGGCAAACTCCATGCCGTTAGTAGTGTCCCGACTAATGGTCCAGGTTGTGTTCCGATTGAGAATATCTACTTCTCCTGATTGGACGGCGGGAAAGCGTTCTTGTGCGCTTAATTTGCGATATTCTACCTTCTCGGGATCATCGAATAAGGCAGCAGCGATCGCCCGACAGACATCCACATCTAACCCTGAATATTGGCCATTTTCGTCCACAAAACTGAAACCAGGGACTTCCCCATTTACGCCGCAGATCACAGTTCCTCGTTGTTTAATGGTATCTAGACGATTGCTACTTGTGGTAACTTGAGAGGTTTGACTACCTCCTCCACAAGCAGTTAAGGGCATGGTTAACAATAATGTTATTAAAATGAAATGGGGTTTGTTGAACATAGATCAATTGTCAAAATTGGAGATGGATAAGCACTCCTGTTTAGTGTAAACGACAGAGACTTAATTATCAATCATGGGGAAAATATTCAGCTATCGGCTTAATTGATAAATTAAAAATTAACATCAAAAATAGATTGAACTAAATGAAAATTGAAAAGTACAAACAATAGAGTTGACAACTAGCAAATACTTCTTTTCCTTCTAGTTTAACCAATCCCATACTTGCTAATTTATAAGCAATAATTGTTTCTAACTGTATAGGTTTCTTCGCTTTGATTACTTTAACAAAAGCAGCTGCTAAATCGGGATTTTTTTGTAGACTAATCAGGTGATTTTGTAGATGATGATAATAAATGCCTGTGGGAGTTGGTGCTTCTTCTAACAATTGTTTCATGGTTATTTTATCTTGGTAAAGATGATAAAGGGCCAAACGAATTAAATAAGGATGTCCCCCTACCATTTTCATCAAGTTTTTTAAGGGTTGATTTCCTTCGTCATCGATAATATTTGAAATACCATGAAACTCGGCCAAAGCTTTAACTTGTTCTAGAGTAAATTCAGGTAATTGAATGGGAATACCAACATTAAAAGGAGATTGCTGTAATTGTAGAGGAATATAAATTTCTGTAGAATGGACAATAATTAAGCGTAAATTCTGCCAAATATCAATATTATTGCCTTCCTCATGCCAAAAACGCAACAGGGGCAAAAATTCCTGAGCAATCTGTCCATATTCAAAAAGATGATTCACTTCATCTATAGCTAAAACTAAGGGATAATGCAATGATTCGAGAATATACCCTTGTAAATAAGCAGTACAGCTAACTTTGCTCCCTAATTCTTCATCCCAATAGTCGTCCAGTCTGGGAACTTTTTTTAACTGATGGGCGATATTAGCACAAATCCAACGTAGAAACCGATCTAAATGGGTGAATAAGCTACTATCTGCTTGTTGTAAGTTTAAACGCACCGTATGATACTTATTTCTTTTTGCATAAGCCAAAATTCTCAACATTAAAGATGTTTTTCCCATTTTAGAGGGAGCTTTAATGCGCAATAAAGCTGCTGGTTTCATAATTTCAGCATAAGCTCGCTGTTCCGTGGGAGGACGTTCTATATACAATGGGGAGTCAAGGGGGACAGTTCCATCGGGAAAAGGTAGTTGATCTAAAGCAGTGGTGGATAGAGAGGATGTTTGGTTCAGAGATTTTCTTAAGGCAGTCTGGATGTTACTTTTTGTAATCTTTATGCCTAAAGTGTCTGAGAGTTGTTGCCAAAGTCTGGAACCCACAACCCTTATATAATCAGGGTCATATCCATTTTCGTCGGCAATCATTTGGTAAGTTTTCCCTAACCAACACTGACGAAATACCAATACTTGAACATCGTTGAGAAGGTTAGGTTTAAGGATAGTTTCTACTAAATTAAAAGCTTCTTCTTCAGATAACATTTTTCAGTGTGAGAAAATAGATCAAATTTTATTCTATTTTCTCACAGACAAGTTATTTTCTAATTCATAAACTAAATTAGAAGCTTGAAAACCAGTTTTTTCCATGTTTAACTCCTATTTTTTAGATGGTAAGATAACGGTTAAATGACATCTTATAATTGACTTAGCTGTTGTATAGCACTAATCATTAGAGTTAGGATGGTTAGAACATTTGTTGCTGTTTTGTTTTATATTTCTTGTTTCCTTTGAGCAAAGTTTATTTATTCTAACTATTTTTCGACTATTGTTTTTTTATGCTATATTAGACATCGTGCAAAAATAATTAGTGCTATAATGAGGAGTTATTTTAAAATTATGAAGCTCCTTGATGGTAAATTTTTTGCAGTCATTTTTTGGGAAAGTTGGCGCGGCCAAACAGCGAAGCTCACTGCAAACGTTGCTTTTTCCTGTATTCCTGATCTGAGCAATGAGCATAGATTTAAAAAGCATAACCCCTTACTATCCCATAAAAGACAAGACTTTTGCAAGAGGTCTATTGAAAGACAAAAATCATGAATAAGACTACTGAATATAAAAACAATTTAACCCTTGCTTTAAAACAGCTTAATCAACAGTTTTCTGATTTAAGCATGGTTGCTTGTGCTTGGATACAAACCATTATCAATATAATTAATGATAGTGTAATTGTCCTGGATACAAACTATACAATATTGATGGTTAATCAAACAACTATCAATTTATTAGGCTACTCAGAAAAAGAGTTAGTTAATAAATCTATTTTGAATATTTTATACCAGAATAGCGATGATGTTTCCATTATTGAAAATAGTTCCAAAAAAACAATAGAATCTGCTTATTTTAGAAAAAATAACCAAGAAGTTGAAGTTCTATTATCCAGTCAATTAATTTACTCTGAAGACCAAGAAATTATGGCTATTATTTGCATAGCTCAAGATATTAGTCAAGAGAAAAGAATAGAAAAATTAATTAAAGAGAACGAGAGAAAATTATACTATGATCTTCGTCATGATAAACTAACGGGTTTACCTAACCGAAAACTATTTATTGAAGAATTAGAAACCTCTTTAGAAAAAGCTCAGGAAGATAAAAGTTTTTGTTTTACTGTTTTGATTTTAGACTTAGATCAGTTTAAATTAATTAATAATAGTTATGGTCATTTAATGGGAGATAATCTCTTAATACAAATGGGAGAGCGATTAAAAACATATCTCCATGAGCAAGACATTTTAGCAAGGTTAGGAGGTGATGAATTTGGAATTATTTTAAATCATTTGGGTAATTTAGATCATACCTTAGAAATAGTAGACTTGATCAAAAAAGGTTTTGCTCTTCCCTTTCAATTGAATGGTCATGAAGTTTACAGTAGTGCTAGTATTGGTATTACTATCAGCGATACCAAATATCAAAAATTTGGAGATATTTTACGAGATACTGGTGCAGCTTTAAACCAAGCTAAAATCAAAGATAAAGCAAGTTATACTATTTTTCGTCAAGAAATGTACGTTGAAGCCGTTAATCGTCTAGAATTAGATAATGATTTAAGACGGGCTATTGAGCGTCAAGAATTTGAACTAACATATCAACCAATTGTTGAATTAAATACTCAAAAAGTTATTGGATTTGAAGCTTTAATTAGGTGGCAACATCCCAAAAAAGGCTTAATTAATCCTGGAAAATTTATCCCAATTGCTGAAGAAACAGGATTAATTATACCCTTAAGTAACTGGATATTAAATCAGGGGTGTCAACAGATGTGTGAATGGCAAAAACTCTCTGATAGTTATCAAGAACTCATTATCAGTATTAACCTATCTGTTAAACAGTTTTCAGAAAACAATCTAGTGGAAGAAATCATCAATACTTTGCAAAATTCTGGTATGAATAAAAATTGCTTAAAGTTAGAAATAACAGAAAGTTGTATTATCAAGAATACTGAGGAAGTTTGTTCAATTTTAAACCAATTGAAAGCACTAGGAATTAACTTATCAATGGATGATTTTGGGACAGGTTATTCATCCTTAAGTTATCTTCATCGCTTTCCATTTGATACGCTAAAAATCGACCGCAGTTTTATTAAAGATATGTCTCAAAGTATCGATAAATTACGATTAACCCAGACTATTATTCATTTAGCTAATGATTTTGGGATGGAAGTGATTGCAGAAGGAATTGAAACAAAAAAACAATGGGAACAACTTAAACAATTAGGATGTTCCTATGGACAAGGATATTACTTTGCTCAACCCTTAACTGCTGAAGAAGTAGAAAAGATTATCTTGAAAGGTAATAATCCCTTGATTATTTAAAATTGACGGCTAAT
>JAAUYK010116893.1_pt1 | contig 10187 bp, 11 predicted proteins | sample 7278021 | NCBI WGS metagenome assembly JAAUYK01 (sample SAMN14350223, study PRJNA611818) | marine sediment metagenome | isolation source: surface marine sediment (1.8m) | place: French Polynesia: Moorea | collected 2018-08
GGCGCAGAGCGCAATGAACATGCTCTGGAACGGCCGGGCCATCACGTAGCCGACGTCGAGCAGGGCGCCGATGCCCATGAACACGAGGCAGGCGATCAGGCCGTTAGAAAAGGTAAGGGTATAGACCGGCTGCAGCCAGTCGATCTGCAGGACGGCCACCAGTTGGTCGACGTCCGTGACCAGCGGGTCGACGAAGAGATTGCCCTGTCTGCCGTCTCCGAGGAACAGAACGCCGGCGTTGACGCTGGTCATTCCGAGCCCCATGGGAATCATCAGAAGAGCTTCCAGCACGCCCTTGCGGCCGAGGTAGATCAGCAGCATGCCGAGCGCGATGAGGAAGAGACGCATGGCCAGGAGCTCGGGCTCCGCCGCCTTGAGGGTGGCGAGGCCCTGGAAGATGTCGAGAAGGTCGATGTTGTCCACGGCGCGGGAATTGGATGCTAGGCGATGGTCAGGAGCAGCTGGCCGGCTTCGACCGGGTCGCCGGGCGCGACGGCGACGGCCTCCACCGTTCCGGCCAGACCAGCGGTGATGACGGTCTTGGTTTTCATCGACTCGAGGCTGACGACCTGCATGCCCTCGGTGACCTCGTCGCCCGGGGCGACAGCGACCGAGATCACGACGCCGGCCATGGGGCTGGTTACGTCGCCCGGACCGGCGGCGGAAGCTGTCGGGGCGGGCGGCTCCGCGGCCGGGAGGGTTTCGGCAGTGACCGGCGCCGCCGGCATGGTGCCCCGGTCGGGGTAGAGGGTGCCGGGACCGGTTTCGACCTCTTCGACGACGACGTCGTAAGGATGGCCATCGACGCTGATCTTGAATCGTCTTCGCATGCTCTTGTGCCCTCGACTCTTTGCAACCGCGCCGCTGGGTTCAGCGCTTCGGATTGCGCATGATGGCGTGGGAGGTCTGGTGAATCATCCGTCCCTCGGCCGTCCAAACGGCGCCGCGGCCCGGGTCCTCGATGTGGATGATGTGGTGCTCTCCGATCATTGCCGCGGCGGCGGCCGAGATGGCGGCGACATGTTCCGGGGGCACCGCGAGGTCCGGCACGGCGGCGGGATCGGGAGCGGCCTCCGCTTTCGGCGACCGCCGCAGCAACGGCAAGGCGTGCACGATGCCCTTGATCAGCAGCGCCACCGCGAAGGAGATGACGATCGCGATGCCATAGATCGCGGCCGATAGCGGTATCAGGTCGTTCATTGCGGGGCGGCTTTCCCTAGTACCCACTACCAGAATTAGCTGCGTCGCCTGATTGCCGAGGCGCTTGTCCGGCCAGGAAGGGGGGCAAAAGCGATGCCCAAGCATCGGTGAGCGCCCCTGACGACGCCGGGTGGGCGCCTCGGCAACCCTGCGGGCAAGCTATCAAGACTTTCGGATTGCGTCGCGCGGCCCTTGTGATGGGCGGCATCACGGCGAACCGCGCTCCTAACCGAAAGTCTTGATAGCTCGTCATTCGATGCACCTAATTCTGGTAGTGGGTACTAGAGCGGCGAATTGCCATGCTTCTTGGGCGGGCGAAGCTCGCGCTTGGTAAGCGCCTTGCGCAGCGCCAGGGCCAGCATCCAGCGCGTCTCCGAGGGGTCGATCACGTCGCTGATGTAGCCGTGGGACGCGGAGAGATAGGGCGAGGCGAACTCGGCGCGATAGGCGGCGGCGAGCTCAGCGGCCTTTGCCTCCGGGTCCTCGGCTTCCTTGAGTTCCTTGCGATAGAGGATCTTAACCGCGCCCTCGGCGCCCATGACCGCGATCTCGGCTGTCGGCCAAGCATAGACGAAGTCCGCGCCTAGCTCGAGGGCGCACATGGCGAGATAGGACCCGCCATAGGCCTTACGCAGGATCACCGTGAGCTTGGGCACTGTCGCCGCCGCATAGGAATACAGCATCTTGGCGCCGTGGCGGATGATGCCGCCGCGTTCCTGCTCGACGCCGGGCAGGAAACCCGGCACATCGACCAGCGTAACCAGGGGGATGTTGAAGATGTTGCAGAAGCGAATGAAGCGCGAGCCCTTGTCTGAGGCGTCAATGTCGAGCGCGCCGGCCTTGACCATCGGCTGATTGGCGACGAGCCCGACGACCATGCCCTCGATGCGCCCGAAACCGACGATCAGGTTGCGCGCCCAGCCGCCGTGAATCTCGAGAAACTGGCCGGGATCGACCAGGCGGTCGATCACCGCGCGGACATCGAGCGGCTCGGTGGGGTCTTCGGGTAGGAGCGCTGCCATGGCGTCGTCGGGGGCGAGCTGCATGTCGACCGTCGGGCGATGCGGCGGATCCTCCGCGTTGTTCGAGGGCAGATAGCTCAGCAGCTCTCGGGCCAGCGCGATGGCGTGTCCATCGTCCTTGGCGACCAGATGGACGTTGCCGCTCACAGTCGCGTGCACCGCAGCGCCGCCGATTTCGTCCATGGTGGTGTTGCGCCCGGTCACCGCCTTGATGACCTCGGGCCCGGTGATGAACATGTGGGCCTGGTTCTCGATCATGATGATGAAGTCCATCAGGGCCGGCGAGTAGGCGGCGCCGCCCGCGCAGGGGCCCGCGATAACGGCAATCTGGGGCACTACACCAGAAAGCAGCACGTTGTTGTAGAACACCCGCCCGTAACCGGAGAGCGCGTCGACCCCCTCCTGAATTCGGGCCCCGCCGGAATCCTTGAAGGCGATCAGAGGGGCGCCGATTTTCTTGGCGAAGCGCATCACCTCGACGATCTTCATGGCGTGGGCCTTGCCCAGGGTGCCGGCCGCCACGGTGAAGTCCTGGCTGACCACGGCAACCGGGCGCCCGTCGACGTAGCCGGTCCCGACGATCACGCCGTCGGCGGCGAGCGTCTTCTCGTCTTGCCCGAAGCGGCGGGTGGCCTGGTGCACGTGGGCCCCGGATTCCTGAAAGGTGTGGGGCTGGCAAAGCGCCTCGATCCGATCGCGCGCGGTGAGCAGGCCCCTGTCGCGACGCGCCATCAGCTTGTCCGGCCCGCCGCCGGCTCGGAGCTTTTGGCGTCGCTCTCGCAACTCCTCGGCTAGACTCCTTGAAAGGGTCATGGCGCTCCATCCCTGTCGAACTGACGTCGATTTCCCCCGAGCAGAGCATTCGCTTGGCCGCGCCGGGGGGCATTGATCTTGATCAAGAAGGGCGCAATGCGGGCGCAAGACGGACGCAAGTGAGTTGTCTGACGCGCCCTTCCTTGCCAATGTTCCTGCTGCCTACCCGAATGGCGGGTGGGTCCGGGAGATCGGCACATGGAGCGACGCCCGAGCTGGCACTACGTTCAATCGGCCGTCGTGCCTTTTCGTCGACAGGGCGACGGACTCGAGGTCCTCCTCATAACGTCACGCAAGGGAACCCACTGGGTTCTGCCGAAAGGAGTTGTCGAGCCCGGCATGACCGCCGCGGACTCGGCGGCGAAGGAAGCCTGGGAAGAGGCGGGCATCGAGGGCAAGGTCATCGCGCAAAGTCTCGGCTGCTACCGTTACGAGAAGTGGCACGGGACCTGCGCGGTCGAAGTCTTTCCCATGGAGGTGACGACCGAGCTGACGGAATGGCCCGAAGCCGAAACCCGGCGCAGGGAGTGGCTTCCCCTGCAACAGGCGGCCGAGCGTTTAAAGCACGAGCAGTTGCGCGCGATCCTCGACAGCTTGCCGGATGCGCTGGAATCTAGTCCTTAGCCCGCTTTCAGCTCAGAACGACCCGAACAAGCTCGCCAGGGTGATCAGCACGACCAGCGCGACCATGAAGATCCTCTGCTAGCAGGCTGGCGGCGGGGGGAGGCCGTTGGGCAGGGCCGGCGGGTCGGAGGGATCGGCGCAGGTCTCGCCGATCTGTTCGGCGGTCAGGCCTCTGGCCCCGGTCAGGTCGGCGCCGGTCAGGGTCGCGCCCGAAAGCAGGGCGCCGCCGAAGCGGACACGGGCGAGCCGGGCGCCGGTCAGGTTGGTTCCGGTCAGAAGCGCATCGGTCAAGTCGGCGCCGGTGAGATCGGCCGCCGTCAGATTGGTGCGCGAGAGCGAGGACTGTCTAAGGTCCGCGCCCTGCAGGTCGGCCTCCATCATCTTGCTGCTCTGGAAGGTCGCGCGGTAGAGGCTCGCGCCGTTCAGGACGATTCCTTGGAGATAGCGCGTCGACATGTCGATCTCGCGCAGGTTGGCGCCGGACTCGTGGAGCGACTGCAGGGCCTCGACCTGGCCCACGTTGTGGAACAGCTCCTCGCGCGTGTTGTAGAGCAGGGTCCAGGCCCGGGTCATGCGCGCCTGGCGGCGGTCGTGGTACTCGTCCTGGACGTAGACCGCGCCGACCAGCGCGATCACCATGGTGACCGCCGCGGTCAGGGCCTGGACCGAGACCAGCGCGACCTCGAAGGTGCTGTGTTGCTGCTTGATGGCGATCGGGGGGCGCGCCGGCCGCGCGGGTGGCGCCGGCGCGGCCGGGCTCGCCTTGGCGACCGTCTCGGGCTCTTGGGCCGGCGGCGCCGGGCGGTCCGCGGCAGGCCTGTCGGTTTCGCTCATATCCCATCCGCTGCGGTTTCGGGGCCCCTCGGCCCCGGGCCCCGCCATCGAGGCACGAGGCCTCTAAAAAACCGCTAAAATCCGCTTCAATCCCGCTGTCGCCGCGTGGCCTTCGGTGCCATGATCGGGCGCCTAACGGGTAGCGAAGAGGACGAGATGTCGACTTGCCGTGTCGGGCGCGGCCCCTTGGCGAGACGCGCGGCCGCCCTGCCGGGGGCGCTGGCCCTCGTACTCTTCCTGGCGCTGGTCCAGGCGGCGGGCGCCCAGGGCCTCGCGACCTTCGAGACCGGCCCCCTGGCGATCGTGACCGCCGACGGCGCCCGGCACGACTTTAATGTCGAGCTGGCGGAGACCCCGGCGCAGATGAGCCAGGGCCTCATGTTCCGGCGCAAGCTGGCGCGCGACGCCGGCATGCTTTTCATCTACCGGCCGCCACGCCAGGCCGCCATGTGGATGAAGAACACCCACATCCCGCTCGACATGGTCTTCATCGGAACCGACGGCCGGGTCGTGAAGCTGGTCGAGCGTACCGTGCCCCATTCGCTCAAGACCGTCGCGTCGGACGGCCCGGTGGCCGCGGTGCTGGAACTCAACGGCGGCACGGTCTCGCGCCTCGGAATCGCGCCCGGCGACCGGGTGCTGCACGAAGCTCTCGGCGGTTCTTGAGGACGGTTCTTGAGGGCCATTCCTGACCAACCTAGCGTTTCGCCCGCCACTCCCAGGGCGGTTCGAACTCGCTGCCCCAGAGGCCGCGCCCGGCCTCCTGGGCCTCCTGCTCGTGATCGCTGTAGTAGAAGGCCTCGTCGCGGTAGGCCAGCGCCTGACCGAGGCGGACCATCTCGCCGTTAACGTCCCGGCCGTCGACCCTGCAGATCGCCGGCAGCCAGCCGTCCTCGGGTTCGCCGCGCTGCTCGCAGACCACGCTGCCGGAGTTGATGAAGAGCTGCTCGAGCTGCGCCTTGGCCTGCCGCCCGCAGGCGTAGTCCGTTCCGGCCCGGCTGCAGACCTGGCCGAGCTCCGGCGCGTCGATCCCGAAGAGATGCATGGCCTGGCCGTCGAGCATCAGGCGGTCGCCGTCGACGATTCTGACGTTGTCGGGCACGGTCGGCGCCTGGTTCATCTGGTCCTGCAGCTCGTACCAGGCCACGTGGGCGACGATCAGCAGCACCAACACGCCGCCGATGCGCCAAAGGTACTTAGGAGCCATGTTCCCACTCATATGCGGAGACTGTCGGAGGCGCGATCCTAGCCCGGCGATCCTTTATGGCCGGTGAACCGGGTTTAACCAGGGTTTTACGCGGTGCCGATAGGTTGAAGGTCTCCGCAACCCTGTCCGCGCCGCGGGGCCGCCCCCCGCGCCAAATCGGGTATGCCAGGATGGCCCAGAACCAGCCGAAAACGGACATCAAGGACGTGAAGCTGCCGCTCAAGCTGCGGCTCAAGGCGTGGTGGGACGGCGACGAGCTGGTCGTGCGGCCCAAGCAGGCGAACGCCGCCGGGACGACCGGGGCGCAGGGCGACGAGGGGCAGGAAACCGACGCACAAGGCGAGAAGCCGCCGCTCTGGACGCCGGAGCGGATCGCTCTGGCCCAGGAGGTCTGGGGCGAGGGGTTCTGCGGCCCGACCGATGCCAAGGCGATCATCCGGCTGGTAAAGCCGGCGGGTCTCAGTCCGGCGATGCGCATGCTCGACCTGGGCGCCGGGCTGGGTGGATCGACCCGCATCGTGGCCAAGCACTTCGGGGCCTGGGCGACCGGGCTGGAGTCGGATCCCGATCTGGCCGCCGCCGGCGCGGAGATCTCGGGCCAGTCGGATCTGTCGAAGAAGGCGGTCATCGAGCCCTTCGATCCCGGCGCCATCGAGCCCGCCGAGCAACCCTATAACTGCGTCTTCTCCAAGGAGTTCCTGTTCTGCGTCGAGGACAAGCGCGCCCTGCTGGAAGCGATCAAGCCCCAGGTCAAGGAGCCGGGGCACCTCATCTTTACCGACTACGTGCTTCCGGCGCCCGGCATGAGCTCCCCGACGCTCGAGGCCTGGATCGAAGCGGAACCGGTGCGGCCCCATCCCTGGGCTTCGGAGGACTATGTGCAAACGCTCAAGGAACTGGACTTCGACGTCCGGGTGGCCGAAGACTTCACCGCCACGGTGAAGGGCCAGATCACGGCGGCCTGGAGCGCCTACATGACGTCGATGGAGGCGGCCAATGCCGGCGGCGCGGCCCCGCCCGCCCTGGCCTACGAGGTCGACCTCTGGATGCAGCGCGCCAAGCTCCTGGAATCGGGCGATCTCAAGGTTTTCCGGTTCCACGCCATGCGGAAAGAGGATCCGCTGCTCGAAGGGGGCGAGGACGCCGAGGAGTAGCCTGGCGGGCGACGGGATCGGGCGATTGACAGGCGGTCCGGGCGCGCTTATCTTCCCGCGTCCTTGAACGGGCGGTGGCCGGGTTGACCGGAAAAGCGGCCGCCCCAAAGTCGGAAATCGGTGCGATGAAGGTCGTCAATTCACTCAAGACCGCCAAGCGGCGCGAAAAGAGCTGCCGGGTCGTGCGCCGCAAGGGCCGGGTCTACGTGATCAACAAGAAGAACCCCCGGTTCAAGGCGCGCCAGGGCTAAGACAGAGCCGCGCCGGCGCGCTCGCCTACAGCCAGGAAGCTTGCCGCCGCGCTGTCGCGCGCGGGCGGCTCTTTGTGTTCGCCCCGCGCATTGACCGCGCGGGTAGCTGAACCCATAGTGGGCGAGCTCCCCACCGGTCGCCCCTCTCGTGAGCGTCCGTCGCGGGAGGCCTCGGGGCCGCGCGTCCCGGAACGAAGCAAGCGGGAGGAAGGACGGCGGCCATGCAGATGCCGGAGCCGGACCAGGCGGTGCTCGCGCGGCGCGCGGCGATCGCCGGCGCCCTCAGGGAGATCGTTTCAGGCGAGGGCGTGATCGACGACCCCCGGGCCCTGACGGTCTACGAGACCGACGGGCTGACCGCCTACAAGCAGCGGCCCATGATTGTCGTGCTGCCCGAGACAACGGCCCAGGTCAGCGAGGTCCTCCGGTACTGCCACCGGGAGGGCGTCAAGGTGGTGCCCAGGGGCGCCGGAACCGGCCTGTCGGGCGGCGCGCTGCCCCTGGCCGACGGGGTCCTGCTCGGGATGGCCAAGTTCAACCGCATCCTCGAGATCGACGTCCCCAACCGCGCCGTCGTGGCGCAGCCGGGCGTGACCAACCTAGGCATCACCCAGGCGGTCGAGGCCGAGGGCTTCTACTACGCGCCCGACCCCTCCAGCCAGATCGCCTGCACCATCGGTGGCAACGTGGCGGAGAACTCGGGCGGGGTGCACTGCCTCAAGTACGGTGTCACCACCAACAACCTGCTCGGGCTCGAGATAGTGACCATGGACGGCACCGTGGTGCGCCTGGGCGGCAAGCACTTGGATGCCGAGGGCTACGACCTGCTCGGCCTGATGACCGGTTCCGAGGGCCTGCTGGGTGTGGTCACGGAGGTCGCGGTCCGGATCCTCAAACGGCCGGAAACCGCGCGCGCCCTGCTGCTCGGCTTCCCGAGCAGCGAGGCCGGCGGCGACTGCGTGGCGGCGATCATCGCCGCCGGCATCATTCCCGGCGGCATGGAGATGATGGACAAGCCCGCGGTCAACGCCGCCGAGGACTTCGTGCAGGCCGGCTACCCGCGCGACGTGGAGGCCCTGCTGATCGTCGAGCTGGACGGTCCCGAGACCGAGGTGGAGGAGTTGATCGGCCGGGTCCAGGAGATCGCCCGGGACAAGGGCGCGGTCACCAGCCGGATCTCCGAGAGCGAGGAGGAGCGGCTCCGGTTCTGGGCCGGCCGTAAGGCGGCCTTCCCGGCGGTCGGGCGGATCTCGCCCGACTACTACTGTATGGACGGCACGATCCCGCGCAATCGCCTGCCCGAGGTCCTGAAGGCCATGCGCGAGATGAGCGAGCGCCACGGATTGAGGGTGGCCAACGTGTTCCATGCCGGCGACGGCAACCTCCACCCGCTGATCATGTACGACGCCAACAACCCCGGCGAGCTGCAGCGCGCCGAGGACTTCGGCACGGACATCCTGAAGCTCTGCGTCGAGGTCGGCGGCGTCCTGACCGGCGAGCACGGGGTCGGCGTCGAGAAGCGGGACCTTATGGGGACGATGTTCTCCGAGGAGGACCTGAAGCAGCAGCAGCGGGTCAAGTGCGCCTTCGACCCCGACGCGCTGCTCAATCCCGGCAAGCTCTTTCCCCAGCTGCACCGCTGCGCCGAACTGGGCCGCATGCACATCCACCGCGGCCAGCTGCCCTTCCCCGACCTGCCGCGGTTCTAGTGGCATGGCGGTATATAGAGGAATCCATTCCCTCGTGTCATTGCCGGGCTCAACCCGGCAATCCAGTGGCGGCTGCCATCCCTGGATGCCCGGATCAGGTCCGGGCATGACAAGGGGTTTCAGGTTCTCGATAGGGCGCTAGGGGTTCGAGCAGGATGGCGGACGTCTTCAGGCCAGAGAACGACCGGCAGGTCGCCGAGGCGGTGGCCTGGGCCGCCGCCGAGGAGGTGCCGCTGGAGCTGCAGGGGCGGGGCAGCAAGCGGGCCCTCGGCCGGCCGGTCCAGGCGAGCCACGGCCTCGATCTCTCGGCGCTGACCGGGATCGCGCTCTACGAGCCCGAGGAGCTGGTGCTCTCGGCCGGGGCCGGCACCCCGATGGCCGAGATCGAGGCTGCGCTGTCCGAGAAGGATCAGGCGCTGGCCTTCGAGCCTGCCGACCTCGGCCCGCTGCTCGGCGGCGAAGCGGGTGCGGGGACCATCGGCGGCGTGCTCGCCTGCAACCTTGCGGGCCCCAGGCGGATCAAGGCGGGCGCGGCGCGCGACCACTTTCTCGGGGCGGAAGCGGTCTCGGGCCGGGGTGAGCTCTTCAAGTCGGGCGGACGCGTGGTCAAGAACGTTACCGGCTACGACCTCTGCAAGCTGCTCGCCGGCTCCTACGGCACCCTGGCGGCCATGACCCAGGTGACGGTCAAGGTGCTGCCGGTGCCCGAGAAGACCCGCACGGTCCTGGTTCTGGGCCTGGACGAGCAGGCCGGTCTGATGGCCATGACCCGGGCCCTGGCCTCGTCCCACGAGGTCTCGGGCGCGGCCTACCTTCCGGCGGCCCTGATTCTGGAATCCGAGGTCTCCTACGTGCGCGAGGCCGGGACCAGCGTGACCGCCCTGAGGATCGAAGGCCCCGTCGCTTCGGTCGCCTACCGCTGCGAGGCCCTGCGCAAGAGCCTGTCCGACCTGGGCCCGACGGAGGAGCTGCACGGCCACAACTCGGCGCAGTTCTGGGCCGAGATCCGCGACGTCCGGCCGTTCCTAAGCCGCCCCGACTACTTCGTCTGGCGCCTCTCGGTGCCGCCCCAGGACGGCCCGGCCGTGGTCGGCCGGATCGCGCCGCGCGGTGACAGCTTCCACTTCTACGACTGGGGCGGCGGCCTGATCTGGCTCGCTGTCGCGCCCAGCCCCGAAGCCCAGGATCTGGCCGCCGCAGGGCGCGAGCGCGTCGCGCACGGCCAGATCCTGGCCATCGGGGCTGGGCGCGACAGCGAGCCAGATCAGGCCGCCGCCCCAGTCGTAGAAGTGAAAGCTGTCGCCGCGCGGCGCGATCCGGCCGACCACGGCCGGGCCGTCCTGGGGCGGCACCGAGAGGCGCCAGACGAAGTA
>JAAUYK010095112.1_pt1 | contig 10184 bp, 3 predicted proteins | sample 7278021 | NCBI WGS metagenome assembly JAAUYK01 (sample SAMN14350223, study PRJNA611818) | marine sediment metagenome | isolation source: surface marine sediment (1.8m) | place: French Polynesia: Moorea | collected 2018-08
ACTAGGGTAATTAGAGGCATATTTCTTTTAACTTCTAAAAAAATATTTAGGACAAAATTCAATGTCATTGTCATTTATGCCGCAGCCTCCTGAGGAATTTCTCCTCTTGTTGGCCCATAGAATCATATAACAAAATCCCATACAACACTGTAGATGTCTAGTTTACTACTGTCCACAACCGCGTATGGCATCATGTCCACAAAAAGTTCATAATTTACATACTAAATACAGTTTGCCAATTATGCTGCCACAACTTAAGGTGCGACACGTTAGTACCTTCAACCAACGGATCGACGAGACACTCACGCAATTCGCCATACGTTATTAAACTTTGAACGCCACGAGCACACGTTCTTGCTTTCACTATCGTACAAACCAAACTCGACACGAACGCTTTCAGACCGCACAGAACACAGTCTTCCCTTCTCCTATCCGACAGTGTGAATATATACTTTCCGTGAACATGTAACGCGTAGACCGACCGCCATCTCCCTTTGACCGTCCTGTGCTATCCTTTCAGGTTATGCAAAACCCTTTGTGGTCAACGTACACACTGACGCCCTGGAGGGCGGATCGACGCCAGCCGAGGCTGGCAATAAAGGCTTCTGCCTGAACTTTGTGCAGCAGCCGTGCACCTCGTCCAGTGGATAGATTCATATGCGTATAACACACAGTGCACGTTTTTGCGCGTACGTTTGAGAACAAAAAGACATTGCAATCAATCAATCAATCAAGCGGAGCGCGTGGATGAAGATGCCCAACGGCGAGGAGAGAATGAGAGAGCACATCCAACACAACGATCGACAAAACTTGTACATGAACGAACATAGGAACAAATTCATCTTACAACGCATCGCCTGCGGCGGCCCTAAGACGACTTCACTTCTCTATCCAGTGTACGATTATGGCATGGACTTGATACGTATTACTATGTTAACGATAGGTGCTCTCTTCTCTGAACTATCCACTTCGTTTTGCTATCTTTTTTGGCCTCTCTATAATGTACACGATCTCTCATAAACTGTGACAGGTGTAGTAAAGGAATTTTGCATGTGCACGTGTAGTCGTGTAAAGGTCGTAGTATACACAGTATTCGTCTTAGTATCTAGTAGTCAAGCATTTTAATTATAGGGTACGTACTCGTACCTACATGTATAGGAAAAGTTTAGAGCTTCCGCGGCCAATATCCTACTTCAGCTCTGCTTTATGTGTGTACAAACGCGCTTCACTGTCTATCCCTGCAGCGAGCTACAAAGTTGTGCATAATAATCACTTCTAAAATATATTTTCCATTTCGATTTTCATCACCTTCCTCCTTCTTCTCTGTACCAACTCGATCTTAGGCACTTTCTTCCTACCTATACCTACCCCTTGCTCTTCCTTTCCATCAATCTCGTGTACCCTCAGAATAAGCCTCTACTCTGTTACACACAATTTGCTTACGACTTTCAGGTTTCGCCAAACCCTTCGTCCTTCGCGTGCACACGGACGGCGCGGAGGGCAACTCGGACACGGCGGAGACCTCGAATCGCGGCTTCTGCCTGAACTACGTGCAACAGCCGTGCACGTCGACCATCGGATGAGACAACGAGTCCCGCTCGAACTCCGTGCGTAGCGGGACGCTCTTCGGGCACCCATGGAAGAAGTCGAACTGGATAGCTCCCACACTGCTCTTCAGACGTAGTTGGTTCTTGTTCTAGTAGACGGCCACCGGCAGGCTGCACGAAAGCGTTATACACACTACCAGAGAAGGAGAAAAAAGATTGTTAATCGTCATCGAGTCATTCATAGTGAATACTACTACGTACCTAGTTCAACAGATCGGAGGAGACAACTCCTTCCCAAAATATATCACTGTAGTTGCCATCCCTTGAGATATGAACGCCTGATGCCTGGACCCTTTTACCTACATCGCCAATGACACATTTGCCCTGATTGTACGTATTTGTGTTTTGTACAACGTAGCGTCGATCGCTACCTCCCCAGACAACTGAATAATTTAATAAAAGAACCTTACCTAAAATGCGTAATACAACGCGTGTATCATTTCTAAAATAGTACTTTATTGGTCCGGAATCTAGAAGAGGCACTTGGGATAGAAGCTAACATTAAAATCCGTATTTTGCCCCCGCCGCTCTTCTGTTTTGCGCTGCGGTCGCCCACTGCTGCTTCAGCTTGTGCTCGTTCTCCTTGGCCAACGCCGCGAGATACGTGATCTGGTGCTTCTTCTTCGTCTGGCCCTTCACGTTGCACTTTGGACCCGGCTTGTCCGCGGCGTCCTCCGACAAAGCCTTCGCGATCCAGTCCTTCGGATCAGCCGTCAAATGCTCCTGGTTGACGTCGACGACGTCGTCAAAGTCCTCGAACTTGGTCTTGACCGCGTGCTTCCCCGCCAGCCGCTCGAGCGCCTCGTTATTCGCCAAAAGGTCGTCGGCGTCCGCGTATCCGACGGACATCTCCGCCGTCGAGTCGGGCTTGCTCGGTCCGTAGACTGAGGGGCCGCCGCGACTCGTCGTTGGAGCCGGTCCGACCTCGGGAGTGGCTTCCACACGTGGGCGCGACGGACCCGGTTGCGCCTGATCGGCGCCCGTCGGCGGCAACTCTGGCATGATAGGCACAACCTCCTCCTTGTCCAGGGTGAAGAACGCCGTAGGGTGGTCGTCCTCGTCCGAGTCGGAGTCAGCCGCAGGCTTGGCCATTTTCGTAGGAGGGGCCTTCCTACTGACCGAGGTAGGTCGCATCAGGGAGGGCGATTTCCCAGTCGGCGCCGGCCTTTTCCTGGCGACCGAGTCCGGGACAAGCATCGCGCCGCCGCTCGGCTGCTTGCTCGGCACGGCGTTTTTCGGGTTGGGCAGCATGCTGAGCAGCTTGCTTCCTCCTCCACCGCCGCCTAACCGCATTCTCTTTTTGGCGGCGCTGCCGTCCGCGGCCTCGTCGCCGTCGTCTCCAAAATCTGACAGCGATGGAAGCACGATCCTCACCTTTCCCTTCTGCTTCCTCTTGGGCGGCTTTGGCGCCGCTGCTGCCGCCGCCGCCTCTTCCTCCTTCGCCTTTGGGATGGTCGACAGGTCCTCGTCTTCGTCCACGAATCCCTTTGCGAATCCGGACGTCCCCGCGGCGAGCACCGACGTCGGCAGCGAGGAGAAGAAGTTGGCGCCTGTCGAGCTCAGCCCGGGTATGTCCGCGTCCGCCTCGTCCATGATGCTGCCGCCTCCTCCGTGAACATCGTCTTCCTCATCCGATATGAGGTCATCGTTCTTGGACTCCTTCGCCGCCGAGGTAGAGGTATTTAAGCCATTTTGTACACCACGAGGTTGCTCTTCCTCCTCGCCCCGTTCGAGCTCCTCGTCGCTGCTGTCGCTGTAGTCGGCAACCAAGGCCATCTTGCATTAGCACGCGATGACCTTATTGACGTCAATAAAGTGCACCGATCAGATGGACGACGACACGACGTTTTGCTAAATTGCTCTATTTTCTGATTTCTGAACTCCCAATGCAGCTGAGCTGACTCAATGACTCTGACTGAGCTGCTGCCCTGGCCAGAGCTCATCTTCTAGCTTCTACCAACAGATGGCGTATTCTGTCTCGCTAAAAAAGAGCTGTCGGAATATTTTATATGGAACACGACACTAATGCTCTAATTAGTCGCTTAACCACTTTAACGAGTCTTGTACCTACTGGGAAGACTCCTTGCCAAATCGTAGACTTAGTGCATAAATGTATATGCAAGTAGTATACAGGTGTATACTATACTATGTATGCGGGTTGTCGAATGCAGTTACGTTTTGTTTCTAGCGTCGACATGTGCTGCCCTCTATGCGTTAATATCCGTACCCAAGACTCTTTCTTCACGTACGTAGCGAGCGCTCTCGAAATCCCAAAGGCAAACCCGGCTCCTCTCTTCTACGACCGAGCGAGAGCGCTCGAGAGAGAAAGAAAGAACGGCGGCGCGGCGGTGACGGGCAATCCCCACCTCATCCACCGACCGACCGACCGACCGACCGACCGACGGGGCCCGTCTCCATCGATCCGACCGTCCCTCGCGGTGTCTCTCCACTCCAAGTCCAAGATATGGAGACGACGACGACGGCGAGCGAGCGAAGAGGGCCGCCCGCCCGTACTTGCATGGTATGGTATGGCTATGGTAGGGAAAGAAGGAGCATTGTTATAGCATCCGCCCGCCTGCGCCCGTCCGCGGCAGTCCGTCCGCCTCCCCGGCAGAACGGCGGTATCGGACGCACGCGGACGAGCGAGCGGGAATCGGTGTAGGTAGAGCTCAAGCGCGGCGCGGTCGCCGTTGACGACGAACGCGGACGGACGGACACTCTTCTCCAGAGAATGAGTAAGCTCACGAGACGGTGGCGGCGGCGGCGGCGGCGGCGGCGGCGAGGAGGCGAGCGGACAAGTCGAGTGGTCGGTCGGCCTGGCACACCTCCTACCTCCTACCTACCATCATCTTGCGCTTGCAAGCCTCCCCTCCCGTCCCCTCCTCCGTCCGTCCGTCCGTCCGTCCGCACAAAAGGACTGCCGCCGCCGCGTATAGAGAGTCTACGTACTCTTGGCGTCGGAGGGCTGGCTCCAAGAGGAGGAGAGACTCACTCCAGCCCACTGCGGGCGAGGAAGGCGGCCAACTGCATGGCATGGATGTGCTGTTAGGCAAGTCACCATCTCGCTCGCTCGCCCGTCTTGTTCTTCATCCGCGGCACCAAAGGCAAAGAGCGCTCTCCTCTCCCTCCCTCTCTCACACTCACTTGAGAGAGAAGGAGGCGGCCGGAGGCGGCGGCGTCGCGCGGCTCACTCACTCCATCGCCAAGAGCTGCTGCTGCATAAGAGCATGTATGCTGCTGCTGCTTCGAACGAGCGAGCGAGAGAGCGAGTGAGCTCTTGGTCGGGGGACGGGCGACCGACGGACGGCTTAAGACCCCCGACAACGGATCGGCGGCGGTGCCGGCGGCCGTACGTCGCTCGCCCGCGCCCGCGCCGTGATCAGTAGTGAGTTGGTTGAATGAAAGCAAGTAACGCCGCTGCCGCTGGCATGCTGATGCGAGCGAGAAGAACGAAAACGGACCGACGGACGACGGGCGAGCGGAGAGCGGACCGACGGACGGGACCACAGTCGGTCGGACCAGCGGGCTTACCGGGCTGCTGCCTCTCTGGCTGGTGGCTGCTGCAGCTTATTTGCAATTATTCTAGCCGCTCTTTTGCCGTACAACTGGTACACGGCCTCCGAGCGTAATCAGTCGACGCACGGCAGCGCTTGGAAAGGGTCGATAGACGTCGCGGCGCTCCTGCCTCAATGCGGACTTGATCGACGGGCATCGTTTCGATACGAGGCGCCAAAGGACTCGATCTAGTGGTTGTCATCCCACGTAGGATAGTGTAATTAACAAGTGAAGACACATCGGAGGCGTGTCCTGCAGCCCAGTACGGGTTGAAATTCGATGCTTGAAGCAAGAGAAAAGAACGAACATCCCGAGATTGCTTCGCATCGATCCCAGCCCGCACTCGTACGTCCACCTACCCAACCGTCTACCATCCATCCTAAGCCCCCGGCAACTTCTCTCTCCTTTCCACTTCCCTCCCCTCTCTTCTCCTCTCCTCCTCCCCTTTGGGGTCGATTTGCCGGTGTGAAAAAGAAGGGTGCTGCGTCGCCCCACAGGAACGGTCGACGTAGACGCGGACACGAGAAGAGCTGGTCAGAGAGAGACCAACTGGCGGCAACGAGAGATAGGGAAAAAGGAAGGGTTAATTGCTGCGAAAATGGCCGTTCGAAACTTTTGACGACACTTTGAAGTTTCACCGGAATTGGACCGAGGCGGCGACAAAATTCGGCGGCACATTGGCGGCCCGCCGAGTGAACACTAACTTAACACACATCAGTCACGCTGGCGACTGTGTGGAGTGAGTCGGTGTTCGGGGGCGGGACCGCGGGAGCCGTCGGGGGCCACAACCCGGCGGCCATGCGGCCGTCCCCGCCGTCGTCGACGGACGCGGCGGCAGCGGCAGCGGCGCATGCGGCAGCCGCGGCCGCAGCCATGGCAGCAATGCCAGGTGTACCTACCTCCTCGCACATGATTTCCCCGCACTCGAAGCGGTCGTACGAAGACGAGGACCCGACGAGGCTCAAATACAGCCGCATGGAGCAGGCGGCCGCCGCGGCCGGACACGTCGGCCTCACGGGCGCTGTCGGCCCGGGTGGCGAAGAGGGCAACATGGGGGAGAAGGAGAAGTACGCCCGCGAGAACCACTGCGAGATCGAGCGGCGGCGGCGGAACAAGATGTCCTCGTACATCACCGAATTGTCAGATATGGTGCCGACGTGCAACGCACTGGCGAGGAAGCCCGACAAGCTGACGATCCTCCGGATGGCGGTGGCGCACATCAAGTCGTTGCGCGGACTGTCGAGCACTCCTCCGCAGAACGACGCCACTTACAAGCCGTCGTTCCTCACGGACAACGAGCTGAAGCACCTGATCTTGGAGGCGGCCGACGGCTTCCTCTTCGTCGTGGCCTGCGACACGGGCCGCGTGATATACGTGTCCGACTCTGTGATGCCGGTGCTGAACCACGCCCAGGCCGACTGGTACGGCACCACCATCTACGACCACCTGCATCCCGAGGACACGGAGAAAGTCAGAGACCAGCTGTCGACGCACGAGCCGCAGAACAACGGTCGGATACTCGACCTGAAGACCGGCACCGTGAAGAAGGAGGGCAGTCAGAGCTCGATGCGCTTGTGCATGGGCTCCAGGAGGGGTTTCATCTGCCGGCTCAGACTGGGCGGCGTCAACCCGGAGAGCCTCGGCTACATGAACCGCGTCCGGCAACGAAACGTGCTCGGCGGGGAGAACGGCGGCCGAGAGAGGTACACTGTAGTGCACTGCACGGGCTACATCAAGAACTGGCCCCCGCAGGGACTGCAGCTGGACCGCGCGCAGGAGGAGGAGCTGCACGCGCAAGGCAACAGCTCTTGCTGCCTGGTGGCCATCGGCCGCCTGCAGGTCACCTCCATGCCAAACGCGCACGACCTGGCCGGCATGGACAGCTCCATGGAGTTCGTCTCGCGCCACAACATGGACGGCAAGTTCACGTTCGTTGACCAAAGAGTGATCGCGCTGCTCGGTTACACGCCACAGGAGCTGCTCGGGAAGTGCTGCTTCGACTTCATCCACACGGACGACCAGACGCACATGAAGGAGTCCTTTGACCAGGTCATCAAGAGCAAGGGACAGGTGATCAACTTCATGTACAGGTTCCGCTCCAAAGGCGGCGAGTGGGTGTGGCTGCGAACCAACTCCTTCGCCTTCCTCAACCCCTACACCGACGAGATGGAGTACGTGGTATGCACCAACTCCACGGCAAAGACCGGCGCCTCGGCAAACACGGCATCGTTGGCCGCCGAGGTCGCGGCCACGGCTACAAACCCTCCAACGGGCGCGTCCTCCACGGTGACTCACCAGCACCAAGCTCAGGGCGGCAGCCGGGAATATCCGAGACAGCAGCAGACGCCGAGCACGGGACTCGATTACAGTATAGGTAGCGGCGGCGGCGCCGGGGCGAGCGGCGGCAGCAGTGGTGCTAGTGCAAGTGCGGCTGCGGCTGCAGCGGCCGCCGCCGCGGCCGCGGCCTCCAACAGTTACTCAAGTCATCTAAGTCAGAGCGGAAATTCTCAGCAGCAGGTGTACACCTACGACCAGACCTCATCGCCCGTGGCAGCCTACGGGTCTCCCGGGGGCGGGGGCGGGGGCGGCGCTGCGGCGTCCACCGCCAGTCAGCCTGTAGCTCCGGGACGGGCCTCCGTGGGCAAAAACAGCGGCACCCCGACCCCGCCTCAGAGCGCCGTTTGGGCCCAGCCCGCTTCGGCGGCGGTCACGACGGAGGCCGCCGCGGCCGCCGCTGCGGCCTACCACTACAGCAATCTAAGTCCAAGCAGGTCCCCCGGCGTCTACCGCGCCCCTGTGTCGACCAGCTCTTCGACGTCCACGCCGGCGGCCGGCAGCATGTGGCACTGGCAACAGGGCAACGGCCAGACCGGACTGGATCTTGGCCACCCGATGGCGGCGGCCGCCGCCGCCAGCGCCGGGCTTCCGCCACACCATCACCAACCCGAGCTGGGCGACATGCTTCACATGCTGCATCATCCCGGCCAGCATGGAGGCCACGCGGGTGCCCACGCCGTGACTGCGGCGGCGCCCCACCACCACGGCGTCGCCGGCGCAGGCCACCACGGCTTCGAAAACCTTGGCGGAATGTTCAGCGGACACTATCAGTAACAACTGCCTGGCGCCATGGTCTTCACACCGTACGGGGTTTCGTTCGCGAGCAGCTAAATCCGAGGCTGTGTGGTGAGATTGGCCGACAGACCGACCGCCGAACACACAGCTAGGCAGCGAGGGGGGAAAACAAGATGATGAGCTAGGCGTGGGCGCCAAACCGGACTTTGATGTGGGTAGGCGGTGACGGCGGAGGAAAGAAAGATACGAAAAGAGGAGGAAGAACTAGAAAGCGGAAAGGAAAGAAGGAAGGAAGGAAGGAAGGAACTTTCCTCGTTCGTCCCTCCGTCCAACCGTCCCTCGCTGCTTCTGCGCCCCCATCCGTCGTCGCTCGCGGCTCGTCCTGGGACAAGAAGAAGAAGAGAAAACTCGGCAGGAAAGTTTGTGCTCAAAATACGTAATTACAAAAACTATCCCTTATAGAGGAGAGAGAGGGCTTCGAAGACTGCAAGAAGACTGCTCTGAATTACCGGTGGGCAGAATTCAGAAGCTGGTTGATCGGCTACCCATTGATTGGAGCACATTGACCGCCCTTCGGAGGAAGCAGCAACACAAGATCACACGAGTTCTTCCGCATTAGAATTAATGCCCTGTCGGTCATCGGGCCGGCCGCGAGACTGGCGTGCCTTCTCGCGCCGGATGCGACTTACGTACGACATCGGCATCAGGCGAGGCGAGCGGGGCGAGTTCTAGCTCCCACCTATTTATTTCTTGCTCATCTCACATACCCAGACATATCTCGCATTGCTCCAATACCGGCCAGCCGGCCAGCCAACCGCCGTCGTCGCTGCAAACGTCGTCACCTCTTTCGACCGCTTCTCATGCCATGCCAACCGACGGACATATCGAAGCAACCATTCAATCGATCCATCCCCCTCTCGTTCCTTCCACTCAAACGGCTTCCGGCCTGCCTCCTTCCCACGTCAAGAATTGGGCCGCCCTCCCTCATTATACAAAGATAATGACACTCCAGCCGTTTGTCGAACGTTCGAAGCTAGGCTTCCATCGTTCTGCCCAAATTGGCTGCAGCGGACTCCGTCCCTCCGGTGCCTAGCTTCAATCTGCGGTGTGAAAAGAGAAGAGAGGAGATTCCGACTGCAGCGCTTCAAGGTAGACACCGTCCGTCTACCGCTCCGAACCTCCTCCTCCTCCTCCTCCTCCTCTTTAAAACGAGAAATGAAAAATGAAGCCGATTGGAGTTAGGCGACGAGCGAGGAGGAGAAGAAGAGGGCAGGAAGATGGAGCAGCCGGCCGGCCGGCCGGCCGCAGCAGTAGTCGGAACACTGGGCTAGCAAGCGGCGGTTTCGAACCGGCCGGCAGGGCGAAGACAGAAAATACTATCATTATCAATTAAAGAAGATCATTAATCTTGGAGGAAGAGCCGACGGAGGGAGGGAGGGAGCATGCTTGTTGGACGGGCCGCTCGCTAGAAGAGGAGAACTAACTTCCTGCAGCCAGCAGTGCAGCGGGGGCTGATTGAAAAACAAAGATATCATCATTAAGCAGACCAGATACGACTGCGTGGCGGCTTCGAGTTCGTTCGGGGGCGTCGGAAGGAGGGAGGGAGGGAGGGAGGGAGGATTGGAAACTCCTCCTCGGATCATTATGACTCGGTCGGCTGACTGATCGACGACGCACGTTGACGGAGGCGAGCGACGGACCTTGTACGAAGTGATTGAACCAGAAGCGATATACGTAAGAAGAATACGCAAAGGAGAGAGACACGTACCACTGTAAAAGATAGAGGAAATGAAATTCTAAGCAAAGTCAAAAGTCGAGAGTCACATCTTCCAGTGTGGACACCACGAGAAGTGCAGTGCTTTAATTTCGATCGATCTCGATACCTGGTGGGCAGTCAGTCGATCGGGTCTCAGTTCATTGGAGAATAAAAGCAAGTGCTGGATCGAGTAC
>JAAUYK010005113.1_pt1 | contig 10182 bp, 11 predicted proteins | sample 7278021 | NCBI WGS metagenome assembly JAAUYK01 (sample SAMN14350223, study PRJNA611818) | marine sediment metagenome | isolation source: surface marine sediment (1.8m) | place: French Polynesia: Moorea | collected 2018-08
GAGAGAGAGAGAAGAGGAGGGGAACGCACCAACACACAACAACCAGATGAGAGTTGTGCGTGAGATGGGGCTGGCTGTCTAACTATACGTACATGTAGGGAGAGAGAGAGATAGAGAGAGGAAGGGAAGATAGATAGACTCTGTTATTTATCCTCTCCATCATGCCTCGAGTGGAGAGAGAGAGAGAGAGAGAGAGGAGAGAGAGTTTGCCCAAAGATCAGTCCCCAGTATATGCCGACCCCTGTTGCCCTTTAGGCTGTCACGCCCTCCTATTTATTACCCCACCTGTCCGTTCGGACAAATTACAACTACACCGACTACGTCTCCTCGTTCCAGGACATCGCGTTCATCAACCCCGCGAACGTGGTCTTCGTCTACCTTCTGGTCCGTGATATGACAGACGAGGGCATCCTGAAGGAGCAGGAGCTGCAGGCCATCGTACTCACATGTCTATATCTAAGCTACAGGTAAACGCTGACATTAATCTCTCTAAGGCCTTGTTTAGCCCGAAGCTACAGAATGTAATAACTTAGAGACTGCATAGGAATACATATAGTACAAGTTGCTAAATCCATCTACTGATTGCGCCAAAGTATTGAGAACGCACGTATAAAATCGGACTTTTTTTCTGTACAATATTCGCCCCTTGACGGAATTAGGCTTAGAAAATACTTAACCCTACATGTTCTGAAAAGGCGATTTCACATAGGAGTATTAACAGATCTAAAGACGCTTAAATTAACCTGACATATGTACGTGTTACTTTCCAGCTACATGGGCAACGAGATCAGCTACCCGCTGAAGCCGTTCCTCGTGGAGACTGACAAGGACCGCTTCTGGGACCGCTGCGTCGACATCATCAACCGGCTGAGCGGGCCCATGCTCAGGATCAACTCCGAGCCGAGCTTCTTCACCGAGGTGTTCACCGAGCTGAAGGATGTCGGCGCGAACATCGAGTACAGAAACTAGCTTCCAATGCAAAACTTCGCTCTCTCTCTATAGCTTAGGCACGGACGGAGACAGGCAGGATTACATAGATCATGAATCTATAATGAGAATCTCAGACAGGCAGACAGACAGGCGAATTGACATTTCTATTAAAATAGGTCGACTTTCGGGACAGATACTAGAGATCCTTACTACCATACACACACACACCTACTACAGTACACACTCCCTCGCTCACCGCCAGAAAAATGATTTTATCCATACATATAGTAGTAGTTGAAGCACCTTAAAATCGCGCCGGCTCGTGTTGACCACTTGGGACGCGCATCATACGTATAGTAGTGTATCTCACTTTAGTACGTAGTAGCTTAACTATGCCAAACAAAGATGTTAGTTAACCCTGTTACGAAGAAGAGGAAGCTTTGATCAGTTTATGAGTGCACTGATGAGTTATTACCCCGATATCGAGCGAATGAGGGCGTATGCAGCAAGAAGAAGAGATGATCAATTAATTAAGAAGCAGAGAGTTACACACATGACATATATTTTATAGAAAAACATTCGCAGAGAGAAGAAATACATAAAAAGTTAGCAGCGTTTTCCACACTCTGTCTCTCTCGTTCCTGGTTCGGAATGCCCTGCATAAACATATTGTAGTTAACATACTCCGTGGCATCACACAGATCGATGTCCTCAGATGCATGGTTCTCTGCCTACGTCACTTCAAAAATGTATGAATACTTTGTGATGCTCACATCCTGAGAAGGCACAATGTGGCGTTCGAGTAAAGCAAGTCTTATCATAATTAATCACACATGTGACCATGGTCACGTCCTCAGAACTCTCCGCCGGCCGGCGAGAATGCCTGTACGGACCCTGCGCCGGCGGTACAACTGCTGTCTGTTCTGCTGCTGCTGCTGTTGATCTGTCTGGCCGCCGCCGCCGCCGCGTTGCTGTTCTCCGAGCCTCCGTCCCACCCTGGGCAACGCCTTCGCGCCCCAGCCGAACTCCTCGTCCTCCGTGGTCGGCGGCGGCAGCGGCGTCGTGGTCGTCGTCAGCGGCAGCGCCAACGTCGTTCCGCCGCTGACGAAGACGCCCCTCGTCCACGCGATGCCCGTCTGCTCCTGCTGCTTCTTCCTCCGCTGCTGCATCTGCTGCAACCTCTCCATCAGCTGCAGCTGCTGCGCCCACGACGACGTCTCGCCGTACAACGCGAGGGGGTAGTTCAGCGACCGCTTGCACGTGTACGAGTCGGGGTCGAAGTGGAAGCCGGAACGGCACTCGCAGAACACCTCCTTCTTCTTCTTTGTAGTCGACGAGTTGGGTTCCGACTCGGCCTCGCTGGGTATGAGCCAGGCGTTGGCCGGGCACGGCCCCTTCGTGTAGACGCGGTAGCAGCGCTGCGTCTCGTTCCAGAACACGTAGCCGTCGTCCTCGTCGCACACGCACTCGGTCCGGCCCTTCTCCTTGTCGTACCTGAAATTAAGAAGTCGATTGAAATGGTTTTCATATCATGGGGACGAAAAAGGCGTAAATGCATCGATAACTCTGGATCTTGGAATAGCCGACTGTTAAGCTATATCTTCATTTGGAGTTTTGGACCATGCACGGAGGATTGGATGCGTAACTTTTCAATTGAGAGCTTCCTTAACATCGAGTATTAATGAGACAGAGTTTGACTACCTAAATAGAAACGACTCGCCGCACGGCCCCCTTGAGAACCACTCGTAGCACATCCTGGTGGGCGGCCAGTAGTTCTGGTTGTATCCCGGCGAGCATCCGCACTCGCCGCGGTAGCTCTTCCCCGAGTACTTCTCGAAGACGACCAACTCGCCGAGGGGACAGGGACCCCTGGAGCCCACCTTGTGGCACTTCACAGACTGTCCGGAGCCGTCGCTGCCGTCGGGGAAGTAGAGGTGGGCCCGGGGGCAGGGGTTGCGCACGCAGGTGCCCACCACGGAGCCGGAGGAGACGACCTGCCTGCCTTGCCGCCGGTTCCTCATCTCAGTCTTCTTGGGTATGATGAACTGGTCCTTGTCGCAGGGTCCGGGCGTGAACGCCTTGTAGCACTCGCCGTTCTCCGGCCACAGCACGTAGTTGTCCTTGCACACGCACTCGCCGGCGTTGCCCAACAGGCTAAAGACCTGGAGAAAATAAAATCGTTAATAGCAGAAATTCTTGCAAGCAACGATCGAGAAACCGCACCTGTCCCTTCTTGCAGGGCCCCTTGGTGCCGAACTCGAAGCACCTCTGGCTGTCGGCGTGCTGGTTGACGAGCCCGTTGGCGCACATGCAGTGCGTCCTCTGGATCGTGTGGTTGTAGGCGAAGAGCAGGCCCGACTCGCAGGGGCCCTGCGTGAAGTGCTCGTAGCAGAGGTTCAGAGGGGGGAAGTAGTACTGACGGAGGAGGAGCGGGTCGCAGCCGCAGTAGGGCTCCGCAGTCAGGGGGTTCATGATCAGAAGGTCGCCCTGTTAGAGAAAGTAGTTAATAATAAACAATTTTGGTTGCAATTAACAGTTAAACTTTACCTTGTGACATGGTCCCTGCGTGTATAGCTGGAAGCACCTTCCCTCCGACGGCCAGAAGATCCAGCCGTTGTCGCACCTGCCGACCGCCCGGCACTGCACCCCGTTCCCGCCCGTCGCGGCAACCTCAGAACGGCGGGAGCCGAACTTCAACGAGGCTTCATCCTTCTTGCCTCCTTCGCCGGGCTTCACGCGGCGCTCCAGGTACTGGCCGGGCTCGCAGGGGCCCTTCGTGTGCTCGGGGTAGCACCTAAATAAAAGATTTTTTTTTCGACTGAAGGCTTTAAAGCTAGGCCTAAAAGGTTTTTGGCGTACCTGTCTGTTGCGGGCCAGTAGAGCAGCTCCTTGGGACACCTGCACTCTGCCAGCTTGTTCACGGGGTTGAATGCCAGCTCCTGCGACCTGGGGCAGGGCCCCTGGCTGAAGATGGGGTAGCACTCGCCGTCCGCGGGCCAAAGGATCAGCTGCCAGGACTTCTCGGCGCACGGGTTCGCCGCCGGGTTGGCCCACGGGGGCGCGATCACGAACGCCGACGACGTGGACAGAAAGAGGAGAAGGAGGCTGAGGGACATGGTGGAGGCGGAGGTGGGGATGCTGGTGAGGCATTGGTCTCACGGCGAGGGGGACACGACGCCCGGGGACGCGAGTTGCATCTGAAAGAGGAAGTGCAAACGACGTATTAAAATGGATAAATAAGATTCCGCAAGGTCGCAATTAATGACAAGATACTCTATACGCATTGCATTAATATTCCTAAAGGATCCACGTAAGCTTAGCTAGTACAAGTATCTCGTGTGGTCGATCCATTTATCCAATTGAGTGACATTGAGAGCGAGCGGCCTCCTATCTGTTGCAATGTACGTGTCAACCTGCTGGCCGGACAGAAAGAGGCGCCGGCCGGCCGGACGCATCGATTGGAACGAACGGACGGACACAGCTAGATAGAGGACGGACTTTTGCATTTTAAATGTCGCCGTCCATCCATCCATCCATCAGGCCGAAACTGAACTGCATGCACGCAAAAGTGAGTGAGCAGAGACAGAAGAGTATCGCTAGTGGGGTTGCCAAAACTTAGATACAACGTTTATGTGGTTACGCATTTTACAATGTAAGTTGCATCAAGGATGCGACATGCGATATATTTAGGAAACCTGGCAATCCTACCTTAAGTTGCCGGCGCCGTCCGTCTGTCCGTCAGATAGTCACGCTGTTTCGATTTCGTTTGAACGCAGCCGAAGCGACGAACGCATCAAATCCAGCGCGCTAACTACGAACGAGTGACGCAATAACTGCGTACGCCTAGCTCTGATGACGCGCTTTTATGTCTTGGATGTATCGTCCCTGAGCGTACGTACGCGATCGAACGGGCCAGATTAGAGCAAGGTACGGCAGCAGCTGCGCTAATTAGCGGAACCGATAATAAAACTTGCGCGTATATACGTAGTCTTAATTCTTGCAACAAGACCTCTCTAAATGCATTTTTGATGTCGCTGCCGACCTCGCCGGAGATGGTTGAATATCCTTGCGATTCCTCGCTCGCTGCTGCGGCCGTTATGGGCACAAAAAATGTCCCAATGGCCGGACAGTGGGGCCTGTTTCCAAGGGAATCCACCTGGCTGCCGCCTCTTAATTTCTCTTCACGGACGGCCGCTTTCCGATCCTCGGCCTGCGTGCGGACTGCCTTGACCATGCCGTCCGTCCGACCGACCGGCGACCACGGACGGACAGCCACCAAATGCCACCATGCGTACATTGCTGGACAGCGTTGCGATCATGCATGGAACAAGGGGAGGAGTTACCCTTCCCCTTTCTTGCCCCTACTCTGAAATTCGAATCATGCACCAAGCATTATACTACATAGCCGCCTACGGCCGCCACTCTTCTTAATCCGCTATCGTTTTCATGCCTGCTCGCCGCCGCCGCTCCGATCTATATCTCGCTCTCTATATAAGGAAGGAAGGAAGGCAGCAATGACAGCGCGCTCAATAGAGTCCAATCAACTCACATGAAGAATCGATGAAGTTGCCATGGATCGAAGCTCGGATAACAAACAGATATGGAGAATTAAGGCCGCAGAGACTTTCCTACACAGAGACGAAGTATTGCCCGTGGCTAAAGCTTTATATCCGAGGCAATGGCGCTTGTACGTCCAGTAGCGGCGCTCTTTTATATTCAGAGCAGGTCCACTATGCTCGGGGCGGCGGCGGCGGCGCAGAAAACGATATCTCTGACCTTTTTTCGCGTACGCGGAGCGGACGGACGTCGTAAAGCGATTCTCGTTCAGCTAGCTATACAGTGAAACGAGTATTGTCCAACTTCAACGCTCTTCCTGCCTGCCTGTCACTTTTCTCTCTCTGGCTCTTGCTCACTTCCGTCAATCACGTTCCATTTCAAGTTTGCGTTGTCACCTCTGCGCTAATGGCTACATGAGGAAGCGAGTTGGAGTTAGGCAACCGGACAGACAGACAGTTCGGTTCGTTGCCTAACGAACGAGTCGGGATATATCATGACAGGGGAGAGAAAACTAGGTTGGACGCAGCAGAGTTTGGAATTGGGAAAAAAATAATTAAGATAAGTCACGATTTGGCTACCCTTCTTTTTTCGCCATGTCGTCTGATTTTCCGGCTCGTTTCCGTCGTCGCGGATCCACCCACGCCTCTCTCCCCCCTCTCTCTCTCCCCCTCCCTTTTCTAACACGTACATACGTACCGAGCCCAGGGATACAACCATATGTCTGCTGTGCCTGTTTTCGTCGCCGCCCGGGGCAAGGTTCTTTATTAGTGTGGTACGTACGTGTTCCTAGCTAGCTATTCCGAGTCCACCCGGTCGGTCTTCTCACAGGTGCCGACCTGGCCGGGGGTGGGGATCTGTTTCCATCGTTCGTTCGTTCGTTCGATCGGCCGTCTAATTGACACGCTGCTGCTGCTGCCTGCACGACTTTTTTTCAAGATCAAATTCTTGCAGCAGCAGTTCAGTTGAGAGTGAGGGAAGGCCGGCTAATTGGTAGCACGTACGAGCCGCATGAGCCTCGGTTCAATTGAGCAATTCAACTTCATATATCTTTATCTCGCCCTAACAGCTAGCAGATTCTCAGATAGTCATATATCTGGGCTTTAAACGAACCGTAAATCTATAAATTTTGGCCTGGAGTAGACTTGAGGATACATTTATCCCGTATATGTACGAGTTGTTAAATGCTATATAATTGCATGGTTATAGTTTTCTTTCGGGATATACTTTCCACTGAGATCTGTATACTACATACACATGCCCTCGGCACAAGGCGTTGGGTCTGGACCTGAACTGACCGATCGCTTCAAGGAGAGGAAACGAGCCGGGAAACCGCGACTCGACACGACCACTAAATAACAACAGCAGCCCAGATTAACTTCCAATACACGGTCGGTTCTCACGCGTTCGGCCTGACGATCAGATCCTCGCCGGCGGCGGCCAACTCTCTTACAAAGTTCATTGCCAAAACGGAAGCCAGACACGTGTACACGCCTTCTTCACAAAGGTCGACGCCCTGAGTGCCTATACGTATGTGGGATGTTTTGCTTTATAGATACGTAGTTGCAACCAGACGTTATAAGAAGTGCGTCTGTATGTGCATGTGTATAGGGGATAGGCCTCCCTCACTTAGTCAAATTATCTATATAGGACCAATTTGAAGTCTCCTCAAGTTCAATTAGCGTTTAACAATTCGTACTTACACGGGATAAATGTATCCTCAAGTCTACTTCAGGCCAAAATTTATAGATTTACGGTTCGTTTAAAGCCCAGCATGGGGCTCTAGCTGTCTCGTCGTGGAATGTGTCTCTGCTCCGGCCGTCCGCGTCCCTCTTTCTGTCCGTGAGCGACCTTCAGGACGGAAGCTGGCTGGCCCTAATCTTCACTTGGTGGCCGACGCCGACAACAGCCAGCAGCGGTTGAAGGACGTCAGTCGGCGACGGAAGGAGCATGCAGGGCAACAAAGAAAGTGACTTTGAGAAGGAAGCAGCAGCGCTGCAGCGATGATCGATCAAGGCGCGGTTATTAGAACTGCGAATTGCTTCCAAGATGGATAGCCATGTATAGCTAGGTGTGGAGGAAGCTTCATTAAGAAGGGGCCTGCTAATAAGAAGAGTGAGTTTTGACCTTATACTACAGTACACGTACAATAGCTACTCTAAAGGCATCGCTATGATAAAACCACGAGAAAGCAATTAAGAGCCTTATAAGGCTCGGATGCGAAATTAAAAGTTGATAATATTTACTACAATGGGAGCTAGAATTTAGTCAAAAGTATATAACTCGTTTAGGAGACACAGGAAATCGCCTCTTTTGCGCGGAAGCGATCGAGACGAGCCTTGCTTCCTTCCTTCCTACTTTTACGCGGAAATCCTCCTGAGCGGATGTAACTACAGCCGGCAGTATATTTGCACAAATATACCCGGCCCCCTCGCACATATTTGAACCAGTCACGTTGCTCCTGGCGGCGTGCGAAATTCGATCGAATCCGCAACTGATTGGCAGTTACAGGGAAGTAAGGGAGCATCATCAAATATTGGGGCTCTTGGAAGGAGGGAGAGAGAAAGAAAAAGAGAGGAGACTAGCTAGACCTATTGCAGCAACGCTATGTGCTTGCCTCACCTCTTCTGGGGAGCAAATTGAGATAATTGATCGGTTTTTCGCCGCCATCTCTTGCAGCCGGGATTTCAGAACCAGGTGGCCATGTGAGCGAGCCTGAATGAATGCCAAATTATGTAACCGCGAGCTTAAGACGGTATGTTATATGGCTATTAATCGTCTGCTTTGGCCTAGCAGCCGTCGGTCGATCGGGTAAGACGATCTTTTCCCTGAGTGATATCGAATACCTCGATGATGGCATTTCAGATCATTTGGTGGGTTCGATGCGAAACGTTGGAGCGAATTTTCATGGCCAAAGCGGCAATTTTCTTCCTGCTGATGCGGTCGCCGGTTGATGGCAGATGGAGGAAGGGGGAAGAGAGAGAGAGAGGAGAGATGAAGCCAGGGAGAAATATAACCCCTAGCGATCGTTTGTTTGTACGTACAGCCGAAATTTTGCAATGTTTACTAGCTGTGTCTACGTATATCTATCGAAATTGATTTTCCGGGCAAGGATGCCATTTGCTAATAGTCCGACATAGCCGTCCGGCCAGCCGGCAATTTCACGCTCGCTTGCGAAGGTCGGCCGTAGCATGTAAGTCCATTGTAGGAGCGACGACTTAGGTAGGCTAGCTCTGTCCATTAATTAGTAGATTAGCACAGACACCGGCCACCTCAGCGCCTTTTGACAACGATAATTTTCGCTTAAAGTTGCGAAACCGCACAGAGTTGGAGCTTCTATTCCATTCTAGCCACTGACCTGTGACCGCTTTTGCACAGACGACGCCGACGACGCGTACGCGTATTATGCGTATGTGTCGCTTGCTACGCCGCCCTCTGTCAGTTCAGGGTTGGCAACTGCATATCCGAGATTTTTGGCAATATAACTGTAGGCATACTGTACTACATCTCAGTATAAGGAGGCATTTAAGTATCTATGACTCACTAGGCTAATGTCCGCCCTGGGCCCCCTCTCTGCTTGCGTAACGTGAGCCGCCATCCCATTTCCATCCTGGCGTGAAGTCAGTTGTTTATTTGCCTCCCGCCCTCACTTCGATGTCCTCCGCACACGTTGTAAATCCGAGTTGACCCAGCCATGATAGCGCCGGAATTTATGGCTGTCAGCAATAAAATTAAAAGGACAGCTAGCTAGCTAGACGCTTAAATGCGTTGCTTATCAGAGCAAAACTAATTAAAGACATGATACCAATTAAATTGCTCAAGAGACAAGTGTTAAACGACTTTTTGACGCAGATAACACTCCGACAGTTTTTAAAATATGCGAACTCACATAAGCTATTCTTAATTATCCGAGCTAAAAAGACACCGGATCTCGAATTTACTTAATTCCTCTGCTGCGGCATCTGGCTGCCGGCGTCCTGACTGTCGTCCAAAGTCATTGCCAAACTCAAGTGTCGACGCTTCGACGCCGCAGCTGCTGCATGCAGACAGACAGAAAGACGGCTGTCTACTCTGCCCCCCAAAACGCCGCCGCCGTTCATCTCCTCCGTAAATGGGGTCGTTAAGAGCATCTGCTGGTCTGGATAGATATAGCTACCATCCAAAATTAAAAGGCAGAGGAATTAAGAGCTATAGGCCCAGTGTCTCTTTTGATTTGAGGCTTTGAGACGTTGATGCAACTCTTTCACTTGACCCATATACTGTTTCAGAATGAATAATCTAATTGAGCGCTACAATGAAAGCATCCTGAGGGCCAAGACTAGCTGCTTGCATGTCGAATACCGAACGACAATTTAGCACAACAATATACTATTCTCAATTGGACTAAACATAGCACAGCTCTTAATTAAAAGTAATTACTTAATGCGAGTATATAGAGTGCAACTTCGTTCTTACCGTCCTCGTCATGAAACTCCGCCCATCATGCTGTCCAATATATAGCGACCTATACGTAGTCAGATCGATCGACCAGATAACACGTCTAAAAGCCAAGAGCTAGAGGAGAGGATGCGTCACTGTTAAAATGCCAGAGTAGTCTCTCTCTCTCTCTCTCTCTCTCTCTCTCTCTCTCTCTCTCTCTCTCTCTCTCTCTCTCTCTCAAGCTTGAAAAGATACACACAACGACGATCTCTAGCACAA
>JAAUYK010061156.1_pt1 | contig 10177 bp, 7 predicted proteins | sample 7278021 | NCBI WGS metagenome assembly JAAUYK01 (sample SAMN14350223, study PRJNA611818) | marine sediment metagenome | isolation source: surface marine sediment (1.8m) | place: French Polynesia: Moorea | collected 2018-08
GCACGGCGAGATACTCGAGAATCCGTTCCTTGACCTTTTCCAGGCCGTAGTGGTCGGCGTCGAGCACTTGATGGGCGTTCTTGATGTCCTTCTTGGTCTTGGTGCGCTTCTTCCAGGGAATGCCGAGCATCCAGTCCAGGTAGTTGCGCACCACCGTGGCCTCGGCAGACATCGGGCTCATGTTGCGCAGCTTCTTGAATTCGGCGAGGGCCTTCTCGCGCGCCTCCTTCGAAAGCTTGGTCTTGCGGATGTTCTCCTCGAGCTCGGACAACTCGTCGCGGCCGTCCTCGCCTTCGCCCAGCTCCTTCTGGATCGCCTTGAGCTGCTCGTTCAGATAGTACTCGCGCTGGGTCTTCTCCATCTGGCGCTTGACCCGGTTGCGGATGCGCTTCTCGACCTGCAGCACCCCGATCTCGGCCTCCATGAAGCCGTAGACCTTCTCGAGGCGGCCCTCGACGGTCTCGCACTCGAGAAGCTCCTGCTTCTCGGGGATCTTCAAGGAGAGGTGCGAGGCCACGGTGTCGGCCAGCTTGCTCGGGTCGTCGATCTGGTTGATCGAAACCAGCACCTCCGGCGGGATCTTCTTGTTAAGCTTGATGTACTGCTCGAACTGCGTAACCACGGTGCGGCCGAGCGCGTCGAGCTCGCGCAGATCGCCGGCGCTGTCTTCCTGGATCTCGGCATAGGCCTGGAAGAAGTTGGGGTTGTCGGCGTACTTGACGATCTTGGCGCGCTGGCCACCCTCGACCAGTACCTTGACCGTACCGTCCGGCAGCTTGAGCAGCTGGAGCACGGTTCCCACCGTGCCGACAGAGTAGATATCCGCCGGGCTGGGGTCGTCCTGGGTGGCATTCTTCTGGCTGACCAGCAGGATCTGCTTGTCGTCCTTCATCACGTCCTCGAGAGCCCGCACGCTCTTCTCGCGACCGACGAACAGCGGCACGATCATGTGCGGAAAGACCACGATGTCTCTCAGCGGAAGGACCGGAAACAGGTTGCCACGGGGAAGTTCTAGCATGAGTCCTCGAATGGATTGGCGAGTGATACGTCGCACTGACTACGCGGCGCGGTGCAAAATGGATGTTCCGCCGCGGTAGGTAAGGAGGTTGTAACCAAGGCCGCCAAGTTCAAGGTACGGCCCGCGCCTGGCTTAGGCGCTGCTCCCGAGGTCCTCGCGGCGGTCGGTGTAGATGTAGAGCGGCTGGGCGCGCCCCTCGTCCACGACCTCGCGATTGATTACGATCTCCTCCACCCCCTCGAGCCCCGGCAGGTCGAACATGGGTTCGAGAAGGATGCTCTCCAGGATCGACCGGAGGCCGCGGGCGCCGGTCTTCCGGGCGATCGCCTTCTCCGCCACTGCCTTGAGCGCGTCGTTCGTGAACTTGAGGATCACGTCTTCCATCTCGAACAGACGCTCGTATTGCTTGACCAGCGCGTTCTTCGGCTTGGTCAGGATCTCGATCAGCGCGTCCTCGTCGAGGTCCTGAAGCGTCGCGACCACGGGGAGACGGCCGACGAATTCCGGGATCAGACCGAACTTGAGCAGGTCCTCGGGCTCCACGTCCTTGAGGATCTCGCCGGTCTGACGCTCGTCGGGCGCCCGCACGTCGGCGCCGAAGCCAATCGACGAGCCCTTGTCGCGCTGGGCGATGATCTTCTCGAGACCGGCGAAGGCCCCGCCGCAGATGAAGAGGATGTTGGTGGTGTCGACCTGGAGGAACTCCTGCTGCGGGTGCTTCCGTCCGCCCTGGGGCGGGACCGAGGCGACCGTGCCCTCCATGATCTTGAGCAGGGCCTGCTGGACCCCTTCGCCCGAGACGTCCCGCGTGATCGAGGGGTTGTCTGACTTGCGACTGATCTTATCGACCTCGTCGATGTAGACGATGCCGCGCTGGGCCCGCTCGACGTTGTAGTCGGCCGCCTGCAGCAGCTTCAGGATGATGTTCTCGACGTCCTCGCCGACGTAGCCGGCCTCGGTCAGGGTGGTCGCGTCGGCCATGGTAAACGGCACGTCCAGTATACGCGCGAGGGTCTGGGCCAGCAGCGTCTTGCCGCAACCCGTCGGACCGATCAGCAGGATGTTCGACTTGGCGAGCTCGACATCGTTGTTCTTCGAGCCGTGGGCCAGACGCTTGTAATGATTGTGCACGGCGACCGATAGCACCCGCTTAGCGTGATCCTGGCCGATCACGTAATCGTCGAGCACGTTGCAAATATCGCGCGGCGTCGGCACGCCGTCACGAGACTTCACCAGGGTAGTTTTGTGTTCCTCCCTGATGATATCCATGCACAACTCGACGCATTCATCACAGATGAACACGGTCGGGCCAGCAATCAACTTGCGCACCTCATGCTGGCTCTTCCCGCAGAAAGAGCAGTACAGGGTGTTCTTTGAATCGCCGCCGCTCGACTTCGTCATATCATTTCGTCTCGAGCCCAGTTTTCGACGCCGTCATGTTAGAAAACGTGCTCCCGCCACACAATGACAAATATCCTCCGTCCGCCCTGCGTGGCCGTTGCCCCTACGACCTGAAACAGGCTAGTCACGCGCGCTCAAAATTCCCTTAACGGAAGGCCCCTCCCGGTTAAGGTAAACCCCTGCGATGATTAACTTTTTGATTTTCCGTTGGAATCGCCGTTGTCGTCCGAGCCTGCCTCGTCCGGCAGCTCGTGGCGTTCGACGACGTTGTCGATCAGGCCGAAGTCCTTGGCCTCATCCGGGGTCATGAACTTATCGCGCTCCATGGCCTGGTCGACGTCCTCGATCGACTGGCCGGAGTGCTTAGCGTAGATCTCGTTCAGTCGGCTGCGGGTGGCCAGGATTTCCTTGGCGTGGATCTCGATGTCCGTTGCCTGGCCTTGGAAGCCGCCCGACGGCTGATGGATCATGATCTTCGAGTTGGGCAACGCGAAGCGCTTCCCGCTGGCGCCTGCCATCAGGAGTAGGGATCCGGCCGAGGCGGCCTGGCCGATACACACGGTCGAGACGGCAGGGCGGATGTACTGCATGGTGTCGTACATGGCCAGCCCCGCGGTCACCAGGCCACCGGGAGAGTTAATATAGAAGGCGATGTCCTTCTTCGGGTTCTCCGACTCCAGGAACAGCAGCTGTGCGCAGATCAGGCTGGCCACCATGTCGTTGATCGGGCCAGTTAGGAAAATAATCCTTTCCTTCAGGAGCCTGGAGTAGATGTCGTAGGCCCGCTCGCCCCGGTTGGTCTGCTCGACCACCATGGGAACCAGGGTATTCATCGTCAGATCGCGTGGATCGCTCATAGACCTCATCGCCTTCGCTTAAGCGCGCCTCTCGGCACTTGGTGAACCACCGCCCATTCGCCGGCCACGACCGGCGATGCGCCGAACTACTACTCCCCCTTCTCCTCTTTCTTCGACGCCTTGGGCTTCGCCGAGGTCTTCTTCTTCGTCGACTTTTTCGGCGTCTCCGCCTCGCTTGCGGCGCTCTGGTTCAACTCTTCGAGGGTGACGGTCTTGTCTTCTACCTTGGCCAGAGCCGTGATGAAGTCGATAACCTTGTCCTCGAAGATCGGCGCCCGCAGGTTGGCGGCCGCCTCCGGCGTGTTCTTGAAGAACTCGAAAACCTCGCGTTCTCGACCGGGATGCCGGCGGATCTCGTCCTGCATCGCCCGGTTCATCTCGTCCTGGGTCACGTCGATGCCGTTAACCCGGCCGACCTCGGCCAGCAGCAAGCCAAGCCGGACGCGCCGTTCGGCGATGGCGCGGTACTCTTCCTTCAGCGCCTCGTCCTCCTTGCCTTCGTCATCCGGGTCGACCCGGCCTTGTTCACGCGCTTCCTCGAACTGCTTCCAGATGGTCTCGAACTCGGAATCGAGCATCGCCGGCGGCACTTCGAAATCGTGTCCCTCGGCCAGCTTGTCAAGCAGCGCCCGCTTCAAATGGCCCCGGCAGAGCTGCTCATAGTCCTGCCCGATCTGCTCACGAACCTTGCCGCGCAGGGTCTCCAGGTTCTCCTCGCCGAGCGAAGTCGCCAGTGCGTCGTCGATCGCCGCCGGCACCGCTTCCAGGATATCCTTCACCGTAACCGCGAAGACCGCCTCCTTCCCGGCCAACTGATCATTCATGTAGGCGTCCGGGAAGGTGACCTTGACGTCAACTTTGGCGCCGACGTCGACCCCGATCAGCTGGTCCTCGAAGCCGGCAATGAAGCTGTTGGAACCGAGCTCCAGATGGTGGTCGTCCGCGGCCATGCCGGGGAAGGCCTCGCCGTCCACGGTGCCCTGGAAGTCGATCACGAGCACGTCACCGGATGCGGACTTGCGCGGCTTGTCGAGCGGCTGGGTTCCCTTGCGCGAGGCAGCGATCTGCTCCAGCGCCTGGGCGACCTCGGCATCCTCGACCTCGATCCTGGGCCGCTCGATGGCGATCTCCGAGAAGTCCATCATCTTGATCTCCGGCAGGACCTCGATCGCCATGGTGAACTCCAGGTCCTTGCCCTCATCGAACGAGACGATCTCGATCTTGGGCTGAACGGCCGGCCGGAGCCCGCGCTCGGAGATGGTCTGGCTCGAGCTGTCGTTGACCGCCCGTTCCACGATCTCCCCCATGACCGACGGCCCGAAGCGTTGCTTGAGGACCTGGAGCGGCACCTTGCCTGGCCGGAACCCCGGCAGCCGCGCCTGCTGACCCACTTCCTGCAGCCTGTGCTCGACCTTTTCCGCGATCTCGGCTGCGGTGATGACGACCTTGTACTCGCGCTTCAAGCCGTCCGATTGCGTTTCCGTTACCTGCATGAAGGATGCGGCCCCTCAGCCCCGTCGATGTTCATTGAAAAGTGAGAGTGTTCCCTGACGCCAGCGCGCCCGCCAGTTGCGAGGCTGGTGCGGGCGGAGGGACTCGAACCCCCACGAGTTGCCTCACCAGGACCTAAACCTGACGCGTCTGCCAGTTCCGCCACGCCCGCGCGGGCCCGTCAAGACGGCGGTCTATAGCACGCCGCCCTGGCCCCCACAAGCCGCGCGGGACACGCGCTCATTCGCGGGTCAGCGCGGGTTTCCCAGTCTGTCGAGAGAAGCTGTTAGGCCGGCCTCGGAAAACCGGCGGGCGGTCAGACCTTGACCGGGTCGACCGGCTCGCAGAAGTGGTCTTTGAAGGTTTCGAGATTGAGCGTGCGGCAGGCGGCGAAGCGGTTGTGGCGAACCTGGCTCTGCTCGACCAGAACTTCGTAGCGCACGTGGGGAATGCCCATGGCATCCGCTTCGACTTCGACGACCTTCGCGGTCTCCACCACGTTGCCCGGTCCATGGTGACGATAGATGGCTCCGACCTTGATCTCGGGCCCAGTTTTATTGGACCGTCCCGACCGGAAGAACTGGCCTACCGTTGCAGTGAGCATGGCCTCAATCCCTAACTCTCGGCGTCGTGCCTTGTTACACCTTCAAACACGTAAAATCTAAGACCTATTAATTAATGCAAAGTTAAGAGATTTTCTTGTAACTTGCTGATATTGTGTCATTTTTTAGCCAGAAGTTGGACAACTTTTGGTAGCAGATCCGGCAGGTCCTCAGCAATCAGGCCGGGCCCGAATAGCGTGGCCGCCTCGCCGTGCAGCCAAGCGCCGGCCGATGCCGCGTCGAAAGCCGGCATGCCCTGGGCCAGCAACCCCGCGATCAGCCCGGCGAGCACATCGCCTGATCCCGCGGTCGCCAGACTCGGCGGCGCGTTGCTGTTGATCCGTGCGCGGCCGTCGGGTGCCGCGATCACCGTATCGGCGCCCTTGAGCAGGACGACGGCGCCCGACTCCCGGGCGGCCGCCCGGCAGCGCGTCAGCTTGTCGCCCGCGAGCGCCGGGAAGAGACGACGGAACTCTCCCTCATGCGGAGTCAGCACGCAGTCGTCGCCGAGCAGCGCGAACAGTGCCGCCGGCTCCCCTTCGAAGACCGAGAGGGCGTCGGCGTCGAGCAGGCAGCGCTTGCCTGCTCGGAGTGCTGCCAGAACGTAGCGGCGAGTCTCGTCCGAGACCCCGCTGCCGGGACCGAGCAGCACCGTGTTGCGTCTCTCGTCGCCTAGAAGCGCCGTGAAGCCCGACAGACCGGAGAAGGGCGCGGTGATCACGCTCGCCGACGCGTGCGCGTAGACCATCCAGGCGTCTATCGGGCAGGCCAGGGTCACCAGGCCCGCACCGACCCTGTGCGCGGCGCGGGCGGCGAGCCGCGCCGCCCCGGTCATGGTCGAACCGCCGAGCACCAGGGCGTGGCCGGCACTATACTTGTGGTCGCTCGGACCGCGCCGGGGATAGACCGCGTCCCAACCCTCCGGTCCGTTCTCCCAGGCTTGGATGGACAATCCCTGGAGCACCGTCTCCGGGATCCCGATGTCCGCGACCACCAGCTCGCCGGCCAGCAGGCGTCCCGGCAGAAGCAGGTGCCCCGGCTTCTTTCGGAAGAAGGTCACGGTCAGACGCGCCGCGAAAACGGTGTCGCCCAGGACCTGTCCGCTGTCGCCGGAAAGACCGCTCGGCACGTCGACCGCGACCACATCAAGGTCCATGGCTCCGACCTGGCGGACGAGATCGCGTGCCGCCCCGCCCAGGGGCTTGCTGAGGCCGGCGCCGAACAGCGCGTCGACCACCAGTTGCCCAGGCTCCGGGGCCGCCTGCTCAAGTGGTAGAACGCCGCCCCGCCAGAGTCCCGCGTGGTGTGCCGCGTCGCCCTTGAGTCGAGCCCAGTCACCGTGCAGGGCCAGGCGCACCGGCCAGCCCGCCAGGGCCAGGAGGCGCGCGACGACGAAGCCGTCGCCACCGTTGTTCCCCGGACCGCAACACACCAGCACGGGCCGGGGATCCCAACGCGCCTGAATCGCTTCGGCCACGGCCCGGCCGGCGTTCTCCATCAGGGTCTCGCCGGCCGTACCGCCCGCGACCGCCGCCTGGTCGGCGCGGCCCATTTCCGCGTTGCTCAGGAGCGCGGCCTCGTCGCGTCGCCGCCGGTCGGCGCCAGGCTCACTCATGGGGGCTCATGGGGGGCTGCCCTTCTCGGATTCACGCGCCTTCATCATCCTAGGGAAGTTTGCCTCCCTTAGGAACTTGCCCCAAGGCGGCTTCAGCGTTTGGCCGCCGAGCGCAGCCTCTCGACGCTGGCGCGTGCCGCGTCCCGCAGCATGAGCAGGTCGAAATCGGCCAGCACCAGATCGTAGCCGGTAGCGAACAGTTGCGCCGCAGGCCGCCCGGGAGTCGGGATGCCGCCGAGCCGTTTGCCCGCCGACCTGGCGGCCCGTTCGACCACTTCGATCCGCTCGGCGACCGCCGGGTGGTCCGGCTGGCCGGTGTATCCCAGATCGGCCGAGAGGTCGTAAGGCCCCACGAACAACAGGTCGACGCCCGGCACCGCGGCGATCTTGTAGGCTTCCGACACGGCCTGGCCGGTTTCGATCTGGCAGATCACCAGGGTCTCTTCGTCCGCCTTCTCGACATAGTCCCGGCGCGCACCGTAGTCGGATGCCCGCACGATCGCGGGCGCCATCCCGCGGCGACCCTTGGGCGGATAGCGGCAGGCGGAGACGACCGACTCAGCTTCGTCAGCCGTGTCGACCGCCGGCACCATCAGGCCGGCCACACCGATGTCCAGGACTCGCTTTATCGCCACCGGGTCGTTCGAGGGAATGCGCAACAGCGGCGCGCAGCCCTGCCCCTGCACAGCACGAATCAACGCCAGGGCATCCATCAGGCTGCCCGGACCGTGCTCCAGATCGATCATCACGCAGTCGTAGCCGGCCTGGGCAACAATCTCGGCGGCGATCGGACTGAAAAGATGGAGCCAGCAGCCGACGGCGACCTGGCCGTCGGCGAGCCTGGCCTTGAGAGACACGCCCGAGGCTACCGCTCGGTCACTGCGAGCGCACCTGGCAAAAGGCGTCGGGACGCGCTTCGCGCAGGCGCTGGCAGAGCCGCAGCGCGGCAGCCGAACTGGCCAGCGGGCCGGCCAGGATGCGGTAGAGGGTCTTCCCGCCGCCGATATCCACCGCGGAAAAGTCAGCCTCAGTCGCCGAGAAGAGGTCGGGGTGTTCCGTGCGGGCGGACTGCCAGATCTTCACCGCCTCCGCCTCGCTCGATGCCGAGGCGAGCCACACCCGATAGGATCCGTCCTGCTTCGCGTCGCTCATGACCCCGTTGGGGCGCAGCGATGCCACCTGCCCCGCCGAGCTCAGCCGCGGCGTGGCCGTTTCGATCTTGGGCTTCTCCGGCGCCTTGATGAGGGGTTCCGGACCCTCGCTCAGCCTCGGCGCCGGAGCCTTATCGGCGGCGGGCGCCTCGGTCTTTGCCGCCGCGGTGGTAGCGGTCTTCTGCGCAATCTGCGCCCGCGCCGTCGCGGCCTTCTCACGGCTCGGCGGCAAGGGAGGCTTGGCGACGACGGCCGGAACGGCCGGCTTCGTCGCCGTCATCGGCTGCTTCTCAGGTATCGCCGCCACGACTGGCTCGGACGCCGGCTCTTCGGCCAGTGCCTTCGGCAGCGCTTCCGGATCCCCGGTCGGTTTCGGCGAAACCTGTGCGTTCTGCAGGTGGCTGACCTGCTTCTTCGCCCGCATGTGGCCCTGATCCGCCGCCCGGAGATACCAGGTCAGTGCCCGGCCCCGGTCCTGATCGACGATCAGACCTTCGCGATAGAGCTGTCCCATGATGAACTGGGCGTCCGCGAGGCCGCCGTCAGCGGCCCGGCGGAACCAGGCGAGCGCTTCCTGCTGATCGGCGTCGACGCCCCGGCCCTGGAAGTAGGCCAGGCCAAGATTGTACTGCGACCAGGGGTAATCCTGGCGCGCCGCCGCGAACCAGAGCTCCATGGCGCGGTCCGTGTTCTGCCTGATCCCCCGTCCCTTCGCATACATGAGGCCGAGATTGTTCTGCGCCGCCGGCAAGTCCTGCGCCGCGGCCGCCTCGTACCAGCGTACCGCCTTGCCAAAGTCCTGCTTGATCGGTCCCTCGCCCTGCTCGAAAAGCTTGCCGATGCTGTACTGAGCCGCCGCATGGCCGTCCTCCGCGAGGGGCTGCCAGATGCTCAGAGCCCGTTCCGGTTGGCCCGCGCGGAACGCGCGCAAGCCTTCCTCGAAGGTTTCGGCCCGCAGCCCGGCACTCCAGAACAGGACCGCGCAAGCCAGAAGCGGCAGGCAGCGTCGCATGTTGCTCATCCTCTTCAACATGGGGCGTTCAATCACGGAATGGGGCAAGATAGCCGGGCTGCCTGAGCACAGCAAGGCGGCGGATCCGGGATTCACCGGCGATTGGCGGGGCCATGAGCCACTCCTCTTCTCGCACAGAGAATTACTTTACCTTAGTAATATCCAGCCCGTGAGATCTGGTTTCACGTGAAACATTATTGGAAGCGTCATTAATTTTTCGTTAATATTAATGATTCGTTTTCAAGTAAACCGGTTTGCGGGGAAAGTCGCTCCGGCCCGCTAAGGGAGCGGGTCTTCGGGCGATGCATTAGGGATCTGGGGTGGCTGATGGGATTTGAACCCACGACCTCCTGGACCACAACCAGGCGCTCTAACCAACTGAGCTACAGCCACCATAGCCACCGGCGCGGGATCGTGTACACGCCGCGCCCGAGCAGCGTCAAGACGAGTCTAGCAGAGTGAAAGGTCGGACGACAGGCCACTTGTCCGCGGTGTTCGGCAGGGCGTAGGGTCGGGGCGAAGGGACAGAGGACGACGCGATGTTGCATCCCGCCAAGGCCGTCGGGCGGCTGGCTACGGAGTCGGCTTTCGCCGTGCTCGCCAGGGCGACCGCGCTGGCCGCCGAAGGGCACGAGGTCATAAACCTCGGTATCGGCCAGCCCGACTTCGCCACCCCGGAGCATATCGTCGAAGCGGCGATCAAGGCCCTGCGCGACGGGCACCACGGCTACACCCCGGCGGACGGGATCACGCCGCTGAAAGAGGCGGTCGCGGCCGACCTGCACCGCCGGCTCGGCGTCGACCTCGATCCGGGACGGGTCATCGTCGTTCCCGGGGGCAAGGTCACCATGTGCTTCGCGGTGCTCATGTTCGGTGAGCCCGGCGCTGAGATCCTCTACCCCGACCCGGGCTTTCCGATTTATCGGTCTCTGATCGATTACAGCGGCGCCAAGGGCGTACCCATTCCCTTGACCGAGGATCGCGGCTTCGCCTTCACCGCCGACGAGGTCCTGGCCCGCCTGACGCCGGC
>JAAUYK010140343.1_pt1 | contig 10174 bp, 10 predicted proteins | sample 7278021 | NCBI WGS metagenome assembly JAAUYK01 (sample SAMN14350223, study PRJNA611818) | marine sediment metagenome | isolation source: surface marine sediment (1.8m) | place: French Polynesia: Moorea | collected 2018-08
ATATATATATATATATATATATATATATACGTATATATTATATAGAGGATCGAATATGTCGTCGAAAACCGGTCGGTTATCAGGCCCTATGAAGTGCATAATTGGAGCGGAAATGATGCGTGAATGGCCATGCAGTATGGGATGAAGTTTGTATATATGATGATGAGGAATTTAGAAAGCAAATCGACTGGTTTTCGGAGGGCTTCCGATATAGCAAAAAATTGGGAAAACGTCAAGGCTATACACTTAGGAAAATTGCCGAATTTAGTAGTATAAAGAACGTACTTCACAACAAGGCGTTTTCGACGCTAAAAACTATAGATATATATGTACCACGCGACGCAATAACTGAGACGTGCATGCGAGCAACCTATTAGGTAAATATATATATATATATATATTCATCAGCAGACGCAAGGGCGAGCGGCATCATGGAGCGCCTGTACCTGGAGATCACGCCTTCTCCCGCCCTGTCGTTTGAGGTCTTCCTAAAGCTAATAAGAGTGCCAGCAAAGCGTCTCAAACTCAATGGTGCGCTCCGAAACCTAAACGACGACAACACCTTAATCGCAATCACCGTTGAAGGGCCGGAGGAGGATGTTGGCGACTTCTACACGTACATGTTCCTCTGCGACCATGTCGTCGGGTCTGTGAAGAAGGCGAAAGAGAGCGAAATTGAGGAGTATACCGAGCTGGAGCCGTTCCATGTGGAGCTTAGCAGAGCCGCCGATCTGCAAGAGGAAGCCATCGGCGTTCGCGAGCAGCATGGTCACCAAGAAGTGCGTCGCAGCGAGCATCACGGGGAAGGCGCCAGTGATGAAGCAGCCAATCGGAAACCCGTCGGGCTGACAGGAGTGTGCGACAGCGGTCAAGATGAAGTCCGCGTAGTGCCTGAGACGCCGGAGAAGGACTTGCCCCCTGAGTCTGAGGACGAAGCTTGTGAGGAGGCGGCGAGTCCGGAACGCGAGGATAGCCAGAGTACGTACGTGGAGGACGAAGAGTCCCGTAGTCCTGTCTTTAAGGGAGGCCGACCTCAGAAGCGTGGCGAACCCGTCGGTTTCCAGGCGACTAGAGATATGTTCGAAAGCGAGGGTGAGGAGGAAAGCCAGTCCATAATATCAATGGCGAAAAGGAATCGCAAGCGTGTGTGTAAAAGATTGGAATAATAAGAGGCTGCCATATGGAAAACGATTCGTTTGCGACTCGTTCGATACTCTATTTCTTATTCGTCGCTAGCTAGGCGTGTGAGCAATCCCTTCTAAGTTGATTTTGGCATATATATATAGATTATAGTTGACGTATAGTCAACTTAAACATGCGCAGATCGTTGCGAGCGTTAGCACAGTAAAATTTAGGTCCACGGATTGCTCGATATTCTGGAGGCGTGGCTCGATGTACTGTAAAATCGACGGGTTTCCTATGTGTCTTCTGAAGGAAATTTAAAAAAAGGATCTTCGGCTTCTATCACAGTCACTTCTAAAAATTTCATATCACAAGCCAGAGTTCCTGTATCTTCTGCAAACCGACTTGTTTGCGACGACTACTTGTCGTCCTTCGCGTCGCCGGTCGGCTTGCCCTTCTTGTTCTTCTTCTTGGGCGGCTCGTCGTCCTCGTCCTCCTCCTCGGAGCTGGTGAAGACCGGCTCGCCCGCCTTTGTGCGCTTCGTGCGCTGCTTCTTGGGGAGGTGGGCCTCAGCGAGGTTCGGCTCCTTGTCCACCTAAAGAGGGATGTAGAAGAGCGTGAATAAAGGGAAATCGACTGGTTTGCAATGGCTTATAGTTGTCCTTACCTGGGACGCCTGGAACGCTGTCCTGGCCTGCTTCTCTATGTCGCTGGTGCGGATGAACGCCTTGGCCCTGTCGGCCGCCGTCTGGGCGGTCGCGATGATGAAGCGCTTGAAGCTGTAGAAAAGAAAGAGCGTTAGAGTAGTATAAAACCGGCCGGTTTTCGGAGGTTTACCGAGTGGGAATGTAGACCAAGTTCTCGTAGATTTGACCGACGGGGAATGCGAACTGGCGGCGGTACTCCGGGCTGCAGATCAGTCGAATCATGCCGAGTACGAAACCCCTGTGCGTGAAGTCCAAGTTGCGGCACACGTACTTCATGAGGGCGACGGTGCGGTTCCAGTCTTCGAAGAACTTGATCACCTGCTCTTGCGAGGTGAAAGGGAGGTAGGACGCTAAGGGAAAAGGGAAAGTGAGGGGCATGGATTGGAAATCGACGCGTTTGAAACAGTTTGAAGTTACCCAGTAGGGGGTTGAGATCCTGATTCGCGGTGAGGTCGCCCGGGAGTATGCCCTGTTCCTCCCAGTTCGAGAGACGCCTCTTGATGTCAGTCAGCGTCTCCATGATCTCTCGCAGCGTGGCGCTCTGCATCTGCTGGACGGTTCGGAAACCGGAGAGTTCGCGGCGGAAACCCATGATTTGACCCGTCGCTTGCTTGGTCCAGCGGGTGTTTAGGCGCATCAAGTCCATCCCGGCCAAGGACTTGTACTCCGTGTTTGCGAGAGCCCTCTCGCCGTCGGTGGGTCCCTCGTCGGTGGGCGGTTCCAAACCTGCGCGTTCGAAGAGGTCGTCCTCAGCGGCTTGGGCCGCGAGCTTATTAGCCTCCGTGCTTTTGCCAGCGATCTGCCCGGAGGGGATGGCCATGATCTCGGTGGCATGAGCTTCAGCGCGGGCTTGGAACTGTTGTAGAAAGGGGAAAGGTTACGATAAACCGATTAAAACCGACGCGTTTCCTACGTACCTCGGGGGCTGTCGTATCGATCCGGATGCCCTGCGGCTTGTCCTTGGAGCTGGCAGCGCCGCGGAGGGCGGGTTCCTCGACGTCGTCGCCCTCCTCTTCCTCGTCGTCGTCGGAGGATATGGTGTAGACGTCTTGTGGCTGCTTCTGGCCCTTCAAGTATCCCGAGGTGTGTGGAGGCTATGAAGAGAGGCATATTTATAAACGACATTGCTAATCAAAGCGACTGGTTTGCGACTACCTTCGGATACTTGTCCTTCTCGCCCTTTTGGATTCCTGAGGGCCCAGCTTCTTCCTTGTCTTTGTTGGTGGGGGAAGGCTGCAGAGCGAAGGGGTGCGTGTTATGACGTGTTAGCAAATACGCGCGTTTGAAGCTCTTACCTCCTTGCCCGTTCCTTCAGCTGCGGGATCCTCGGGGAGCGGAGCCGGGACGTCGATGTTGATGTCCTCCTCCTCTTCCTGCATTCCGGCCAAGACTTCGCGGCGCTCTTTCTCGAGTTCGGCGGCAAGACGACGGGTTTGCCGACGGCTAGGGACGGCGCAGATCCTCGGGGCCTGTAGCTCCTCGTCGTCTGGGTCCGCCGGTTCTGGGGGAGGGAGCTCCATCCTCAAGGCGTATGGGCTATCTCGGCCCGTTGGGTCATCTAAGAGAGGGGGAAAGTTACGAAAATCGAGGGGTTATCGGCGCTTTTCCACTAACCTCCATAGCTAGGCTGCTCCTGCCTCGGCGAGACCTCTTCCGGGTTGAAGTGGACTTGTTCGCCACCCATGGAGAAGCTGATGTCCCCGCCGAGGAGGTCCCTGGCAGAGGGCCCTAGGTAACCCGCAGGTCCGCCGGGACTCGTGTCCTTTGCCCTCACGGTCCACTGGCCGGGCGCGACCTGCACCCAGTTGTACTTCGTCGGGTCGAAAATGGGATTCTCCTGAGTAGTAGCAATCTGGAAATCAGGATATATGTAAGGAAGGGTATGGAAATCGACGCGTTTTCATCTAGTTCTAACCTCCGTCGTTGTCTCGGTCTTCCTTGTCACCCTGGCGGAGGCCTTTGCGGTCGGCTGGCGGACGGGCATCGCCGGCGGCATACCGGGGTGTTGGGCACGCGAAGTCGACGGTCTTGGTTGTGCCGCAGCTGTAGGAGCCGTCGCAGTGGCGGTCGTCGGGGCGGTGGGGGCGGCCACAGGAGCAGTCGTTGTTGTTGTTGCCGCCGCTGTAGTCGTCGCAGTAGTTGTCGTCGCAGACGCGCCGGATTTCGACGGTTTCTTGTCGGCCATGGCGGCGACTGGGTCTTCGCCTCGCTCACTGCCGACTAAAGGTGACCGGAAAAGGAAAAGTGGCAGCTGACTCTAAGCGGCTGGGCTGAGGGAAGTGGGGATTTGGCGGGAAAAAGGGCCGCGAAATTTAAATTCAACCAATCGACTCACCTACTATGACTTAGGCTGTTGTTGAAAACGCTCAGGTTGGCGAAGTCCTCGATGCCGCCTGTGGACTGGACGGCTGAAAAGTGACAGGTAGGAAAGGTTAATTTGGTGAACAGTTACTGCAATTTAGGCTTAGTCAAGCCTCGGAAAACCTTCGGGTTTAATACGTTGTACATATATATATAGATCTTGGGAAAGTTGTCGTGGCCAAAATGGAAAGTCTTTAGTCCTGTCGATATCTTCTTCATCTCTTCTGATACACGTTACTGTCGGAAAGTTGTAGTTTTTCGCTTCCTCTTCTTCTCACACATTACTCATGGATGGCGGGGAGCTTGGAAAGGGCAATGTGGTAAGTCTCGGCCAACTCCATGATGTCGTCCTCCCCGTCGTTGTCCTGCAGGTCCCTGACCAGCAGCATCACGTCCTTGCAGGCCAACTTGTAGCCCTTCCTGTGGGAGAACGACCTGTTGTAGGCGCGGAGGACCTGAATGATGTCGTCCACGTTGACGCCGTCTTCCACGATGCTCTGAAGGTGCTCCCAGACGCTGACCCGTTTCATGGCCGTCTTGCGAAACGGCGTGTTTCCGGCGCTGCCACTGCGCTTCGGTGTGCACGGACTGCGCCTCGGTGTGGACGGGCCCTCCACCTGGGACCTGACGTTGTCCTCCTTGTTCGCTTCCATGGTGTGGTCACCGTCGTGCGTAGATTCCTGTCTGCGAGTCTGCGGGTTTTCGGCAACCTTCTGCTTCTTGGTCCTCGTGAAGTTGAAGAATTCGTCTCCGTCCTCCTCAGCACCGGAGCTCGGCTCGTGCCTGTACAAGGGGCGGCCGGAGACGGCAGCGGTGTTCTCTTTGTCAACCGACGCGTGTTCGGCGCTGCTGCGACGCTTGAGGTTTCTCTCCGTGTTGTACAACAGAGTCCTGCAGTCGTTGTTGAAGCCCTTCACGTCGAAGACGGCGTTGTCATCCAGGTGCGCGTACTTGTGGGCATGACGGGCGACACGCTGGAGGAAAACTTCAAAGTAGCGGGGTAGGTACGAGGCGTCGGGCGGCAGCACTCTGGAAAAAGGTAAAGTACAATAGTAAAGACAAATACATACATTCAAGTTGAGAATGCGCCGAAAACGCACCCGTTGTTCGCCGTTCCGCTTTTCCAGTAGACGTTCAGCTGGAGCTGGCCGTGGAGGACGGTGTCGAGCAAGGCCGTGGCGTATCCCCTCCCGTAGTCGATGTATGCCAAGCAGAAATGGGCCAGCTTCTGCACCCTCAGGTCTCTGCCCACGCCGTGGAAGAACGAGTGGATCGCGGCGATGTTGCGGAACGGAAGGTCCTTCAACTCCGCGTCCGAGGCCAGGAGCACGACCTTCATGGCGAGCTGGAGCTTCTTGTAGACAGCCTCCTTCTTCGACCCGTCCTTCACGCAGAGCTGGCGCAGGAGAGCCGTCGATTTGATGTTCGCCAGATGCGCCAGGGTGTGGATTTTCTGGTTCTTAACCAGGTGCTCCAGCTTCGTGTTGATCGCGGCCATGCCGTCGAAGATGCACTTGAGGACAGCGGGCAGCGTTTCCATGGTGATGGCGCCTCCAGGCTCGAAGTCGGGGAAGGACATGTCCACCGCCGAAAACCCGTCGACGCGCAGATGCTCGGGCCCGCTGAGGAATTCGAGCTCCTCCTCGTGTGTGAGGGGGACAGCCACGGCAGCAGGATCTTCTTCAATGAGCTCATCGACGGTCGGCATGTCCGCGACGCCGTCGGCCACCATCGCGTTCATGACGTAGGACGCCACGTTCTTCGCGTAGATGGAGAAGACCTCCTCAGGGTCTCTGTCGGCGGCAGAGTTGGTCTCCGTCTTGGACCCCTTGACAATCGGCGGCCCCGCGGCGACGTCGTCAGGCCCCGGCGCTGTGATCGGCTTCCTCGCGGCTTTCCCGTCCTTCTCCAGGTTCTTCTTCCTCTTCTTCAGAGCCTTGAAGGCGCGGTCGAGGTCGGCCTCCTTCTTTGCCTGCTTGCGGAAAGCCTGCAGGTTCTCCTCCGCCTTGCGAATAGCCTCCTTGTAGGCGCTCTCTGCCTCCTCCCTGTCGCAGGCACGGTTGGCGTACTCGAGGTCGGAGTCCGGGCCGCCGTCGGAGTCAGAGTCGTCAGATGAGATGACAATAGCCGGATTTACGACGGATTCCTTGCGGGCCGCCATGATTGATCGGATTTTCTTCACTTTTCTCGCGAACGAAGTCTGCCAAACGTCTTTACCCGCGTGAGTTCGGCGGAAAAGGAAGTAAGCAGCTGATGTCTGTTTCACTTTGATGCGGGGTATCGGGCAGGCGGTAGCAAACGGGCCGTTTTGGCAGGCAAGCAGCAGGCCCCGACCGCCCGCCCGCCCGTTTCTTGCTGTGTGTTGTGTAAAGTAAGGCGATCATTCAAGTTAGACTGAACAGTGAACGAGGAAGATAAGTTTTCTCCCGTTGCAAACCGAGGCGTTTTAAGCTTCTTTTACAGCCGAAGCATAGGCCACAGGACAACTGAAGCGTAGCCGTCGACGACGACGACTTTCCCCATTACTTTCCCGGGTTCGATCGCCTCCTCCAACCGCACGATCCGGTCAGTGTCGACACGGAACACTAAGACATCGGCGAAGTCGAGTCCGTGGAGAAGGCCGCCAACCCGTTGATGGGGGACCCGTCTGCCCTTCGCTCCGACGCCATCAACCTCGGTGAGCAGGAAAATCCGGCCGTCGCTCAGGTACACATAGCGATCCTCGACTCGCAAAGTGTTTCGCAGTGTAAGCATATACGTTGGTTTGCACCGGTGTCCAATCATAGTCGCGAGGAGGCTGGTTTGCAACGCTTGCGTCCCGAGCGCGGGTGTCCCCGCTCTATAGCTCTTCTTGATGACGTTGTAGTGGTCCTCGTAGAGCAGCGCCGACGTCTCCGACAACGGGCCGAGATCGCGGACTTTCTTCAAATGAGTAAAGTTGTGCGAATTGTACGTACACTGATCCACAGAAAAGGCCTTCTCGTACGCAACGTACCACCGCCTGAACAAGTCCGTTGCAGGCACGTTGCAATCCAGTCGGTTGTACAAGGAGTCTGGCAGGCAGAGAGCCCTGACGATGTACACCGTGAGCAACCACGCCTTGATCGTCCCATTCGGCGCTGTGTCCAGGAGGACGGGCCAATAGCACAAGACTAGGTTGCGGTACTCTTGCGCCTTCCACACGGCGGGATCGAAGTCTCGTGGTCTGCGGGGAAAGTTCGTGATCCCCTTACACTTCTGCAACCGACGGTTCAGAGGCGCGACGTCGGCGGGCTTATGGGACACCGACATCTTGGGCCCGATGTTGTAGGAGCACCGCATCATTCGCCTCACCACGCCAAGGCAAATTAAATGCATGGCTTCGGAAGGTATGTCGTTCACCAAATCTATTCCAGGTACATGGCGAAGCGGACTGTGGCCTTTCACCCCGTGACCTTCGACGATCTCGCCCGCTTCCAGAGCGTCGGCAACGCGCCGGATTGCAGCGTCTGTTCTTGGCTCTGCCCCAAACGTGCTGCTCGGGAATTTCCCGTTCACCTTCGCAGCCATGCAGTAATGACAACCCTGGGTGGACGCGTGCGTTTTCATCCCCTGTAGTACTGCGCGTTTCGGCGCATCTGCGATCACGCGCTTCACAGCTAGACCGGCGTGTTCAAGTTCCTCCAGAAAGGGCCGAAGGATTATTTCGTCCTTTCCTTTCAGTCCCTTCTTCGCCGGCTGCAGGATCCCGACACTGTAAATGTTGTCACAGCCATGAAATCGAATCGACAACACTTCGATTGACAGTCCAGAGCTTTTGCTCTCTGGAACGCCGTCCAGGGACATGTCGACGTTCTTGCAGTTTACACCGTCGCCGTGCCCATTCCGGTGCATTTCCTTGACTGCCTTGAGGCTCACGTAATAATGAGAGTATATCGGTCGCAAACCCTTCGATTCCAAGTCCTTCTTAGGATACTTCTCCAAGTTCCGGTAGCTCACTACGTCTCCGTCCGCTGTCTCAGCATCCAGGTCCAGTTTCAGCTTGGGCGCATTGCGCAGTACTTTGTACCGCATGGAACGATACGTCGGTAAACTATTCGTTTTCAGGACCTCGGACATGGACTCGGCGTTGTCCTTCAGGTAATCCACAATGTCGCTGAGAACGGCATGCGGCACCTCGCGCCGGGCTTGCAAGCCAGCAAAGAACTTAGCCGCATTGTCCACCGCTTCGTCTTTGGAAACCGGCGCCTTTGCAACGCTTCCACATTGCGCCTCTTCCTCGACCGGCACTTCCAGCTCTGCCTCTTCCAATGCTGTAAATAGGTCGTGCTGCTGCTGTTCCTGATGACGTTGAATTTCTGCAGCTTCGATACCCGACTGATGAGGATCGTCAGCATCGCCGGCAAGAGGTTCGTTCCCCGTGTCGCTTGAGCGGGGTTCTTGATCGTGGCCATCTGAGACGGGTGACCAGGCCTCAGCGTCGTAAACTTCAGGTTCATCGGCTTCCTCTTGGGCCCCATCTTCTTCATGATGAACTTCCTCCTCGTAGGGTGCTACAAACTGCTCGCGAAGGCGTTTCTTTGCTGCTTGCCTCAGAAGTTTCTTGCGCTTTGCATTGTATACTTTTTCACCCCGCGGCATTCTCACTATAATTCACCCGTACACTTAATTTGCACACCGACGCGTCTTCTAACGTGTATAATTACTCCTAAACTGTATCTTTCACAACAAGGATCGTAGGCCTAGCAGCTGATTCCGAACCCGCGAGTTTTCAACATGGCCGAAGACAACGACTCCGACTACGACCACCTCCTTCTCCTTGACCTCGCCCCCAGGCAAAACTACCCGCACGTCTCCTGCGTGTCCATCGAGAACACCGGTATCCGGCGGGTCCACCATGGTAGGCTTAAGCTCAGCAAGGGCTTTCGCCTTCGACCTATGCAGCTCCCCATATACAAGGAGAAGGCCCTCTACCACGTCATCGCGAAGACACACAAGTCGTGCGACAACTACGATCGCAACAGAGCGACCACTCTCCTCAACGTGCACGTTTTCAACTGCTTGAAGGCGGGCATGATGATGGACTCCGTTGTCGCCTCAACAGTCGAGAACTTTCCCTGCCGGCTGCTGAAGGGAAAAAACTTCGGGGCGATGAACGAGCCCCTAAGCAAGTACGCAGGCAATTCGGCCAGGCACCAAGCGGTTGCAGTATCCTCCACGGATACCGACGGGTTCGCGACCGATCGCACATCAACTCCCATCACCAGTGCTCTTGAGAAGAACAAAGGTATACGTAGCCGTCAGCCATATATATTCCTTCCAACTTTTCTATACATTGCCTTCCAGCTAAGAAAAGACGAGCAGAAACGGCCAAGACGCCTACAACGGAGACGACTGCCATCGAAAACCCCTCGGTTGCCGGCCAGTCCGCAACGCCGACGCCAGTCCAGCCACTTCCAGTGGCCACCGATGTCGACCTACCGGCCGACGAGCCCATAAACGCCATCTCCTTCCCCTTCCCCGAGTACACTGCCGGACAACAGCTCGAGCAAGCACAAGTTCAAGTTATCGCCACCAACCCAAGCGTTCCCAACGGAATGAAGAAGTCAAGAACCGTCTTCGATGCTCAGTACGCCGCCATCAAGGAGAGGGTTGACGCGCTCGAGAAAAGCGTCCATAGGAGGATAGACAAGCTGCAGGGGAGCATCAACTACGTCGGCAAGTGCGTTGAAGACTTCAATGAGAACTTTGCCTCCATCATGGACGTTGTCAAGGACAACCAAGTCAGGACCATCGCAAACACGCTTCCTTTCGAAGCAACGTTTCCGCTCAAGAGCCCGGAGGAAGTTGACGACTACATCGAAAAGGATCCCAACTGCATCAAACTCACTGAAAGGTGAAGTATATATTATATATATACTTGTAATAACTTCAAATCTACATATAAGTACCTTCCAATACCCTAGCCAAAGTATTTAACGCGTAGAAGACCCGTCGATTTCATG
>JAAUYK010195267.1_pt1 | contig 10174 bp, 7 predicted proteins | sample 7278021 | NCBI WGS metagenome assembly JAAUYK01 (sample SAMN14350223, study PRJNA611818) | marine sediment metagenome | isolation source: surface marine sediment (1.8m) | place: French Polynesia: Moorea | collected 2018-08
ATGCGCACGCTAGAGACCCTCCCCGGCTATCTCGAGTGCGCGCCGCAGGATGGCGCTCTTTGCCAGCACCTCGCGATACTCGTTCGCCGGAACCGAATCGGCGACGATACCGGCGCCGGCCTGGAAGCTGTACTCGTCGCCCGAGAATACGAGCGTGCGGATTGTAATGGCCTGGTCCATGTCGCCACTCAGGCCGAAGTAGCCGGCCGTGCCACCGTAGAGGCCGCGACTGACATTTTCCATTTCCTCGATGATCTCCATGGCGCGGACCTTCGGCGCTCCGACGAGCGTGCCCGCCGGAAAGCTGGCCGCGAACAGGTCGAACTGGTCGCGGTCTGCAGCCAGCTCGCCTTTGACGCCGCTGACGATGTGCATGACGTGGCTGTAGCGCTCGATGGCCCGGTAAGGGTCGACGTGCACTGAGCCTGCTTGCGCTACGCGGCCGAGATCGTTCCTCGCAAGATCCACGAGCATGACGTGCTCAGCCGCCTCTTTCGGGTCGGCCAGCAATACGGCTTCGTTGGCACGGTCTTCCTCGGGCGTCTCACCGCGCGGCAGCGTGCCGGCGATCGGTCGCAACGACGCGGTCGAGCCGTTCAGCTTTACCAGCGCCTCGGGCGAGGAACCAACGACCTGGAGGTCGCCGAACTCGAGGAAGAACATGTACGGTGATGGATTGAGCAACCGCAGTGCCCGGTAGACCTCGAACGGGGCAACGTTGCTGCGGCCCTTGAACAGCACCGAGATCACGATCTGGTAGATATCGCCCGCGGCGATGTACTCCTTGCAGGCCTGCACGCGTTCGCAGAATTCCGCCTCGGTGAAACTTGCGCTGGTCGGCGAGATCTCGACGGCGCCGTTGCCGTTGGGCACCGGTCCACGCAGGCAACGGATGACGTCGTCGCGCAGGGCTTTGCGCTCGTCCTCGGGGCCGTCATGTAGCAGCGCAACGCGTCGGGTCAGGTGATCGAAGACCAGCAACGAGGCCGGCGCCACGAATGCCGCATCCGGCATGTTCGACTGCACCTCGACGTCGCGCGGCAGGCGCTCGAACAGCCGCACAACGTCATAACCCGACACGCCGACCAGTCCGCCGGCAAATGGCAGGCCGTCCACGTCGGGGCCGGGTCGCGGCGCCCGCGCTAGTGCGTGCCGCAATGCGTCGAGGTACTCCTGCTGATTCGTGGGCCGCGGATTTTGCTCGCCATTGACCCGCAGGGAATCAGCGTCCATGCGCACCTCGAGCGCATCGCCGAACCCGAGGAACGAATAGCGGGCCAGCCGTTCGCCACCCTCCACACTCTCGAGCAGGAATCGTGGCTTCAGATCGCGCAGCTTGAGATACGCCGATACCGGCGTGTCGAGGTCAGCTGCTATGTCAAACGGTGCTTCCAATTCTCTCACCCATAAAAAAACCCATCACCACGTTTGCGGAGATGGGCTCTGAAATGTCGCTCAGCCGATGGTCAGCCAGCCGCCCCCTCCTTCGAGGACAGCCACCACCAGTTGTTGCGACGAGCGTTCATGCGGCGAGTATCACCGCCGCCCGGGACAAGGTCAACGGTTGCGATTGAAATTACAGCTCGTACATCATCGGCAGCACCAGCGAGAAGCCGATCCACATGATGATCGTCAGCGGAATGCCCACGCGCAGGAAGTCCGCGAACTTGTAACCGCCGGCACTCAGGATCAGGAGGTTCGTCTGGTAGCCGTACGGCGTTGCGAAGCTCATGTTGGCGCCGAACAGCACAGCGAGGATGAACGGCTCCACGCTGACGCCCAGCTGCTGAGCGATGCCGATCGCAATGGGCGTACCGATCGCCGCCGCGGCGTTGTTGGACACGATATTGGTCATCAACGTCATCAGCAGCAGGAATGCGCTCAGGATCATCGGTGTCGGCAGTGCCGACACGGACATCACAAAGCTCTCGGCGACATAGTTGGCCATGCCCGTGCCCACCAGGGCCTTGCCCAGCGCCAGCGACGTCACGATGATCATGACGACCGGAATCGACAACGCCGTTGTCGCGTCGCGCCAGCTCAGGCAGCCGGTAACGATCATGAGGCCCAGCCCCACCAGCGCGCTAACGGAGATCGGCAACAGGCCCGTTGCCGCCGCGAGCACGACCAGCCCCATGATCGCCAGCGCACGCTTCGCATTATGCGTATGCGGCAGGTCGGTCGTGCCGTCCAGCACGAGCATCGAGCCGCTGTCCTTAAGCTTGGAAATGGCCTCGCCGGAACCCTGAACGAGCAGCACGTCGCCGGCGCGCAGCCGAATCATGTTGAGGTCGCCCGTTACCTGAGAGCTGGGGGCCCGGGCGCGATGCAGCGCGAGCGGCATCAGTCCGTGACTGCTCGAGAATCGCGCCGCCGCCAGGCTACGCAGATGCAGCGGCGAGCCGCGCGTCACGACGACTTCGGCAAGCTGCTGACCTTCGGCCTTGAGCGGCGTTTCTTCGTCGACCGGATGTTCGATGTCGGAGATGTTGAACAACGTCGCCCCGATCAGCTGCTCGAAGTGCTTGAGGTTCTCGGGCGAGTCCTTGACGAATAGCCGGTCGCCGGGCTGCAGCACGACCGACGGCAGCTTGGCCAGCTGCAGCGACTCGCTGCGCTGGATCTTGTCGATGCGCATGTGGCCGCTACATTTTGCGAGCACCTCGGACAGCCTCTTGCCATCCGCAAAACCGCCTTCCTTGACGTGCAGCTGGGCGCTGAAGATACGCGGCGTCGTATCGGCCATTGGCGGCGTCCGGTCCGGCAATAGCCGTGGCGCCACGAGCCACAGGAACAAGATCGCGGCGCCGCCGACGATAGCCACGGGCAGCACGAATTCGAACATTGTGAACTGGTGCATGCCGAGATCCTGCGAGATGCCGACAACCAGCAGGTTGGTCGACGTGCCGATCGTGGTCGACATGCCACCCACGATCGTCGCCAGGCCCATCGGCAGCATGACCTCGGACACAGGGAACTTGGAGCGCAATGAGGCGCCGACGAGGATCGGCATCAGCAGCACGACGATGGGGGTATTGTTCATGAACGCGCTGAGGACCGCGCCGAGAACAAGCGTTGTCAACAACGCCAATACCGGTCGCGTCGACCAGGCCTTGCCGACAACGTTGGCCAGCGGTTGCAGCGCGCCAGTGGTCTCCAGGGCCTTACCCACCATCATGAGCGCACAAATGGCGACCAGCGCCTCGTTGCCGAAGCCGATAAAGAAGTCCGCAGGCTCCAGCGCACGCGCACCATCCCGGTAATACGGGATCAACTCGAAACCGACGACAAGCAGGATGAGTATGGCCAGTGACGACGACTCGAGCGGGATCCTGTCGCGAGTGAACAGGAACAACGCAAGAATCGTCAGGATCAGGACTGCGATGCCATGTGCGTCGGGAGTCATCGCGAGCACCGTATCTTAGATCAGGCCGGCTCTGCAATCTGGTGTTGGGTGGTTCTTTGCTGTAAGACCGCAGCCACCTGGCGATGGAAATTGACGAACTCGGAGCAAGTCCATCCCGACGCATCCGGGCGTTCGGAAATTGCGCAGGCGTCCGCGTAGCGCAGGAGAGGCGCGAGATTGGCGTATCGGTGAGAAGCCGCCTGACCCTTAGGAAACAGCGCCCAGGGAGACATGACCAGCAGGTTACGGTGCCGTTGGGCATTGGAATTCAGCGCCTGGCGCCAGCGCCGCTGCCAGCCCTCGCGCAAACGCTTGTCAGGCATGGGAGGAACGCGCCCCGCCTGCTCGAGCGCCGGGACAGGACCGAACTTCCTGGCCAGCCGGCGCGATTGCCGGACCAGCGCGTCGCGCAGCCGCGCAATGATGCTGTCTGTCAGCAGCAGCGTGCTGAATTCGGCGGGGTCGAGTTGTAGCCTGGCGACCATCGAGCCGATGCCTGCGATCTCGATGGCCAGACGCCGATTGAGCCACGCGTCGTGGCGCATGCGTGGCGTCGGCCATCGGGCGCTCACGAACCCGTGCTCACCCGACTCAACGGCCCGGCCGGCGGCTTTGAGCAGCCCTGCTTCGTCGATCTTCCCTTCCGTGGTCACAAAGTCGGGCAACCAGATGCGGCGCGATACCCATGCCGACGCGACAGGCGCCTGCACCCGTATGCCGGGGACAACGACCGTGGCCGGTTCCGCGGCAAGCAATGGGCACACCGACATGACCTCGGCGGCCACGGCGACGTGCAGGCAGCGCTCATGGCGCAGGTCCCAGAACTCCCGCCAGTGCCTGTCCCGCGGCCCACGGATGACGAAGAGCGAGCCCGCGCCGAGATGCCGGAGGCGTGCGTGCCACAGGTCGCGGAGCAACAGGCCGCCGTCGCGCACGGCAAGTGCCACCTCCGCCGGGTCTGAATTCGCGGCAAAGGCCGCGTCACGCAACAGTCTGCCAACCGCCGGCAGCCCGCCGTCCCTCGCATCGGCCGGGATCAATGCGACGGCCAGCGCTCGTCCGCTGACGAGGATATCGAAAGACTGCTGCGTAAAGTGATCGGCAGCAGCCGGCGATTCGGCCAGCAGCCGCGCATCCGCCGACAGCGTGGCGCCGCTTTCCGTGTTGTCGGTGAAAGGAGTATGATCGCGGGAAACAGCCATCTCCGGCATTGTCAGCATTGCCCATCCTGCGCGCTGCTCGCGTATCTGGGCGGCTTCATCAGATTTTGCAAGCGGGTTCCTAATCTCCATGGCTATCGGGGCACACAAGACATTGCGTCGTCAGGACATCATGTTCGAGGACAAGGACCAGGCCCTGCGCGACGACGTGCGCACACTGGGGGCGATGGTCGGCGACCTGATCCGCGAACAGGGCGGCGAGGAACTGTTCGATTTCGTGGAAACGGCGCGGCGCCGCTCGATCAGGCGCCGCGAGGAAAACGAGCTGCCCGGTGAAGAGCTGGCCAGCCTCGTCGAGAACCTGGATCCAGACCTCGCCCTGCAGGTCATTCGCGGCTTCTCGACCTACTTCCAGATGGTCAACACGGCGGAGAAGGTGCATCGTATTCGCCGGCGGCGTGAATACCTGCGTGAAGTCGGGCATTACCAGCCTGGCGGGTTCGAAGATACTCTGGTCAAGCTCAAGGCGTCGGGCGTCACCGTGGACGAGCTCCAGGAACTGATCAACACGCTGAGTATCGAACCCGTGTTCACGGCGCATCCGACCGAGCCGACACGGCGTACGATCCTGCGCAAGGAGCAGAATATCGTCCGCTACCTGGTCGACCTGCTCAATCCGACGATGACCGCACAGGAACGGCATGCCTGCCTCGCCAACATTCGCCTGCTCATCACGACCGGCTGGCAGACTGACGAGCACCCGTCGGAGCAAATGTCGGTTGCGGACGAGCTCGAGCACGTCCTGTTCTTTATGACCGACGTCCTGTACCGCGCGACGCCGCCATTCTACGAAGACATCCTGATGGCGGTGCAGCGAATCTATGGCGACGAGGCCGACAAGATAACCGTGCCGTCCATTCTCAAGTTTGCCTCCTGGGTAGGCGGCGACATGGACGGGAACCCGAACGTCAACGCCAAGACTATTCGCGCCACGCTTTCCCGGCAGCGCGCCCTCATTCTCGACCTGTATTACAACGAGTGCGCAGCATTATCGGCAAAACTCAGCCAGTCCACCGAGCGCGCGGAGTTCGACGAAGAAATGCTGGCGAAGATGGAGGAGTATCACGGCGTCTTCCAGAACGCTTATCACGCGGTCCCGGCCCGGCACCGCAACATGCCCTACCGCGTCTTCCTGCGCCTGATCCAGCAGCGACTGCAGTCGACCTACGACGACGACATCTTCCCGTACGAGAATTTCCGCGAGCTGCGGGCTGACATCCAGCTGATCGAGAAGAGCCTCAAAGCCAACAAGGGCGAGCACGCCGGGTTGTTTGCCGTCACCCGGCTGCTCCGGCGGATCGACACGTTCGGCTTTCACCTGATCACGCTCGACGTGCGCCAGGACGCCGAAGTGCACCGCAGCGTCGTCGGGGAGTGCCTCGGCGAGGAGGACTGGGACGAATGGTCCCAGGCGGATCGCTGCGCCCGCATTCTCGAGGCGCTCGACAGCCGCGAGAGCATGCCGGAGTCACTGAGCACGCAGGCGCGTAAAACCATAGGCGTCTTCCAGGCTATCGCTTTTTGTCGCCGGAAATACGGCAAGCGGGCAATAGGGCCGTTCATCGTCAGCATGACGCAGGGCGCTGACGACATTCTTTCTGTTTTGTTACTTGCCCAGTGGGGCGAGCTGCACAACAAACGCTTCGAGATACCGCTCGACGTTGCACCGCTGCTCGAAACGGTCGACGACCTCGATCGTGGCCGCGAGATACTCAAGGAGCTGCTCGAGACCCCGGCGTACCGTGAACACCTCGCGCGCCGCAACAACCGGCAGACGGTCATGATCGGCTACTCGGACTCCAACAAGGACAGCGGTCTCGCGTCAGCCCGTTGGGCACTGCAGAACGCCCAGGTCATGCTGGTCAATGCCGTCGAGTCGGAAGACGTCAAACTCACGCTGTTCCACGGCCGCGGCGGCACGATCAGTCGCGGCGGCAGCAAGACCCACGTCGCCGTGCTGGGCGCACCGCCAGGCACCGTCAACGGCACCCTGCGGGTCACCGAGCAGGGCGAAATCATCAATGAGAAGTATGGCCTTCGGGGTATCGCCCTGCGCACCCTCGAGCAGGTGACAGGGTCGGTCGCGCTTGCCACGGCCATGCCGCGACACCGTGGCAACGACATGCCCGAGTGGCACGACATGATGGATGTGATCGCCAGTGAAAGCCGTCGCGTCTACCGCAAGCTGGTGTATGAAACACCGGGCTTCTACGAGTATTTCCAGCAGGCGACGCCGATCGACCTGATCCAGCGCATGCGCATCGGCTCGCGGCCTTCCTCGCGTCGATCGCAGCAAGGCATCCAGGACCTGCGCGCAATCCCGTGGGTATTCTCGTGGACCCAGTCCCGGTGCATGCTGCCCGGCTGGTACGGCATCGGCTCGGGTCTCGCCAAGGCGGCCGACGAGTTCGAGGACGGCGCATTTCGCGAGATGTTCGCCGAGTGGTATTTCATGCGCGCCCTGACGGCAGACGCGGAGATGGTGCTGGCCAAGGCTGACCTCGGCATTACCCGCCTCTACTCCGAGCTCGCCGGAGAGTTGCACGAGCAGTTCTTCCCGATTATCGAAACCGAGCACAACCTCACGCGCGACCTCATTCTCGAGTACTCGGATCGCGACCTGCTGCTCGAGGGCGACAGCACGCTGCAACGCGCGATTATGTTGCGTAACCCCTACGTCGACCCGATGAGCCTGATGCAGGTCGACCTGCTTGCACGTTGGCGGGATTCCGACCGGGAAGACCAGCGCTTGCTGGATGCGCTGCTCGCAAGCGTGAACGGCATCGCACAGGGGCTCCAGAATACGGGGTAGAATGCGGGGATGATTATATTCTCGCGCATCCGGTTTACTTTGCTTGGCTTGCTTGCGCTGTCCTGCGCGGCATTTGCGCAGGACACGGCGCCGGAGTTCGCCCGCGTCGATCACGATGATGACGATCGCCCGCGCGCGCTACAGATGTCGATCGCAAGCTATGCACCGGCAGCTGGTGACGGCCTGCTACAGGTCGATCTCGTCGGGGCAATCCATATCGGTGACCCGGCTTATTACGCCGAACTGAATGACCGGTTTCGCGAATACGACGTGTTGCTGTACGAGCTGGTCGCACCCGAGGGCGTCAGCAGTGACCGGCTCGAGAAGCGCAAGGGCATCCTGTCGACGACGCAGATCGGCATGACCAAGATGCTGGACCTGTCGTTCCAGCTCGACGAGATCAATTACGACGTCGCCAATTTCGTCCACGCGGACCTTTCGCCCGAGGAGCTGCGCGCCAGCATGGAGGAGCGCGGCGAGTCGCTGTACGTGTATTTCTGGCGCATCTTCTTCGCTTCGGTCAACGAGTACGCGAAAGACCCGCTTGGCCTGCGCGACATGGAGATGCTCTCAGGCATGATCGCCGCCGAGCAGGAGAACTCCTTCAAGGTGATGATTGCCTACGAGATGACCAACATCGATTCGGTGCAGGATGTTCTCGGCGACGATTCGAGCAACGCTGTGATCGGTGCGCGAAACCAGCGCGCCGTCGATGTGCTCAAGCGTGAGATCGAAGGGGGCGCCAAGCGCATCGGCATTTTCTACGGCGTCGCCCACATGCCCGACCTCGAGGAGCGCCTGCTCGACCAGCTCGACCTGTCGTGGGAAAGCACCGACTGGGTCGACGCCTGGCAACTCGGCGATGGCGACCGCGGCACCCCGCGTAAGAACCTCGAGAATCTCTAGACCCCGAAAGTAGCGACTCGTCGTGGAGAAGCCGCTTGCCGGATACCATCGCGCGCAACTACGAAGGGCCTTACCTGCATGGCTCGCTGCGCTGCGCTTTACTTCCGGTAAGGCCCTTCTCCGTCGCGCGCTGTTACTTTTCGACAAAACTCGCGAACGCGTCGAGAGGCTTCCTCTCGATATCGGGTACTTCGGCGTCCTCGGCCGGGTAACCGGCGACGAGTAGCAGGAACGGCCGTTCGTTTTTCGGCCGGCCGAGAATTTCGTTGAGGAACTTCATTGGGCTAGGTGTGTGGGTCAGCGTGGCCAAGCCGGCGTGGTGCAGCGCCGTTATCAGGATGCCGGTCGCGATGCCCGTGGACTCCGTCGGGTAGTAGTGCTTCACCTTGCGACCGTCCGGCAGCGTGCCGAATTTCTGCAGGAAGATCGCGATCAGGTACGGCGCCGTCTCGAGGAACGGCTTGTTGGAGTCCGTACCCAAAGGCGCAAGCGCCTCCAGCCATTCGCTCGATGCGCGATGCTCGTAGAACTCGCGCTCCTCGACCTCGGCGGCCTCGCGGATCTTCTTCTTGGTCTCGGCGCCGCTGACCACGACGAAGTGCCAGGGCTGCAGATTCGCTCCGCTTGGCGCCGTACTCGCCGCCTTCAGTGCGTTTTCGATGATTTCGCGCGGCACGGGCCGATCGGAGAACTCCCTCACGGTGCGCCGGCGATCAACCTCGGCGTAGAACGCCTCGGCTCGGCGGCGCATCTCGTCCACGGGATATTCCTCGTAGCCGGCCAGCGGCACGGTCGGGAAGTCACTCATTATCAGTCACCCAGTTTCTGCAATACGGTGAATAGTTTGGTTTCGTTCTCGGAGACCGCCTTGCCCCTGACGGAGATACCCGCCTCGTGAACCGACTCGGGATCACCCGTGATCAGTGGATGCCACTCGGGCAGGTCCTGGCCGTTGGCGAGACGGCGATAAGCGCAGGTGGCCGGTAGCCAGGCGAACATCTCGGGTTCGTCGGCCGATAACACGAAGCACTCGGCGACTTCCTTGGCCCGCCTCGCGTAATCGACGCAGCGACAGGTTTCGAGATCGAGCAACCGGCACGCGACGTCCGTGTAATAGACTTCGCCGGTCTCCTCGTCCTCGAGCTTGTGCATGCAGCACAGCGCGCAGCCATCACAGAGGCCTTCCCACTCCTCGTCCGTCATCTCGGAGAGTGATTTGCGTTTCCAGTAGGCTTCGGTCATCGTCAGGCACTTTGTGACAGAGACCGGGGCAAATGGCAACGACGGCCGTGTTTCTCGACTACTCGACGATGGGTGATGGCCTTGATCTCTCGCCCCTGACCGACCTTCTTCCCGACCTGCAAGTCTTCGCCGCGACGAGCGAGGACCAGGTTGCCGAACGCATCCGCGACGCCGAGTTCGTGTTCGTCAACAAGATCCGCCTCGATGATGCGCTGCTCGAACAGGCATCGAAACTGCGTTTTATCGGTCTCACAGCCACCGGCACCGACAACATCGACACCGAGAGCGCGCACCGCCACGGTGTTGCGGTCGCCAATATCCGCGCTTACTGCACCCAGTCGGTGACCGAGCACGTGTTCGGCGTGCTGCTGATGCTCACTCACAGTCTCAACCGCTATGCGGCCGCGGCGAAGAACGGCGACTGGAGCCGGGCCAGCGACTTCTGCATGCTCGACTACCCGGTGCGTGAGCTCTCGCTCATGACGCTCGGCATCGTGGGACTCGGCGACCTCGGCAACTCGGTGGCAAGGACGGCGCGCCACTTCGGTATGAACGTGATCGTCCCGGCGCGCCCCGGAGAGGCGCAGG
>JAAUYK010071038.1_pt1 | contig 10171 bp, 8 predicted proteins | sample 7278021 | NCBI WGS metagenome assembly JAAUYK01 (sample SAMN14350223, study PRJNA611818) | marine sediment metagenome | isolation source: surface marine sediment (1.8m) | place: French Polynesia: Moorea | collected 2018-08
CCGAAAGCCGACGAGTCCGGCTTCAGCTCAGCTGCCGCGCCGCGGCATGCGGAAAGGCAGCATCATCTGCACCAGTCGCTTGTCAAAGCGATCCAGCGACAGGCCCTCGTGCATGGCGATGACCGTCGGCTCAAGCAGGTTCAGTGATAGGATTGACCTGGCATAGAAAGGCGTGTCTTCCAAAGTCTCCACCACCTTGGCACCCCCGGCGGGATCAGCACGGGTTTCGCGTCCCAGACCCCAGAGGGTGCCGGGCAGCCTGACGCGCGGCGGCGCCTCGAAATCTTCGATCCTGCCTTTGCGGTCGACCCGGAGTGCAAGCGGGCCTTCGCTGCCGTCCCTGAAGACCGGATCGTAGAGCAGAGCCGCGCTCTTGTCGGAAAGATGCGCGCGCGACCAGCTCCAATGGGAGAAGCCCGCTTCCAGGGGCTCGCTACCCTCGTTGCTGTCCAAGTAGCCGTCGCCGCTCCAGGTCAAGGCCGGCTCTTGCAGTGCCACTTCCACCCGCGCCATCGGCGCGATCGGCCACCATCGGTGGCGACGCGCCGGGTCCAGTTCGAAGCAGCGCTCGGTGAGGGACTTGGGGGAAAGACGGACTCGGCCCCTGATCCGCCGCGGCAGGGGCACGGCGACCTCATCCAAGTCAATGGTCAGGCCGTCGTTCTCCCAGCGGGCCGAGCTCGGCCCGATGACCAGGCTCTCGGGTGCCGTGTCCAGGGCCGGCCGCGCCCGTTCGGTCATGGCCCAGCGCCGATGGGAGCGGCCGTAAAGCGCGACGTTGACCGCAACGTGGTCGCGCGGGTCGCTGCAGCCGCGCCGACGGGCCAAGGCATAGTAGGGCGAAAAGACACTGCCGATGAAAAGAATGATGGTCAGGCCATGGCGGCCGTCGTCGCTAAAGGCGTCTAGGTACCACCAGACATAGCCACCGGATGGAACTGCCGGATCGAAGCGCGGTCCGCGGCCAAGCTCTCCGCCGCCATAAGGCCGGAGAGGGTCGCCATCGGCACCCCCGGCCCCGGATGAACGCTGCCGCCAGCCAGATAAAGCCCCGGGATCGCCGTCCGGCAGCCGGGCCGCTGGAGCGCCGCCCGCCAGCCGTGCGACGCCCGGCCGTAAAGCGCCCCTCCGGTCCCCGGAAACAGCCGGTGAAAATCGCTCGGGGTCACCAGCACCGTCTTCTCCGGCGTTCGATGGATCTCGAGACCGCAGCGCCTGAGCAAGGAGAAGGTCTGGTTTTCGCATGCGTCGATCTCCGCTTTCTGAAAGGCGTAACGATCCCCGGCGGCCGGGGCGTTGACCAGGCAGAACAACCGTTCCGGGCTTTCGGATACCGAGTCCTGATCCTCGTGGCGATCCTGCGCGCAGACATAGACCGTCGGCGCGGCGGGAAGCCTGTGTCGCTCGAAGAGGTCGTCGAACTCGCGGCGATAGTCGCTGGAAAAGAAAACGTTGTGGCGCAACAGGGGAAAGCCGCTGGCCTTCGCCTCCATCAGCCAGGTCACGGCCGAGAGAGAACGGCTGCCGGCGGGCGGCGCAGACACCGCACAACGGACCTCTTGTCCAAGCAAGCCGGCCGCCAGCGCGGCACTGTCGCCATTCATGACCACCGCGTCGGCCTCGAGATGCTCGCCGCTGTCCAGACGGACACCGGAGACCCGGCTCCCGGCAAGGGTGATCTGCTCGACATGAGCGTTGTAGCGGAGACTGCCTCCGCGTGCGGCCAAAAGCTCGGCGACGGCCTGGGCGAGCGCGTGCATACCGCCATCGACGTACCAGACCCCGTCCTGTTCGACGTGGGCGACCAACATTAGGGTCGCCGGCGCCTGGAAGGGCGAGGAGCCGCAATAGGTGGCGTAGCGCCCGAAGAGCTGCTGCAGGCGCGGGTCGTCGAAGCGGCGCCCGAGGGCGCGCCACATGGTATTGAAGGGACTGAGGCGACTCATGGCGGAGAGGCTGCCGAAGCCGAAGGCGCCGACCAAACCCGCCACGTCCGGTCCCGGACGGCAAAGGAACGGACCCTTCAACATCCGAAAGATCTCTGCCGATTCGGCGCAGAAGTCGCGGTAGTTACGCGCCTCGCCCGGCCCGGCGAAGGCCGCAATCGAATCGGCAGAGCGTTCGATATCGGCATAGAGGTCAAGGCTCGGACTGCCCCGCCAAGCGTGGCGCGCCAGGACCTCCGCCGGCCGCAGCCCGACGTGATCGTCGAAGGACTCGCCGATCGCCTCGAAGAGCCGGTCGAAGACCCACCGCATCGTGAAGACCGTCGGCCCGGCATCGAGAAAACCCGAGCCCACGGCGACCCGCCGCATCTTGCCGCCAGGGGCTGCGGCCCGCTCCACGACCGTGACCCGGAACCCTTGGGCCGCCAGGCGGAGGCCCGCCGACAGTCCGCCGATCCCGGCTCCGATCACGATGACCCGCTCGACCGTCATCTTTGAGATGCGCCTTTGTCATTGCAGCTTGACATATCTACTGTATAGTTCTCACGACACATTTCCATCACAAATTGCCGGACCCGATCTTTGCGAGGGTTCCGGCAGGGCAGTGGGAGGGACCGCATGCAGGCGCAGACTCGCATCGAGAAGGGCTTGACGGCGGCTCTCGACCGGGCGGCACGCCCCGGTGCCCCCAAGCGTCTAGCCGAGGCCATGCGTTACGCGGTCTTTCCCGGCGGCGCACGGATCCGCCCGCAGCTCTGCCTGGCTGTGGCGGCCAGTTGCGGCGACGATGATCCCGAGACCGCGACGGCCGCCGCGATCGCGATCGAGCTGCTTCACTGCGCCTCGCTGGTGCACGACGACCTGCCCTGCTTCGACGCCGCCGACACCCGGCGCGGCAAGCCGGCGGTGCACAGGGCCTACGGCGAGCCGATCGCGGTGCTGGCCGGCGACGCCATGATCGTCCTGGCCTTCGAGACCCTGTCCTTCCGAATTCCGCAGGCTCCGGAGCGCGTCGCCGGCCTGCTGCGCATCATCGCCGGCTCGGTCGGCATGCCCTTCGGAATCGTCGCCGGGCAGGCCTGGGAGTCGGAACCGGACGCGATTCTGGCCGACTACCAGCGCGCCAAGACGGGCTCGCTTTTCGCCGCTGCCACCGAAACCGGCGCAGTGGCGGCGGGCGGCGACGCGACCCTCTGGCGCATGCTCGGCGAACGGCTGGGCGAAGCCTACCAAGTCGCCGACGACATCCACGACGTCATCGGCGATGCCGAGGCCATGGGCAAGCCGATCGGCCAGGACGCCAGCTTCGAGCGACCAAACGCGGTCATGTATCACGGTCTGGACGGCGCGACGAAGCACCTCAAGCAGCTTCTGCAGGATGCCAAGGATTCGATCCCGCCGAGCCCCGGTGCGGCCACCCTGCGCAAGCTGATCGAAGCGGAATCGAAGCGCTTCCTTCCCTCCGAGCTCGCGCAGGACATCGCTTAGGTGAGGCCATAGCCATGGCGGTGGCCGAGGCAGGCGCCACGACTTCAAACCGGTCCTTGACCCTGACGGACCGGCTGCGCGAGGCCGTGGTGCGGCTCATCGCGTCTCCCCGCTTCCAGAGTTGGGCCAGCCGCTTTGCGCCGACCCGGCCCTTGGCACGCCAGCAAGCCGAGGCGCTCTTCGATCTCTGCGCCGGCTTCGTCTACTCACAGGTCCTCCAAGCTTTCGTCGCGGCCGGCTTGCTGGAGGCCCTGAGGACCGGTCCAAAGTCGGCACGCGACCTTGCCGACCTGGCCGCTCTACCGGCGGACTCGCTGGATCGCTTGCTGCGAGCGGCCGTTGCGCTGGGCCTGGCGGCGCCGCGGAGCCGGGGGCGCTACGGGCTTGGACTGCGGGGCGCGGCCCTGGCCGGCAATCCAGGCGCCGTTGCCATGATCCACCACCACCAGCTGCTCTATGCGGACCTAGCCGACCCAGTCGCTCTGCTGCGCAGGGAGGCGGCACCGACCAGGACAGGTCGCTACTGGTCCTACCTCGCCGCGGACCGGCCGGAGGGCCTCACCGCCGACGCGGTCGCCGACTACAGCGACCTAATGGCGGTGTCTCAGGTCATGGTCGCCGAGATCGTGGCAGGAGATTTCCCCTTCCGGGACTACCGGCGGATTCTCGACGTCGGCGGCGGCACCGGGACCTTCCTCGAACGCGTTGCGGCGCAAGCGCCAGAGTCCGCTTTGGCTCTTTTCGACCTGCCGTCGGTGGCGAAGCAGGCCGAAGAGCGCCTGGCGCGAGTAGGCCTTGCCGAAAGGGTCCGGACCTTCGGCGGCGATTTCTTCTCCGATCCTCTGCCCGCCGGCCAGAACCTGATCACCCTGGTCCGCGTCGTCTACGACCACGACGACGAGAACGTCCTGCGGCTGCTCGAGGGCTGCCGCGCCGCCTTGTCGGAGGACGGTGCTCTGCTGATCGCCGAGCCGATGTCGGGTGCGAGCTCTGGCGAGCAGATCGCCGATGCCTACTTCGGCTTTTACCTGCTGGCGATGGGCTCCGGCGCAACCCGGAGCCCCGCAGAGCACGGCGACTTGCTGCGCAGGGCCGGCTTCGGCCGTGTCAAGCCGCTGCCGACGCGCATGTCGACCCTGGTCCGCCTGGTCCTGGCGCGTCCGTAGCCCGCGCGCGAAACGCACCGATATGTGAAATCTAATTGACATTCATAACTGTCATGTCAGACTTACAATTGGGCGCGTAAGCGTTAGACACCTGCACTGCTTTGCAGTGCCTATCGACGGGAACGACCATGGAAGCCCTTGCAGTGGTTTTGCAGGAGCCCCGGCAGCTCAGCCTGAAACGGTTGCCGATCTCTCCGCCTGGCGCGGCAGACATCGTGGTCATGACCAAGTGGAGCGGCATCAGCACTGGAACGGAACGGCTGTTGTGGTCCGGGCGCATGCCTCCCTTCCCCGGCATGGGCTACCCGCTGGTCCCGGGCTACGAGTCCGTCGGCGAGGTTGTCGAGGCCGGGCCTGCGTCGGACAAACGGCCTGGCGAGACCGTGTTCGTGCCCGGCGCGCAGTGCTACGGCCCGGTGCGCGGCCTCTTCGGCGGAGCCGCCGGTCGCCTGGTGACGGCGTCGAACCGGGCGATCTCGATCGACCCGTCGCTATCGGTCGACGGCGTTCTCCTGGCGCTCGCGGCCACGGCGCAGCACGCAATTGCGGGACGTGGGCGCGACGCGGGCCTGCCGGAACTGATCATCGGCCACGGCGTGCTCGGCCGCCTGCTGGCGCGGCTAACCCTGGCGCTTGGGGGCGAAGCCCCGACCGTATGGGAAACCGAGCCGCGCCGCCGGCCGGGCGCAACCGCCTACCGGGTCTGCCATCCGCGGGACGACGACCGACGGAATTACACCTCGATCTACGACGTCAGCGGCGACGCTGGCCTCCTCGACAGCCTGATCGGCCGTCTGGCGCCAGGCGGAGAGATTGTCCTTGCCGGATTCTACGAGCAGCGTCCGTCCTTCGCCTTTGCACCGGCCTTCATGCGCGAGGCGCGAATTAGGGTCACCGCCGAATGGAAGCCCGAGGATCTGCTGGCGGTGAAAGCCCGGATCGAAGCCGGCGAGCTGGCCATCAACGACCTGATCAGCCATCGCACGCCGGTCTCGCGGGCCCGCTCCGCCTACCGCAGCGCCTTCGAGGATCCAACCTGCCTGAAGATGGTCCTGGATTGGAGTGGGAGCTCATGACAGATCCGAACGTTGCTGCCCAACAGGTCAGATCCGAAGCCCTGCGCGCCGAAGCCGCGGTCGACCCGGACCCCGTACCAAGCGGCGCGATCAAGAAAGAGACCCAGATCATCGCGATCTACGGCAAGGGCGGCATCGGCAAGAGCTTCACGCTGTCCAACCTCAGCTACATGATGGCCCAGCAGGGCAAGAAGGTCCTGCTGATCGGCTGCGACCCGAAGAGCGACACCACTTCCCTGTTGTTCGGCGGCCGCAGTGTCCCGACCATCATCGAGACCTCGGGCCGCAAGAAGGACGCGGGCGAGGAGGTCGCCATCGGCGACGTCTGCTTCGTGCGCGACGGCGTCTATGCCATGGAGCTCGGCGGACCGGAGGTCGGTCGCGGCTGCGGCGGACGCGGCATCATCCACGGTTTCGAGTTGCTCGAGAAGCTGGGCTTCCACGACTGGGACTTCGACTACGTGCTGCTTGACTTCCTGGGCGACGTGGTTTGCGGCGGCTTCGGCCTGCCGATCGCCCGGGACATGTGTCAGAAGGTCATCGTCGTCGGCTCGAACGACCTGCAGTCCCTCTACGTCGCGAACAACGTCTGCTCGGCGGTCGAGTACTTCCGCAAGCTGGGCGGAAACGTCGGCGTCGCCGGCATGGTCATCAACAAGGACGACGGCACCGGCGAGGCCCAGGCCTTCGCCGAGACCGTCGGCATCCCGGTGCTCTCGGCCATTCCGGCCAACGAGGCGATCCGGCGGAAGAGCGCGAACTACGAGATCGTCGGAACGCCGGGCGGGGAATGGGGCACGCTCTTCGAAGACCTGGCGACCAACGTGGCCGAAGCACCTCCGCTGCAACCGACACCCCTGAGCCAGGACGGCCTGCTGGGCTTGTTCTCCAGCGAGGAGACCGGGCGCGATGTGGTGCTGCAGCCGGCCAGGCTGGAAGACATGTGTGCCACCTCCTCCAACCTGCGGAAGGAGTCCCTCGAGGTCGTCTACGAGACGGTTTGAAAGCCTTCGACGCCCTGGACATGGATAAAGGCAGAACAGCAACCCGATGACCTACGACCCGCCATCGTCCGATCAGCCCACGAGCCACGCCGGCGACGCGGTCGCGGTGCCCGACATCAACGTCGCGGCGGCGGTATCAGATGGGTTGGGTTGCCATGCCGGGGCCGAGGAGCTGCGCGCTGCGGCCGAGAAAGCCGGGAAGAGCGCGGTGCTGGCGCGTTACGCGGAAGACTATCCGGCAGGTCCGCACGACAAGCCGCAGAGCATGTGCCCGGCCTTCGGGTCCTTGCGGGTCGGACTTCGGATGCGGCGGACGGCCTCGGTCCTCTGCGGCTCCGCCTGCTGCGTCTACGGGTTGACCTTTACCTCGCATTTCTACGGCGCCCGCAGGACCGTTGGATACGTGCCCTTCAACTCGGAGACCTTGGTCACCGGCAAGCTCTACGAGGACATCCGCGAAGCGGTCCACCAGCTCGCCGATCCGGCCCTCTACGATGTGGTGGTCGTGACCAACCTCTGCGTGCCGACTGCCTCCGGCATCCCGCTTCAAATGCTGCCCAAGGAGATCAACGGCGTCCGGATCGTCGGAATCGACGTGCCCGGCTTCGGCGTGCCGACCCACGCCGAGGCCAAGGACGTGCTCGCCGGCGCGATGCTCAACTACGCGCGCCAGGAAGCCGAACAGGGACCCGTGCTGGCACCGCGCGGCGGCGTGAGCGAGAAGCCGACCGTCGCCCTGCTCGGCGAGATGTTCCCTGCCGATCCGGTCGGCATCGGCCAACTGCTGGCGCCGCTCGACCTCGCCGCCGGACCCGTGGTGCCGACCCGGGAATGGCGCGAGCTCTACGGCGCCCTGGACTGCGCCGCGGTCGCCGCCATCCATCCCTTCTACACCAGCGCCTGCCGGGAGTTCTCGGCGGCGGGGCGAAAGATCGTCGGCTCTGCGCCGGTCGGCTATGACGGCACGGCCTTCTGGCTGGATGCCGTCGGCGAAGCTTGCGGCGTTGCCAAGCGCAAGGTCGACGCCGCGAAGAACGCCAGCCTGCCCGCGATCGCCGCGGCCTTGGCGGCCGCCCCGATCAAGGGCCGGGTCACCCTCTCCGGTTACGAGGGCTCCGAGCTACTGGTCGCCCGCCTGCTCGTCGAATCCGGCGCCGAGGTGAACTACGTCGGCAGCGCCTGTCCGCGCACCCCCTGGTCCGACGCGGACCGGGACTGGCTGGAGGCCCACGGCGTCCGGGTGAACTTCCGGGCGTCGCTGGAGCAAGACCTAGCCGCCCTTGCCGAGTTCAAGCCGGACGTCGCGGTCGGCACCACGCCGGTGGTGCAAAAGGCCAAGGAACTGGCGATCCCGGCGCTCTACTTCACCAACCTGATCTCGGCACGGCCCTTGATGGGGGTAGCCGGTGCAGGGGTCCTGGGCCAGCTGATCAACGGCGCCATCGCGAACCGAGGCCGCTTCGATCGCATGAAGGCCTTTTTCGAAGAGGTCGGCAGCGGCGATGCGGCGGGCATCTGGGAAGACCTGCCGGCCGACCACTCGGCCTTCCGCAAGAGCAATGCCGCCCGCCGCGCCAAGGCCGCCAAGCCGAGCCGCAGGGATCGTGTCGAGGGAGCGGTCGGATGCTGATCCAGGATCACGACCGCGCCGGTGGCTATTGGGGCTCGGTCTACGTCTTCACCGCGATCAAGGGCCTGCAGGTGATCATCGACGGCCCGGTCGGCTGCGAGAATCTGCCGGTGACCTCGGTCCTGCACTACACCGACGCGCTGCCCCCGCACGAGTTGCCGATCGTCGTGACCGGCCTGGCGGAAGAGGAACTGGGCCAGACCGGCACCGAGAACGCGATGCGACAGGCTCACAGATCCCTGGATCCGGACCTGCCGGCCGTCGTCGTCACCGGTTCGATCGCCGAGATGATCGGCGGTGGCGTCACGCCCGAGGGCACCGGTATCCAGCGCTTCCTACCCCGCACCATCGACGAGGACCAATGGCAGAGCGCCGACCGCGCGCTGCAGTGGCTCTGGACCCAGTACGGGGCGAAGAAGGGCCGAATGCCCAAGGCCAAAACGCGGTCGGAAGGTGCCAGACCCCGGGTCAACATCATCGGACCCAGCTACGGCATGTTCAACCTACCCTCCGACCTGGCCGAGATCCGGCGCCTGGTCGAGGGCATCGGCGCCGACGTGAACATGGTCTTTCCCTTGGGCAGCCACCTCAGCGAGGTCCCGCGCCTGGTCGACGCCGACGTCAACATATGCCTCTACCGCGAGTTCGGCCGGATGCTCTGCGAGGCGCTCGACAAGCCCTATCTGCAGGCACCGATCGGCCTGGAAAGCACGACAAAGTTTCTGCGCAGCTTGGGCGAACTCCTGGGCCTCGATCCCGAGCCCTTCATCCGCCGAGAGAAGCACACCACGATCAAGCCGATCTGGGACCTCTGGCGGTCGGTGACCCAGGATTTCTTCGGCACCGCGAGCTTCGGCATCGCGGCCAATGAGACCTACACCCGTGGTCTACGGAACTTCCTGGAGGGCGACCTGGGTCTGCCCTGCCACTTCGCCTTCTCGCGCTCGGCCGGCACGAAGCCGGACAACGACGCGATACGCAAGGCGGTACAGGAGAAGACGCCGCTGGTCCTCTTCGGCAGCTACAACGAGCGTATGTACCTGGCAGAGATCGGCGGTCGGGCGGTGTTCATCCCGGCCTCCTTCCCGGGCACGATCATCCGCCGCCACACCGGCACGCCCTTCATGGGCTACGCCGGCGCCACCTACCTGGTGCAAGAGGTCTGCAACGCCCTCTTCGACGCGCTGTTCCACATACTTCCCCTTGGCAGCGATCTGGACAAAGCCGACCCGACCCCGGCGAGGGTGCATCGCGAACTGCCGTGGAGCGAGGCGGCGCAGACGGCGCTATCGCGTGTCCTGGAAACTCATCCGGTCCTGACCCGGATCTCCGCCGCCAAGCGCCTGCGCGACGCCGCCGAACGGCAGGCGCGCAACGCTGGGCTGGAAGAGGTCACGACGGCCTGTTTGGACCGGGCACGGCTGTCCGTGGTCGAGGGGAGCGCGGCATGAGTTTGCTGCCTCCTCGGATCGTATTCCGCGGGCTCCCGAGCCCGGAGCCGGGACCTTTGACCCGGCACGAAGTCAGAATTCGCCCGCGCGAGACGGGCGTCCGATCCACCGCGACGGGATGCTCCCGTCCGGAGGCCCTGGCCGCGTAGGGGTTATGCGGCACTGGCCGAAAGGCCAAAGCGTAAGGAGGTAGTTGAATGGCTGAGCATGAAAGTATGTCAGGCCTTACCCCCGATGAAGCAAGGGAGTTCCACCGGTACTACATGCAGGGTCTTTGGCTCTTCGTGGCGATTGCGGTTGTCGCGCACATCCTCACGTGGATCTATCGTCCCTGGTTCCATCCGGAAACTGCCGGTGCGGCTTCGGACCTTCTGCCGAGTGCGACCAGCACTCTGATGTCCCTCATAGGA
>JAAUYK010125969.1_pt1 | contig 10169 bp, 15 predicted proteins | sample 7278021 | NCBI WGS metagenome assembly JAAUYK01 (sample SAMN14350223, study PRJNA611818) | marine sediment metagenome | isolation source: surface marine sediment (1.8m) | place: French Polynesia: Moorea | collected 2018-08
AGGAGGATTAGTAAAGTCTAGAGCGCAACCAATTTCTCTCCCACCACTATTTGACCCCAGGCCAGCAAATGGGTAGGCAAAGCAGAGGCAAAGCCATAGCAAGCAAAGCAAAGCAAAAGTGAGACTCCGAGCGACCGAGCGAGAGTGGTCGTTTTTTGCCCCCACCTCGTCTCGTTTTTTGCCCCGCGACAAAAAGTGCGTCCATACACTCGCTCGCTCGAACGCGGCGGCCGCGGCGGCGATTTGAAGCCCGGCGCCAAGTGTGGCTGTCTGGCTGTCTATCTGGCCATGTCGTCCGCACGCGACGTCGCCGCCTTCTTCCCCCTCCACAGCCTCGGAGACGCGCTCAAGTTCTTCCGGGCGCAGGTGGGGGAGGCGGCATCGGACCCGGACCTGGCCCTCCTTTCCATCGTCACGGGATGCCTCGAGCACCAGTGGACGGCGGCAAAAAACGCGCCGGTGGCCGTCCTTCCGCCCCCACCGACAGAGTCCGCTTTGACGCCGTCCTCGTCCTCGTCCTCGTCTCCGTCCGTGCCGAACGCGTGCGAGATGCGCGTGGAGCCGCCGCTCGAGTGGCACGTGGTGGACACGCTGTGCGCCAAGTTCGCCGGAATCATCGAGGGGTTCTGCGACCCGAACCTTCTGCAGGCGGCGAGGAACGCGCCCGACTCCGGTCCGGCGGTGCGGCCGCTCGTCAAGCACGTCGCGGACATCGTGTGGAACACGCTGAGCAAGAGTCAGTACAAGGATCGGCCTCACCTACAGTCTGTATACAGCTACCTCACAGGTAGGGCGAGAGCATATAATTTTAATTTATTGCGCAGTGCGCTCTACATTCACCGGAAATTCCAATCCAATTCGCTATGAGTCATGGGGATGGCGTACTACGCAACATGTTTTATCCTACTGTAATGCTCTGAACTACGAAATGACCGCAAATCTGCAATGGTTGGCGTTCCATGCTGTTAACGTCACTTTGTTTCAGGAAACAAGTTGGACTGCTTCGGCGTGGCTTTCGCCGTGGTTGCCGCATGCCAGCTCCTCAAAGTCCCTAACGTCCACCTGGCCCTTTCTGAAGACCACGCGTGGGTGGTCTTCTGCAAGGATGGCACTGAGACCGCGGAGGTCACCTGGCATGGCAAGGGCAACGAGGACAAGAGGGGACAGCCGGTGGAAATCACCAAGGCGAAGACGTCGTGGCTGTACGTGGCCGGCCAGCCCGTCGTGTGCGACAGACACATGGAGGTGTCTGCCATGGTGTCCAGCATCAATCCGGCCATCAGCGCCAACGTGGACTCCATAGAGTGCGGCACCATGCAGCAGGAGCTGCTCTGGATCCTCTACGACAAGGGCCACCTCCAGAATTATCCCATGGCATTATGTAAGCTATAACTTACGCACCCGTCGATCTACTAAAGTACGGCTCGTCATGACATCTCAATTCCCTATTAGCTAATCTTGGCGACTGCGAGGAGATCAGCGCCACTTTGGGCCGTCCGCACTGCACAAAGCTCTTTGCCGAGTCGATCGAGGTGAATCGGCGCGTGTACAACAATCACCACGTCTACCCGTACACGTACGAGGCTGGATACTACTACAGGACGAAACAGTTCAAAAAGGCGTTGGAGGGGTGGGCTGCCGCAGCCGACGTCATAAAACTGTAAGGATCCCATCCCAGCAATCCCCGTAGCTTCCAGCATTAATTGAGTCTCGCTTTCAGTTACAAATACTCCAAGGATGACGAGGAGATCTACAAGGAGTTCATGGAGATCGCCAACGAGCTGATCCCGCACACGGTGAAGACGGCGAGTCTGAGTCCGCAGACGTACCGCGAGATCCTCCAGGACCCCGAGTGCTTCTCCTACGTGCTCCGATTCTACGACGGCATCTGCTCCTGGGAGGAGGACAGCCAGACCCCGGTGCTGCACATCGGCTGGGCCAAGCCCATGGTCAGCACCTGCTCCAAGTTCGACGCGGAGGTCAGGGCCCGGGTGGACATTCCCAGGGAGGCGGGTGACGACGAAGACGAGGAGGAAGAGGAGGAGCAGGAGGAAGCAACCAAGGCCGAAGAAGGTATTGAATCCACATCAGTGTCAACCGCTACTACTCCAGAAAAGTCTAGTGATGATGAAACGAACAAAGAAGTACCTGAAACAGATCAACCTACCATGAAGCAGGAAGAGACGGAGAAAATTCTTAACAACAACTATTACCTCAAGGGCGGTAGCAGCGAGAAGGATAAGGAGGAGGGCGACGACGAGGCGGGCACCAGCAGGAGACTGGTGGTGCCCGTCGACGGCGCCGGCGACGAGTGTGATAGCGAAGTAGTCGAAGATAGTCAGAGGAGCGGCAGCAGCAACAGTAGTGGTAGTCATGAGCACGAGAAGTCCAGCCTGATTGAGGACCTGTCCAGGGGCTGCGGAGAGGGCGTGCTCAACTTCGAGTTCCTCCTCGGCAGAAAGGACTCCGACCCGTTCGTCGGCGGCGTCTCTTTCTCCGTGCTGCGTAGACGCCGACGGCTATGGAGGAAGAGGCGCCGGCTGGCCATGCTCAGGCGGAGAATGAGAATCATGAACAACGGCAGTAAAGACCCGCCCGTCCTTTCAGATGCTCCGAAGAAGTCCCCTTCGAAGAGGGTCCTGCTCGAGCTGCACAGCGTGAAGATGCGCGGCCTGAAGGGACTCCTCTGCGCCGAGAAGCTGAACGCGAGCGCGATCCAGCTGCAGCTGACCGCACAGTCGCAGACCGAGGTGAAGAAGTCGGCGACGGGGGAGGAGGATACGGCGGGGGCGTCGGGCAGACCAAAGAGGGCGAGACGAGAATAATTCGACGCTTCGGGTCAAGATTGAGATTGCTGCTGCTGCGCCACAAGAACGAATTGGACACTTTTGCCGGTCTTTCATTTCCCAGAAACGTTCTTCGATCATTTGCATGGCAGCGGCAGGCAGCCACCAAAAGGTGTCATAATATTGAAATGCGATTCGTTTTTTGCGTACAGCGCCGATTCCCGTAACCGATCCGCAAAAAAGTGAGATGCCAAAATTTCGCCAACCAGTGATATGAGAAACCGACAGAATGAATGAAGCAATTCAAAGTGCCGATTCCACTATTATTATGTGAACAGATAAAGAACGTCTACGTACTTAAACAGATGCTACGTATTGCGGAAGGAAGAGCACAAGATTTCTTATTTTCCCCTACCTTACGCTCGCTAATGTATCATATACGAACATTACAGTATTTCCCGTGTCACTGCAGATAAAGAATATAATTGGCCCACGTGGCTCCTATGTAGTACACCATTCTGAAGTTATTTCGATTCGAATTCGCCGCCTTGGAATCGGTGACTTGAAGTGAAAGCCACTGTATTGGTGGGAGGGTGGCAGTGGCAGCTGCGCTCGGCAGTCGGCACCGGCGGCACGGCAGGTCGGTCCCGGTCGGTCGGTCGGTCGGTCGGTCGGTCGGTCGGTCGAGAGATCCACTTTCCCAGTGTTGCCAGGTCTATATGGCCTCGTCCTCACGCTTAGGTGGCCAATGGTTGCTGCAGAACTTCTGCTTAGCTTTATAGCATGGTGCATTGATTAAGGAGGACAACATTTAGCGCTTGATTCGACAGCTATTTAGCGGATCTAGCTAAACGCGTGCCCGTGTACCTGTCCACACTGCGTCGTCTGCCATCTGACGGAGACGGACGGAGCTAGGCAGGCGAAAAGCAAGGAAGGAAGGAAGGCTTGGCCTGCAGACGAGAGACGAAACGACGAGACGGACGGACGGACGGAGAGAGAGGAAAGAGGCAAGAAGCCCCTTCCTTCCTTCCTTCCATCCTTCTTTCCCTGCTTCGTTCGCCTCATCTCATCTCTTTGGTTTGGAGAAGCCGACCGACGGCAACGAGAAAGACGGACGCTATAAAGCCTGCCTGTCTGCCTCGCCTCCTGTTCCAAGACGGGGGATCTCGGCCTCCTCGGCGCCGATAATTAACAGCTATTTCTTAGGTGTTATTAAAAGTGGATTGAGTTTCCCTAATTCGTGGTGACGGCGGCTCCCAGCCAGCCACCCGTTGACCGACCATGTCTGGTCCTCCTCCTCAGCACCCCCCTCCTCCGCTGCCGCCGCTGCCGCAAACGCATCCTGGCCTCTACGACGTCAACGCATTCTACCCGTCGGCCGCCGCGGCCGCCGTCATGAAGCGGGACAACGACGTCGACGTGGCCGGAACAGTGGCGGCGGCGGCAGCAGCGGCAGCCGCCGCGGCAGCCGCGCACGGCACCAACCTGGCGGCGGCCAAGACCGTCGGCCTCTCGCACGGACACGGGTCGGTCGCTGCCCCCGTGCAGCCCGCCCCACCTCCCGCTCCGGCTCAGGCTCCGGCTCAGGCTCCGGCTCAGGCCTCTTCCTCCGTGCCCGAAGTGCCGGAGACGTCCCCATCGCGGAACAACGGAGCTGTGGCACCCCCGCGTCTCTACCTGTGCTTCTTCTGTCAGTTCGAGGACGCCGACAAAGATGTGATGAGGCTGCACTTCAAGGCCAAGCATGACTTTAGTGCGCCGGACGACGAAGGCGACGCCGATGAGGATGATGACCTGGACGATCGCATAGAGGAGGCCGACCTTGCAGACGACGGCGACGACAAGGAGGAGGAAGACGACGAAGACGAGGACAGCGCTGCTGAAAACTCCGAAGGTAAGAGAATTGTTACTGAATAGTGGTGACGAGATTGTCTTAATCGGTGCATCGCCTTCCCAGTGCACAATGGCCAAGGCGTCTCCGAGCCGCACCGCCAACCGAGGAAGGGATCGAAGCAGCTGGCCCGGCTGAAGAAGATCGGCGCCCTGGACGACGTCCCCGGCGACAGCGACGAGCTTCGCAAGGCGAAGGCGCAGCTCCGGCACCTCGACGAGTTCGGGTCGCGCTCTCAGGCCGACTTCATGTCTCACTGCCACGCCTGCGACCACAAGCCGTCGACCAGGGGCAACCTGATCGTCCACCTGCGCCGGAAGCACTTGGGCGACGTCACCACGCAGAAGTACGAGTGCATCTACTGCTCGCAGACCTTCCAGCACAGCATGCAGCTCAACGCTCATGTCAACGCGTAAGTACAGATAGAGAAGCCTACGTGTCCCAGGAGCACACACGTAATTAACTTCTTTCTCAGAATGCACTTGAAGAAGACGTACCAGTGTCCGCTGCAGCCTTGCCATTTCGACGATCCCTCTCTGGATCGGCTGGTGCGCCATCTCGGGAAGCCGGTACACGGAAAGTCCAAGCCGGAGGTCCGGCGGCTGACGCAGTCGGAGAGAAGCAACTGGAGCTTCGACCTGAAGAAGATGAGGCGGACAGCGAGGGAGCGGAAATTGAACAACAAGGACAAGAAGCATAGAATTAGAGACATTGCAAAGGCGCAGCTCATCGAGCTGAAGACGAATCCACCGAGTAAGTTAATTGTCTCCAGTGCTCAATTACGAGGAATCTGAAACTCTTTCCCACAGCTGGAGCGCCATTCATTGTCTGCAAGGTTTGCGGTCTGGCAGTGGAGACAATATTCTGTCTGGTTCAGCACATCCAAGTGGACCACTTGGAGCCGCAGGAACGGTGAGTTGTACTGTGTTGGCAATAGATTGCTTCGAACATCTCGCAATGGCTAAATTGTTGCAGGAGCTTGGTGTGCCCGCTCTGCCAGAACTACACCGCCGACGACGCCGTCGACTTGCTGCAGCACCTGAAGAAGGACGAGCACAAGGAGGACCTCCTGCAGCTCAACCTCACCCCGGCCGACCTCGAGGAGAGAAGGGAAGTGAGGGGCGAGGATCGGCGCTTTTACAACACGACGGCAATGGACTCCCTAGAGCGCCTCAAGATCGGCCTCCTCCGCGACGACACCTATATCGTTGCGAGCGGCACCGAGACCGAGCTGGAGGACTACGTGGTGCCGCCGCAGCTGCTCGAGCACCCGGACGGCAGGTTCCCGTGCGACCACTGCGACAACAAGATGTTTCGGTCGCCGGACGCGCTCGACAACCACCTGAATCAGTTCCACCTAGACCAGAAGCCGTACTCGTGCCCGCGGTGCTCCCCGCCCATCCTCTTCTTCGACAAGCTCAACCTGAAGCTGCACCTGCACATCTTCCACAGGGTGCCTTACGTACCCGGAAGAGACCCGAGGTCAGTGGTCAAGGTGGAGGACCACGACGACGACATGGAGCCAGTGGAAGATGTGAGAACAAAATGTTATAATACTTTCAGATCAGCATTCATTATCGTGCATTCCCCTAGCTCTTGAAAGCAATGGGTGCTCCCACCGACGTGCAAGTCTATTCCGACGACTATGAGTATGACGGCGATGACGGCTTCGCCGCCGACTACGACTATCCAGCAGTTGAACCCAAACGAGCCAAATATGAGCCGATAGAGGCAGCCCCAACAGGTTCGTTTTCCGGAATAGTTATACTTACCCTGCAGCAAATGATTTTTGGACTTTTGACAGACGAAGAAATCGAACAGCAGTCGGACATTCGCATGACAGACGTGTACCCGAAGCAGGATGATTTCGAAGACCCTCCTCCAGGGTAAGCTCGACATTTATAGCTTTGCAAATAACGACTTGTTTTACCTCAACTTCATTAGGACGTATGTCTGCCCGCTCTGCATGCGTTTCTCCTTTTCGAAGCGCAACGCCTTCCGACACATGTGCACCTGGCAGCACGAGAACGATCTCAAGCAGCTGGACGTCAAGCCGGGAGATCTCACGGAGAGACTCAGGCTTAAAGAAGAGGCAGGTTATCCTAATGTTTGATAACCATCGAATGTCGTAGTTAACAAACATTCATACGCAGAATCTCCGACATATGGGCAAGGCCGAAAATGAGCCGCCACCGAAGCGTTACACCGACGGCAAACAGCCGAGAATTCCTGGCTTCATCCCCAAGGCCAGGCTGCTGAAGAAGGACAGGCAGAAAGTCTTTAGCTGCAAATCCTGCGCAATACTCTTCCGGTACGTCATTTACCAATTTACATGGTCGGAGGCTTCTACGGTAATACGTCGTGCTTGGCTCTAGGTCTCCGGATGCCCTGGAGAATCACGTGAACAAGAACCACTTGAAAGTCAGGCCATATATCTGCCCTCACTGTGGCGAGGAGCCGGGTTTCTACGACAGGTTGAGCGTCAAGGTGCACCTGCATCTCTTCCACAGGATGCCCTACGGAGAGGGAGACTACAGCGGATGGGTAAGACAAATAATCGCTGAAATGAAGAACCCAGAATAATTCAGTTTGCTCCAATATAGTTTTGCGCCTCCGCCGTCAAGGACGCCGAGGGTCTGCCCGACTTCCGCAACGCAATTCTCGACTTCCTTGGCCCGATCCGCAAAGCGGCTCCGTGCACCAAGGGGAAGGGCAAGCAGCGGGCCGCCTGCCAGCATTGCGGGAAGGTCTTCGCGTCCGCCACCGAGCTCGGCCATCATGTCAAGTAAGGCGATTGTAATGAAGAAGCGGCATAGTGTTAATTCCATGAAATATCCGTAGGTCAAACCATGCCGGCGGTAGGTGTAAGTTGTGCAACAACAAGAGATTCAAACACCTTGCCAACCACATCAAGAGGCGGCACCAGGCACCACAGCCGCATGTCACGTGCCAGTTCTGCGGGTTCAAGAGTGCGTCCGCGTCCGCCCTCTGTTGCCACATTAAGGTGCGCAATTTATTCAAGCTAAATGAATAGCAGCTAAATGTTAATTTATTTAAGATGAAACACTCCGACCGCATCAAGAAGTGTCCGGAGGAAGGCTGCAAGTACTCCACGTCAACTCCCCGCCGCATGGAGAACCACCTTCGTCGCGAACACAAAAAGATGTGGGTGACGCCGGCGACGGAGGGCCAGGAGCCGACGGAGACGAAGCCGCTGGACAAGATGCTCTGCCAGCAGTGCGCCTTCTCCTGCTACACGGAGCGCGAGCTGCAGAAGCACGTGGAGCGGCGCCACCAGTTCCGCAAGTGCCCCGAGGAGGGCTGCGACTTCGGCACGACCAACGGCACCGAGATGGCCTCGCACAGGGCCATGATGCACAGGCTGCGGTGCGGCATTTGCAACTTCGTCCCCGGGTGGGGGAAGACGCTCTCGGAGCATCGGTGCGAGGACCATTTGGGAAAGTAAGTAAATGTTGATATGTTTTGACCAAGTGTCTCGACTACGAAGGATACTCTCTTTCATTCAGAGTCACTGCCGACAACGTGCTGTACCAGTGTCCCGAGTGCCCGCGCAGCTTCAAGACCCGGCCCAACCTGCGCAAGCACCGCGAGGCGATGCACGGCGCGACGGAGCAGCACGCGTGCCAGCTCTGCGGGCTCGTGTTCAACACGGCCACGGACGTCGCGGTTCACGTCAAGTCGGAGCACGAGGGCAGGCAGAGAATCTGGTGCCCCGTCGGGGGCTGCGACTTCTACACCTTCATGCAGAAGGCACTCAACGACCACATGAGGCGAGGCAGGCACGGAAAATAAGCAAAAACGAGCTATATATATACGCAACATATTGTTTTGGCAGCTCATTGCCGCCGTAGAGTTCTAGCTAGCTAAGACGGCTTGCGATAGAAAAAGTATTAAGGAGGCTTCTGATGCCCATATAATTTATGTTTAAGCTCGCAATTAGGCTTAACATCACGTAGATTCAATCGTAACAGTGTAAAATAAATTATCCCTCGCGTCTCGTTCAACGATTCTGTTTTATTCTTCCCTATGTTAAGCACCGTGGATGGCAGCGTAAGTAGGCGTACTTTCCGCACTCCTCTCCTAACGATTAACGTATGAATTCATTGACTTGGTCGTATCACAGTGACCTGGTGCGCACGGGCTCGTCCACCCCGCCGCCGAATAGGAAGGTGAAAACGAGTGCGAGGAAGGCGGCGAGGAGAAGGACGCCGGTGAGGCAGTAGCGCAGACCCATGACCGTCTCCTCCCAGTCGAAGGGCCAGTACATGTCTTGGTACATGTCCGACAGGCGGCGGTACACAGACCTGAAAGGAGAGAAACGTTCTATAATCAAGAAGCGCGCTATCCAGGCCGGAAACTTACCCCCTTCTGAACCGTCCCCAACGTTCGGTCAGGGCCGCCATTCGGACAAACCTCAAGGGCTGAACGGCTGGCGAGGAGTCTCTCCGCTTCTCAAGTCTGTCCATTTCCTCCAAGAGCACATTTTCGTCTTCCTCCTTGACCGTCTCGATGAGTGAAGTCGACCTACTGAGATAGAGGGGCAAGTTTTATACGACTTCCTTTATGGCTTTCCATTCATCTTACTCACACTTTCGATCTTCTGGAGACTCTGGTGCCGTTATATTCCGCCGTCGACGGCGAATAAGAGCTCGTCGAAGAGCTGGGCGAGGGCGGCTTCTCCGATGCTGAGCCTCTCGCGGCCGGCGCGGAGGCAGCAAGCGTCGGGGATCCCGGCGGAGACGACGTTGCGCCGACGTCGGGCGAGACCAGCTTGAGCCCGACCGTCGTGTTATTGTTGTTGTTCTCCTCCGCCGCTGACGGCGATGACGGTTTCGAGTTCGACTTGCTTCCCTGGTCCGACTCGTCGCGCTCATCAATGGGGCTAAATGTTCTAATGGAATTAAAGATTTAATATTAGTACTACAATTGTAGAGTAAAATTAATGTTTCTCAGTCACCTGCCGATCCCGTCGTATTCGTCGACTGCTCCCAGAACTCGAACACCCATTCCGTGGATCTTTCGATTCGCCTAAGAATTAAATACATGGTGCATATTACAAAGTGCGCGAAATGATATAACGATTTCGGTCATCGTTCGGAAGATCACCTGTGGGTTAGTCTCCATCACAAGAACTGCGGGAAGGAGCAGCATTGAAGGCGATTTTGAGATAGAATAGTAGGAGAAAAGGCGAGGGGGAAAATTGAAACGTGATTAGAGCCCAAAGACAGATTCCAGTACGAACACTAGACACAAGGATGTAGAAATATTCCAGGACAAGAAAATCCCTCGAGAGAATCATATAACCTGCACCGGTGAAATCTCATCCGATCGCTCCAACTCTCACCCTGTTCAGAAAGGATGACTTTCTCGGCGCCTGTCCCGTCGCCGCCATCGAGTTGATCTCAAGCATCGGGTTTGAGCTGGGCCCCAGGGTGGTCTTTCGGCGCGGCGTCGACGTGGCCACGCTCGCG
>JAAUYK010102927.1_pt1 | contig 10164 bp, 10 predicted proteins | sample 7278021 | NCBI WGS metagenome assembly JAAUYK01 (sample SAMN14350223, study PRJNA611818) | marine sediment metagenome | isolation source: surface marine sediment (1.8m) | place: French Polynesia: Moorea | collected 2018-08
GCTGATGACGGCGTGCTTGTTTGAAATTCGGCTCGTTAACGGACCCGACCTGCGACTTAAGCCCCTGGACCCGAACTATCTGTGGCAATCCGCACAGGGTGTCGTCTGGCCCTGAATTCGACACCGAGTCTCGCCGCCGCCGAAGAAGAGTGGCCGGCCTCCGAAAAGGCCGGCCAAGTGTTGGCACTTCTTGGCGGGAGGTTCGGTGAGAGGGAAGCGAAGGCCGCCGCCTGGCACAGCGGCTGCCATTTCGCTGTCTCACGCTAAGATCTGGTGCTGGTCGGCAGATCAAAAAGTGACGGTCGTCACAGTCCGGTGATTCGCCGCTCGGCGGGTCGCCTCACTGCCGGGTTTTCAGGGGCGAGAGCTGGATCAAGCCGATGGTGATCAAGGGCGCCGAGACCGTGATCAGGGCCACGGTGATCAGCAGCCAGCCGAGCTGGCTGTAGTCCGCCGCGACGTCCACGACGCCTGTGGCCCGATCGACGACCTCTCGGGTCACGATGTAGATCTCGTTCATGTACTTGGTGCCGAGACTGGAGGCCGAAAGCGCGAGGTTGGTAAAGGAGGCCATGACCGCGAAGAAGGTCGCCTTCAGGTGCGGCGGGGCGTTCTTCGCAATCCAGGCGAGCATGGGGATCATCGAGATCTGCCCGAGCGGCGACTCGATGGCGGTGTCCAGGATCGCGATGAAATGGGCATCGACGATCCCTGCGGTCCGGCTTGCGGTCCACTCGTGCAGGCCAAAGTAGAGCCCGATGTTGGGCAGCGACAGGACGCCGGCGGCGACGGTCAACAGAGCCACGACGTAAGCGATGGAACGGGTCGCCATAAGAGGCCGCAGGACCACCATGCCGACCAGAGCCAGGCCCGAGGTGATCAGCGAAAGGATCGAGAGAAACTGCTGGTCGAAGCCCAGGACGTCGATCTCGAACCAGGTCGCGCCGGGCCCGGGCAGCGGGACGGCGCGGAACACGAAGACGATGATCGCGGTGCCGACCAGGGCCTTCCGGACCCCGGCGTCGAGCTCCAGGATCAGCCGCTGCATCAGGAAGATCACGATCGCCATCGAACCGGCGAAGACGATCTCCTGGGCGTAGGGGACCTGACCCAGGCCGACGGTGAGGGTGAAGGCGGCGAAGCCGAGGCTGCCGCCGAGGATCCACCAGTTGGGCCGCGTCTCTCCGGCGGGCTGGAATAGGAGCCGCTGGATCCGGAACTCGTCGACGCCTTGGCGGCGCAGACGCCGGGCCCGCAGGCGTAGGGTTAGCTGGCCGAGCAGCACGCCGGCTACCGAGATGATCGGAATGCCGAGCGCAATTAGGTATATCCTGGCGTAGACGGCGGCCTTCTCGGCCTCCGTCGCAGCCTCGATCCCGGCGAACATGAAGATGTTGACTGCCGAAACCGCCGCCAGGCCGCTGATGATTGCGAAGCGGCCGAGCGTTTGCATCGTGGTGTGCATGGCCTTGACCTCGGCCTCGGGATAGGGCCGGCCCTCGGCGTCTGCGGTCGGGACCGCCTCGACGGTCATGGCGTCGGCGACCACGTCCTGGACCACGTAGCCGGTCGGCGCGAGCAGGGCGGAGGTCACGTACCAGGCCTCGATCGCCATGAAGCCGGTCATCCATTCGGTATGGGCGATCAGGCCGTACATGATGCCGATCGAAAGCGCGATCAGCGCCGCGCCCAGGTACACCAGCAGGGCCTTCCAGCGCCACAGCAAGTCGACCAGGTGGCCGAGCGGCATCTTCAAGGCCCAGGGGATCCCGGCCCAGAACCCGAGCCCGGCCAGGAAGGCCGCGGAAAGGCCCAGGTACTCCTTGATGAAGAAGGTTCCGACGATGGCGGTCAGCCCCGAGACCCCGGCGGCCAGGTAGACCAGTAGGGGTGGCAGGTAGGACCAGCGCAGCTGGCGCGCCAAGTCGAGGAAGGTGGCGTCGAACCACCGCCAGAGAACGGAAGGCGTCATGTGCGCGATCTGCCGAACCGCACGGTCGGGCTCCAGCGACTGGTTTTCGAGCGCAACTGGATTGCGGCCTCGGGATAGAGCCGGCTGAACACCCTATCGTCGCCGATCACTTCAGGAACTTCGGATCGAGCGGCTCCGCCGTCTTGTCGGGGTTGATCCAGAAGACATGTCCGCGAAGGTTGTCGGGCAGCGTCGTGTGCTCCGATAGGTCGAAAGTGTAGTCCACGATCCCGCCTTCGCCGCCGCCCCGCTGCGCACCGATGTAGATCGAGCCATGCCGGACTGCGAAGACCATCTTCGTCACCCGCTCACCGGGCGGGTTGTCCAGGCGGATCTTCAGGGTCTTCTCCTCGAGGCGGACCTCCGCGTTGTAGCGCGCGAGGTCTTCTTGGCTGAGATCGGAGGAGATTGTTTCGCAGGCAAGCAAGAGGAGGCAGACGAAGAGAGCAACGAGCTGTTTCATGGTTGTCCAGCGACTGTGGGACGGCACCATGGGACATTGATCGAGAAATCGGCGGCGGTGTCAAATGCATGCCTTTTGCGGTCGGATTGAGCCAGCAACACCGGAGTTCTCGGCTTGGACCGTGCGCCGGCAAACCGGTGTGTCGGGGCCCGAATCCGGCCTCTCTTAAGGAGGCTGTGAGATGAGCCAGATCTTTGCGATCTTCATAACCGTCTTTCTTGCCGAGCTAGGCGACAAAACGCAGATCGCGACTCTCCTCTTTGCGGCAAATCTCCAGAATCACCCGATCCTCTTGTTTCTGGCCGCAGCCGCAGCCCTCTCGGCAGCAACAGCGATCGCCGTCCTTCTCGGTGCGACAGCAGAGCGCGACCTGACAATGGTTCCGCTCAAGCTGATCGCCGGACTCGGTTTCCTCGTCGTCGGCTGCTGGACCATCTGGGGCCATTTCAACAGCTAATGTCCGTCGTCGGGTGCTTCAGGAGTGGTTGGAAGTGGAGCGGTCATGCTATGGCCTATCGCAACGATATCGAATGGTAGCTAGAGGCAAGGCGAGGGTAGACAGCATGGCTGCAAGACGTTTTGGGCTGGGACAATCGGTCCGGCGGGTCGAGGACCGGCGCTTTCTGACCGGCGAGGGCCGCTACCTTGACGACATCGCCTTCGACGGCCAGCTCCACGCCCGTATCCTGCGCTCGCCCTATGCCCACGCCGAGATTCGCAGCATCGATACCGCCGCGGCGGTCGCGGTTCCGGGTGTCGTGGCGGTCCTGACCGGAGCCGAGGTCGCGGCTGACGGCCTGGGCGATATCCCACCCGGCGCCTTGGTCACGAACCGTGACGGCAGCTCGAACTACGTGCCGTCGCGTCCGGCCCTGGCCCGGGAGCGAGTCCGCTTCGTCGGCGAGCCGGTGGCGCTGGTCCTGGCCGAGAGCCTCGCTGCGGCGCGCGATGCGGTGGAGCAGATCGTCGTCGACTACGACGACTTGCCGGCGGTCGTCGCGACCGACGAGGCTCTATCGGCCGACGCAGTCCAGATCTACACGGAGGCCCCGAACAACCTCTGCCTGGACTGGGAAAAGGGCGACCAGGCTGCCACCGAAGCGGCCTTTGCCTCGGCGGACCGCATCGTCACCCTGGACCACATAAACAGCCGGGTGGTGGTCAATCCGATCGAGCCGCGCGGCTGCATCGGCCTCTGGGATCCGGATAGCGAGAGCTATACGCTCTACAACGCCGGCCAGGCAGTCCACGGCATCTCGCGGATGCTGGCCACCGCGGTCTTCAAGACCACGCCGGACAAGCTGCGGGTGATCTCGCCCGACGTCGGCGGCGGCTTCGGCACCAAGAACTTCGTCTACCCGGAGATGGCCCTGGTGCTCTGGGCCGCCCGTCGCCTGGACAGACCGGTCAAGTGGATCTCCGATCGCACCGAGGGTTTCATCAGCGACACCCAGGGCCGCGACCACGTGATGCGGGCCGAGCTGGCGCTGGCCGCCGACGGCCGCTTCCTCGGCCTACGGATCGCGTCCACCGCCAACATCGGTGCCTACGTCTCGACCTTCGGTGCCATGATCCCGACCAATCCGGTCGCGGTCGTGCTCGGTGGGGTCTACGACATCCCGGCCATCCACTACCGGGTCAAGGGGGTCTTTACCAACACCGTGCCGGTGGATGCCTACCGCGGCGCCGGCCGGCCCGAGGCCTCTTACGCCATCGAGCGCCTGGTCGACCTTGCCGCGCGCGAACTGGGCGTCGACCCCTTGGAGCTGCGGCGGCGCAACTTCATCACGCCGGAGGCCATGCCCTACACCACGGGTGTCGGCAGCGTCCTCGACTGCGGCCAGTTCGAGCGGATCCTGGATCGGGTTCTGGAGACCTCCGACCAGGTAGCCTTCGCCGCTCGTCGGCGGGAGTCGGAAGGTAAGGGCCGGCTGCGCGGCCGCGGTTTCGCCTGCTACTTCGAGGCGACCCTGGGCCTGCCCAGCGAGAAGACCGAGGTTCGTTTCGACGAGGACGGCGGCGTCACCGTGCTGGCCGGCACCATGTCCAACGGCCAGGGCCACGAGACCACCTATGCCCAGATCCTTCACCAGCGCCTGGGCCTGGATTTCGAGAGCATCCGCTTCCTGCAGGGTGACACCGGCCAGATTGCGGTCGGCGGCGGGCATGGCGGCTCGCGGTCCATGCAGATCGGCGGCAACGCCTTGTTGGCCGCCGCCGAGATCGTCGAGGAGAAAGCCAAGCACCTGGCCGGGCACCTCCTGGAGGCGGCCCCGGCCGACATCGAGCTGGTCGAGGGAGCCTGCCAGGTGGTCGGTACCGATCTGAAGATCAGCCTGCCCGAGCTGGCCCGGATCGCCCGCGACCCGGCTCGCCGGCCGGAAGGCATGGAGCCGGGCCTGGACGCGGTCGGCGGCTACGAGCGCGAGGCCAACACCTTTCCCAACGGCGCCCACGTCGCCGAAGTGGAGGTCGATCCCGAGACCGGCATGGTACGCCTCGTCGCCTATCACGTGGTCGACGACTTCGGCACCCTGCTCAATCCGATGATCACCGCCGGCCAGGTCCACGGCGGCGTGGCCCAGGGCGTCGGTCAGGCGATGCTGGAGCGGACGGTCTTCGATCCCGAGAGCGGGCAGCTGCTGTCCGGATCGTTCATGGACTACTGCATGCCCCGCGCCGACGACTTGCCGGACATCCAGGTCGTCTTTGAGCCGGTGCCGACCGAGACCAACCCGCTCGGCGTTAAGGGTTGCGGCGAGGCCGGCTGCATCGGTGCCCTGCCGGCCGTGATCAACGCCGTGGTCGACGCGCTCGCGCCTTACGGGATCCGCCACCTCGACATGCCGGCCACGCCTGAGCGAGTCTGGCGGGCGATCCAGGACGCCAGGCCTGGATGATCACTGCAGGACCCAGGCCTCAGCCCTCGGCGAGCTGATCGTAGGCCTCCAGGGCCTGGGCGCCGTAGACGAAGGACGGACCGCCGCCCATGTAGATCGCCATGCCGATGGTCTCCAGGACCTCGTCGCGCTTGGCCCCGTGCTTGATGGCCGCTGCCGTGTGGAAGCCGATGCAACCGTCGCAGCGCCCAGCGATTCCAATTGCCAAGGCGATGAGCTCCTTGGTCTTCATATCGAGGACACCCGGTCCGCTCGCGGCGCTGGCAAGGCCGGAAAAGGCCTTTGCGACCTCGGGTGCACGGGCACGGTAGGTCGAAATCGCCTCCGAAAGGCTCTTGTTCTCGGCTCTCCAGTCTTTGTGCATGGCTTCCAACTCCAAGGATTGCGAGGAGATAGTCCTGATCCCAAATTTATCCTCGACGCATGTGCTGGCCGCTGAGCCAGGTCAAGGCGGCGGTCCGTTGAACCCCGATTCCCGTCTTGTCCTCTATCGTAGGGTTCCGGTGCCGGCTCAATCGTCGATCAAGGGAGGTCCGAATGGCAGGGTTGACTGAGAAAACTAGCCGCCGCGCAGTCTTGGGATCCTTGGGCGGGTTCGGCTTGGCCCTGGGTATTGGCGGCCGCTCCGCAGCGGCTGGGACCTCGACGATCGCCGGCCCCTCAACCCGTTCGATCCCAAAAACTGGCGAAGCCTTGCCGGTGATCGGCATGGGGTCATGGATCACCTTCGACGTCGGTCGCGACCAGGGCGGGCGGGACCAGCGGGTCGAGGTGCTGCGTGCCTTCTTCGAGGCCGGGGGAGCGATGATCGACTCCTCGCCGATGTATGGAACCTCCGAAGATGTGATCGGCCACGCCCTAGAGCGGCTCGAGGACAAGGCGTCGCTGTTCTCCGCGACCAAGGTCTGGACCCCTTCGGCACGGCGCGGGCCGGAGCAGATGGAGGCTTCGCGCCGGCTCTGGGGCGTCGATCGCTTCGACCTGCTTCAGGTCCATAACCTAGTCGAATGGGAGGGGCACCTGGAAACCCTCAAGGCCTGGAAGGGCGAGGGCCGAGTCCGCTACATCGGGATCACCACCTCCCACGGCCGCCGGCACGCAGCTTTTGAGCGGTTGATGGCGACGGAGCCTTTGGATTTCGTGCAGTTCACCTACAACGTGGTGGATCGTGAGGCGGAGCGGCGCCTGCTGCCGCTGGCTGCCGAACGAGGCCAGGCGGTCATCGTCAACCGGCCCTTTCGGCGCGGCGCGCTCTTCGATGCCTTCGCCCGCAAGCCGCTTCCGGGCTGGGCGGCAGAGATCGACTGCGTCAACTGGGCACAGGTCTTCCTCAAGTTCGTCGTCTCGCACCCGGCGGTGACCTGCGCCATCCCCGCAACCTCGCGGGTCGACCACATGCGCGAGAACATGGGCGCCGCCTACGGCCGTCTGCCGGACTCGAAGCTGCGCCAGCGGATGATCGCCGACATCGAAGCGCTCTGATGTTGGACAACGAGGCGGGACCCAGGGGTGCGGGCCCGCCCACCGGCCTAGCGATCGGACGGCACCGCTTCGGGGTTGAGACCGTGTCGAAGAAAACGTCGACGGGGTGCGTGCCACACATCGAACTGCGGCGGGAGCGGCGAGACGGCCTCAGCTGAGTGCGGTCGTCACCGTGACCGGTGGTCCGGACCTCAGGGTCTGATAGACCACGCAGTAGCGTTCGGTCAGCTTGATCAAGGTCCCGAGCTGCTCCTCGCTCAGGTCGCCATCGAGGTCGAAGGCCAGGCGGAGGGCGCGGAAGCCGACCGGGGCCTCGCGGTCGACGCCCAAGGTGCCACGGAAGTCGAGGTCGCCCTCAGCTGTGACCTTAGCGTCGCGCAGCGGCAGCTCCAGCGCCGTGGCGACGGCATTCAGGGTGACGCCGGCACAGGCGACCAGGGCTTCCAGCAGCATGTCGCCGGAGCAGGCGTGGAACCCGCTACCTCCGGTCGCCGGATGCAGCCCAGCCTCGATTAGCGCCCGGCCGGTGTCGACCTTGCAGGTCACGCCCTGGCCCATCCGGCCCTCGGCCCTGAGAGTGACCACCGCCGCCTCTGGGTCGTTCCGGTACTTGGCCTTGATCGGGGCCTGGGTCTCCTTGAGCTCCGCCGCGTCCATAACTGCCTCCTGTCCTTCGCGTACCGGCCTCCGACGGCCCTGGCGTCTCGATGATGCGGCCGAGTTCCGGTCGAAGCAAGGATCGGCGGCAGCTGGGTGGCAAAGCGCACCGCAGCTCACGTTTCTACGCGCTAAAACCTCCTATCGAGACGAAGACTTCGCGTCGCCGCAAAGAGGGAAGGGAGGTCCAATCATGCCGCGCTCACCGATCGCGTTCGTCGTACTGCTGCTTGTTCTGCTCGCCGCATCGGCGGCCCGCGCCGACTTCGGCTTCCGGTCCATCCAGGGCACCTGGGAGGTCACCGTAACGCCGCAGCAAGTCGAGGGACTGCCGCAACCGCCGCCCTTTCAGGCGCTCTTCAGCTTCCATTTCGGCGGGACGATGTCCGAAACCGACGGCGGGATCCATCCCGGTAGCCAGGTCGAGCTCTTCCCGGACCTCGGCTTGCTCAGCGCCAGCGACGGGCTCGGCGTCTGGAAACGCAGGGGGCCACGGCGCAACGCCTTGACCTTCTTCAAAGTGCTTTTCACCGAGCAGGAGCAGATCGGCTACCTCAGGATCCGGGGCGAGGTCGCCTTGAGCCCCGACCGCGAGGGCTTCTCCGGCGACGCCCTGTCGGATTTCGTGATCGGCGAGGACCTGGAGACCGGCGAGGTCTTCTTCAGCGGTCCGGTCCGACTGGATGGCCGCCGGCTCGGCGTCGTGCCGACCGGGCCCTAGACGTCAAATGCCGCCAAATTCTCCCTGTGCGGGGGAGCCCGAGATCTCCCCGTGTCTTTCAGGTCGCCCGGCGAACGGAGGATTCGGCGGCGCTTTGGAGGGCAGAGCCGTGGGCCGGTTGCCCTATGGCATCTTGACCAAGACACCCTTTTAAACTGATCGGGCCTTGGGGCCTCTCGGAGCAGAAACGGGCGAGGCAGGAGCGGCGTAAACCGCTTTCGCCTTGGCCGTCGCCTAATGCGGTGAAATCGGTTACCTCTATAGCACCGATCCACCGCGCGCCGAGGAACCGTGCCCGATGCCAAAGACCCGTCTCAGGAATTCCCTTATCGCTTTTGTAACCCTGATCGTCCTAGCAAGCGGCTGGACCGAGGTCCGCGCCCAGGCCGACATCGACGACATCCTTGGCGCCGGCGGCAAAGAGCTGTCGATGGAAGAGATCTTCGCCCTGATGGACAAGGATGGGAGCGGGACTGTGACCCGCGACGAATTGCGCACCCACAAGATGGGGGTCTTTTTCAACCTCGATCGCAACGGCGACGGCGTTCTGACCCCGGACGAACTGCCGAGCCTGACCGAAGAGGAATTCCAATCCATGGACGCGGACGGCGACGGGAAGATCTCGGGTTACGAGTTCAACCAGTCCAAGGTCACCGAGTTCGAGACCCTGGACCTAAACGGAGACGGCGAGATCACCCTTGAGGAGTTCGTGAGCGGTCGTCCCGATCCGGCGAAGTGATGGCTTCGGCCGCCGCCAGATCGGCTACGGCCGCCAAGGCAAAGCCACTGCCAAAGCGGATCTTGGCCTTCGCTTGAGCATGGCTCCGCGATGAAAGAACCCGGTCTTCGGTGGCTCCAGGCCCCAATCCTCACCGCGCTCGCCATCCTTCTGATCACGCTGGCCAGCGGTGGTACCGAATTCTTTTTCGGGCTGATGATGACGGTGGTCATCGTCGGCGGTGTGGCAACCTTCTATTTCTTGTTCCAGGGCAGCCGGTTCTTTTCCATTTCGCTTGCCAATTTTCTCGCTGTCTATGCCTGCATCTACGTCTTCATCGTCGAGACGAACTTCCTGGAAGCTTCGGACCAAGCCGGAAGATACGGGTACATCTTGCCAGTAGCGGCCTTTATCGCCGGGGCCTTGCTGCGGCGCCGGGACATTCAGGAGATCATCTCCGAGGAGCCCAGGCTAAACTCGGCCGATTTGACCCGAGGCCTGCTCTGGCTGCTCCCCCTCGCTGTCATCGGGATACTTACTTTCGCCGTTCCCATGCTCCCATGGGGTGAGGAGGCAGAGAGCCTCGTGCTCGTGGCCTTGATGGCCCTGGTTTCTCTTCTCGTCTTCTTTCTTAGTCCCAGCATCGGCGGCTTCCTGCTTCTCGCCGGTCAGATGTTCGAACAGTTCTTCGATCGGGTCGTTGGCCTCGTGGTGCCCGCCTTCGCCTTTATGACCTTCTATTCGCTCCAGGTAATCCTCTTCGCCTGCCTTTACCGTATCATCGACCTCTACGTCCCAGGGAACCATTTCAACTTCAACGGCACTCCCTATGACGTCGACTTCTCGGACAGCCTCTATTTCTCGATCGTGACCATGTCGACCCTCGGCTACGGGGACCTTGCCCCCGCTAGCCAACTGGTGAGGGCCCTGGCCAGTTTCGAAATCGTCGGCGGCGTCCTGCTTCTGCTTTTCGGCTTTTCCGAGATCATGCGCTTCGTCAACGAACGGGAAGAAGGCGGCGTGGGCTCGGCGAACGCCGGCCTACGCCGGCGCCTTAACCGAGAAGAAGAGGGCATAGAGCACCGGGACCAGTAGCAGGGTTAGTACGGTTCCCAGGGCCAGGCCAAAGGCGATCACGCAGGCCATGGAGAAGAACAGGGGATCGACCAGGATGATCAGCGGCAGCACGCCCAGGATCGTCGTGGTCGCCGACATCAGGATCGGCCGGAAGCGCGAGACGGCGGCGAACAC
>JAAUYK010071861.1_pt1 | contig 10162 bp, 6 predicted proteins | sample 7278021 | NCBI WGS metagenome assembly JAAUYK01 (sample SAMN14350223, study PRJNA611818) | marine sediment metagenome | isolation source: surface marine sediment (1.8m) | place: French Polynesia: Moorea | collected 2018-08
GGATTATAAATTTCACGGAAAAACCGCAAAATCCGGATACGCTTCCTGGCCATGATGATACCTCACTGTGCTCGATGGGTATCTATATTTTCAATCGCGATTTTCTTTACGAACAGTTGATCCGTGATCATGACACGCCGGGTTCCAGCCACGATTTTGGCAAAGATATTCTTCCGAATGCCATTGCCAATTACCGGGTATTTGCCTACCCCTTCAGAGACGTTCAAAGTGGCAAACAATCTTATTGGCGTGATGTCGGGACTGTTGATGCATTCTGGGAAGCTAACCTCGAATTGATCGGGGTAACTCCTGAATTAAATTTATATGACCGGGTTTGGCCAATCTGGACCTACCAGGAACAGCTACCACCGGCGAAATTTATTTTTGATGAGGATAACCGCCGCGGTCTGGCAATCGATTCCTTAGTATCTGGAGGATGTATTATATCGGGGGCGACTATTCGTCACTCCCTGTTATTCTCTAACGTATATGTTGAAGAACATTCGGAGGTCGATTCCACCGTCGTGTTACCGGATGTAAGTATTGGAAAAAATTGCCGCATTTTACATGCTATCATCGATCGCCATTGTAAAATCCCCGATGGAATGCAGATTGGAATCAATCAGGAAGAAGACAAAAAACGGTTTCACGTCTCTCCAAACGGTATAGTATTGGTAACCCCAGAAATGTTAGGTCAATATATCCATCATGTCAGCTGATCAACAACGCGCTTCGAATCCTAAAAAAATAGATGTTGTTTTATTCTGGCATATGCATCAGCCAGAATATCGAAACCTTAGAGATGGTATCTACCATCAACCCTGGACCTATCTTCACATTATCAAGGATTATGTGGATATGGCTGCCCACCTTGAAGATAATCCCCAGGCCCGTGCAGTCATTAACTTTGTTCCGGTATTATTGGAACAAATTGATGACTATAGGCATCAACTTAATGATTATCTGTACCATGCCGGAGCTATCCGTGACCCTTTACTAGCAGCACTCGCCGATGCAGTGGTGACGCATGAGCCCGAACAACGCCTTAAATTAATCAAGGACTGCTTACGTTCGAATGATGAACGCCTGATAAAACGTTTCAAGCCCTATCAACAGCTGGTAGAAATAGCCCATAACATAATCGAATCACCCTCCACACTGGATTACCATAGTGAACAATTTATATTCGACTTACTGGTGTGGTACCACCTGGCCTGGATGGGTGAGACTGTCAGGCGTAAAGATCAACGCATCAAATCATTAATTCATAAAGAACGCTTATATTCATTTCATGATCGTCGAATTCTTGTTGAAGTCATTTTCGAACTGGTTTCTGACATCATAGGTCGCTATCGCAAACTGGCACAACAAGGTCGAGTAGAACTGTCTATGACCCCTTATGCTCATCCGATCATGCCCTTGCTTAATGACTTTGATAGTGCCGCTGAATCCTTACCCGAGACAACTCTGCCCAGCGCTAGAACCTACCCTGATGGTTCTAATCGAAATCACTGGCATATGGCACATGGTTTAAAAGTATTTGAACATTATTTTGGCATGAAACCCGCAGGTTGTTGGCCTTCAGAAGGTAGCGTCAGTACCCATACCATTGAACAATTATCTGGTTTGGATTTCAAATGGCTTGCGAGTGGTGAAACTGTACTGAGAAATTCCCTCGATGCATCCAACCTATCACAGGAGACCTGCATTCATAATGCTTACCAGCTGGGTGACAATCAGATAACCTGTTTTTTTCGGGATGATGGTATTTCTGACATGATTGGCTTCAAATACCAAAACTGGCATGCAGATGATGCCGTAGCCAACCTGGTTGACACCCTGGGCCATATCGCAAATGCTTGCGAACATCAGTCCTCTCCTATCGTGTCTATCATTCTGGATGGGGAAAATGCCTGGGAACATTACCCAGAAAATGGATTTTACTTTTTGTCGGCTTTATACAAGGAATTGGCCAAACATGAATCCATTAACCTGACTACTTTTGGTGAATTCCTCAAGAACAACAGTACACCAGAAAATATAAGCCAACTGGTAGCAGGAAGTTGGGTCTATGGAACTTTTTCTACCTGGATTGGTGAAAAAGATAAAAACCGGGCTTGGGATATGCTGGTGGAAGCCAAGCAGCTTTATGATGAAGTCATTCGCAATGACGAATTGAATGAACAAGAAAAAGAACGTGCACAACTTCAGCTGGCAACTTGCGAGAGTTCTGACTGGTTTTGGTGGTTTGGTGACTACAATCCTGCCGAATCTGTGAAGGCATTTGATGAGCAATACCGTCTGCATTTAAGTAATCTCTATCATTACTTACACCGGGAACCACCTGAATACCTATCTGCGCCTTTTTCTAGTGGTAACACTCAATCCAGCAGCACCGGTGTTATGTTGCCCGGAAAGCAGGATTAATATTGAATTCTCCCCATTCGCAAGATTCGATATTAGGCCAGCGGCGTGCCGGTGTTTTATTACATCCAAGTTCATTACCGGGCAAGCAGCCGAAAGGTAATATCGGCCAGGAAGCCCTTAATTTTTTACATTTTATAAAGAATTGCGGTTTATCTGTCTGGCAAATGCTGCCTTTGGGCCCTACTCATGCGGATGGTTCCCCTTATCAATGCTTATCGGTCCATGCTGGTAATCCTGAACTGATTGACCTCGACTGGTTGGTCAAACAGGGCTGGTTAGAAGAAACTGATTGCAGTTACCAAGATATCTCTGCCTCACTCGAACAAGCCTGCCAGTGTTTTTTTAATCAATCCCGTTCCCACTGGCATCAGTCGTTTGATGATTTTGTCGATCAACATAAGAGCTGGTTACATGATTATGCCCTGTTCCAGGTATTGAAAAAAATTCATGCTAATGCGCCCTGGAATGAATGGCCTGAAAAATACCGCTTATGTGAACCTAACGCTTTGAAGGAAGTGGGAACCGTTTACCATGAGTACTATCAATTCATTCAATTCAGCCAATATATTTTTTTTACACAATGGCAGGAATTACGTGAACAGGCAATGGCTTTAGGTATCCTATTGTTTGGTGATATTCCTATCTATGTTGCTCCTGATAGTGCAGATGTCTGGTCGTACAAGAATAATTTCTTGATGAACCAGGATGGCCGTTGTGAATTTGTTGCTGGTGTACCTCCGGATGCATTTTCTGAGGATGGACAACTGTGGGGTAATCCACTGTATGACTGGGACCAACAGCAGAAAAACAATTTCAACTGGTGGGTTGAACGATTTAAAACCCAGCTGGAGCTGTTCGATATTCTTCGTCTCGATCATTTTCGTGGGCTGGAGTCCTGTTGGCAAATTCCGGCAGATGCTCAAACCGCAGTTGATGGCCATTGGGCTAAAACTCCAGGTTATGAATTCTTACATAGTATCGAAAACACCTTAGGTAAATTACCGCTGGTCGCGGAAGACCTGGGCGTGATTACTCAAGAGGTGATTGACTTACGAGAAACCTTTAACCTACCTGGTATGGCTGTATTGCATTTTGCCTTTGATGGCCACAACGATAATTTATACCTGCCTCATAATCATGTTCGCAATTCAGTGGTTTATACTGGAACCCATGATAATGACACCACTTTAGGTTGGTATCGAAGTCTCGAGGAAGAGGCCAAAAAACAGCTTCACGCCTATCTGGGGCATGATGAAAATAACACGCTCAATATGCCCTGGGACTTAAACCGTATGGCGCTATCCTCTGTGGCCAGCCTGGCAATGATTCCCATGCAGGATTTACTCAACCTGGATTCCAATGCAAGAATGAATATGCCCGGAACCACTGAGAACAACTGGTCCTGGCGCTTTAACTGGTCACAACTATGGCCTCAGTTGCCCCATGATCTGAAACAAATGATCACTCTTTATGGGCGCCTTGTATAAAACGAATTTACACCTACACCTCAACATACTTGAATCAGGGGCATAGTTTAGACGAATAGTAAGCCTGCGGACCTCGCCAACAACTAAAAGCTCGTTTCACTGAAACTACCCACCATAAACCATCTTGCTTTTGGACATTTATTTGGTGAACATCACCCCTGATAGCATCATCCTTAAAGCCGTCACGCACAATCGTTATTAATGATTCTGTATTATTTTCAGCCTGCATGGCTTGGTAATCAATATGGTAACGTTGTGAGTCTGAAAGGTTGAGTAAATGATAAGCAAACAGGCTTGGATTGTTTACCCATGATCTTTTTTCAGCTCTGGCACTATTTAAGATATTGGCAAAACGGTTGATAGATAGTGTCTCCCATGATTCAACACTATCCTCTTCGACTGTAAAAGAACTACTTGGAAGGTACTGGCATCCCGTACTCATCAAAATTAGGCCAATGACCCAGAATTTCCTGCTCATATAGCAAAAATCATAACCAGATAAGATAACCCGTTTCAAGTGGGTGACTCAGTAATTCATGGTATGGATACATACGAACCTTATACTGATTTAATCCAGGATGAGAGGGCTGCAAATCCAGACTGAAGATAAATCGCCCATTGTCTTCATGCTCAAAACTAAAACGATGCCCTTCAGCTTCGGTCATAATTTCTCCATCATCATGAAAGTGTCCAATAACACATTCAACTGCCACATCATCCGGAGATAAACCGTTTAGAAAAGCACTGATCTTAATCTTCAGGCTTTCATTGGGGTGTATGTGCGTAATGCCATCATCAATACGCTCAAAGCTGATGTTATGCCAACTCTGATGAATGTTGTTTTTCCATTTTGCCAGTGCTTTGGCTCCGCGCGCTTTTTTATCATTCAAGCGAATATATTGATCACGGGCTGGAGAATATAATTTTCGTACATAATCCATCACCATCCGCGAGGCATTAAATTTAGGGATGCACGTTTTCATGGAAGCTTTAGATAGTTTCACCCAATACTTTGAATAACCCTGTTTACCCCGGTTATAGAATATCGGGATTACCTCGTTTTCCAGGATATCCAGTAAATCATGGGCCTCTTCCTGGTCACGTATCTCGGGGTCTACTTCGGTGCCGTGTGGCGATATCGCCCAGCCATTACGTCCATTGTAGCCCTCACCCCACCAACCATCGAGAACGCTTAGGTTTAAAACTCCATTGATCGCCGCTTTCTCCCCGGAGGTTCCACTGGCTTCCATGGGGTACTCCGGATTATTGATCCAGACATCGACTCCCGTAACCAGGTTTCGAGCCATTGCCATATTGTAATCCTCGAGCAAGATAATCTTGCCTTGGAATTCAGGCTTATGGGCATAGTTATGAACGGTTCTTATTAACTCCTGGCCAGGCTGATCCTTGGGATGTGCTTTACCCGCAAAGACCAATACCACTGGTTTGTCTGGATTATTTAATAAGCGGCTAAGCCTGGCAGGATCTTTGAACATCAAGGTAGCCCGTTTATAGGTAGCAAAACGTCGGGCAAACCCAAGTATCAACACATCCGCATCCGGCTTACTGATGATAGCGGTAATTTTCTTAATCAATGCATCATTGGCTTTATTCTTTCGATATCGTCTCAGGGTACATTGGTGCAAGTTTTCCAGTGTGAGCGTTTTTAATTCCTGGCGTAGGCTCCAGAAACGATGATCAGGTATATCATCGATACACTTCCAGTAATTTTTGTGTAGCAACTGGTTGCGCCATTCACGAAAACGCATATCGAATAGATTAACCCATTCACGTGCCAGAAAAGTGGGCACATGAACACCGTTGGTGACATAAGTAATTGGATTTTCCTCTGGAGGTACTTGTGGCCAGATATAGGCTTCCATTTTTGAAGCCACACCACCATGAATACGACTGACGCCATTATGAAAGCGCGAACCTCTCAGTGCCAATGCGGTCATGTTAAAACTATGTGGAGCATTTGGAGATATCCCCAGCTCCATGAATCTCTCAAAACTTATTTTTAGTTTCCCGGCACATATCTCGGAAAACTCTTTCATCAAGGCCTCATCGAACATATCATGGCCTGCAGGAACAGGGGTATGAGTGGTGAATACATTACTCGCGGCGACCAGCTCCAGTGCACTGTCGAAATCCAATCCTTGCTCCATGATCAATTCCCGGCAACGTTCTAGAATAAGAAAGGCTGCATGACCCTCATTAATATGAAACACGGTGGGCTCTAAATCTAATTTTCTTAGTAGCCGCACGCCACCTATACCCAGTACAATCTCCTGCTGCAATCGCATGACTGAGTCACCACCATAGAGTTGAAAGGTAATTTCCCGGTCGGCTTCGGTATTTTCTTCCAAATTGCTATCCAAGAGGTACATTCGGGTATGTCCGGCCATCGTCTGCCAGACTTTAAGTTTTACTTGGCGACCTGGAAAATCCAGAGTGACAAAAATTTGCTTACCTTTAGCATCTAGAGCCTTTTCAATTGGCAGCTCACTGAACCGGGTCACAGGATAATAGGCGATTTGATTACCACTGTTATCAATGCGCTGGGTAAAGTAACCTTGACGATACAGTAAACCAATGGCAACAAAAGGCACACCCAGGTCGCTGACAGCCTTGCAATGATCACCTGCCAGAATACCCAAGCCTCCGGAATAGATAGGGAAGCTCTCATGCAGTCCGAATTCTGCACAGAAGTAAGCTATGAGATCATGATCAGCATCCAGGTAACCGTCAATTTCGTCATGAGTGATTTTTTTCAGATAGCTGTTATAGGCTGACATCACCCGGTTGTATTCTTCCATAAACACATTGTCTTTGACCGCTTCATCAAGCGTTTGCTGAGAAATGCGTCGTAAAAAAACTTTAGGTTTATGATCGCATCGATCCCACAGCTCCAGATCCAACCGATAAAACAGACCACGGACATTACGATCCCAGCTGTAAAGAAGATTATTGGCCAGTTCATTCAGGCCACTCAATTGTTCGGGGATGACGGGGCGAACTTCAAGATCAAAGATGGTGGAACTCATGGCAAATGTTTATCCATTAAAATCATCGGGTAATCATATCACCCTGATATCACATTCACCACGATGCCTTTCAAGGCAACATTGAAGTGCAAAATATTTTGCGGGGTCGGCAACAGGCAGCAGAATTCTGCCGTTTAGATTAACTGAGTACGTTCATCCTTGAACGCAACCAGCCGTAAGAGAAGATCAGGCTTTAGTCGGCCTGGCGACGTAAGAAGGCAGGTATTTCGAGATAATCCATACTGGCTTTATCTTCGGGATCAGGCAGTTCAATCGTGTCACCGACGACCTTCTTGGAACCACGCATAATGGTGGGCTGATCCAGTTTGGCATAATCCACCTCCCCAGTTTTTTCCGGCTTAATCACCGGCACCTCAGTAGGTACCTCGATTTCTCCTTGTTTACCAAGGCCGGTTGCCACCATGGTTACCCGTAATTCACCAGATGACATTTCAGAGTCGATGACAGTGCCCACTACCACAGTGGCATCATCCGAGGCCATTTCTGTAATGGTAGAACCGACGTCATCCAATTCCCCTATGGCCAGATCGAGACCCGCGGTTACATTGACCAGAATACCCTGGGCACCCGCTATATTGACATCTTCAAGTAGCGGAGATGCAATGGCCGCTTCTGCTGCTTCACGCGCGCGATTTTCACCGGTAGCGGTACCGGAACCCATCATTGCCATCCCCATTTCTGACATAACCGTTCTGACATCGGCAAAATCAACGTTAATCAGACCAGGACAGGTAATTAATTCGGCAATACCTTGTACTGCGCCACGCAATACATCATTAGCCTTCATGAATACTTCCAGTACAGTGGTTTGTTTACCCAGTACTGGCATCAGTTTTTCATTAGGTATGGTAATTAATGAGTCAACCGAACTACCCAGTTCCTTGATACCCTGATCAGCCAGCGCCATGCGTTTACCACGCTCGAAACCAAAGGGTTTGGTAACCACTGCCACCGTCAAAATTCCCATTTCTTTGGCAATTTGAGCAATAACAGGAGTTGCACCGGTTCCAGTACCGCCCCCCATTCCGCAGGTCAGAAACAGCATGTCACTACCCGAAATGGCTTCTTGAATACGCTCGCGATCTTCCATAGCTGCCTGACGGCCGACCCCTGGATCCGCACCAGCTCCCAGACCTTTGGTAATACTGCTACCTATCTGGATCGTGGTTTTCGATCCCATTTTTTTAAGGGCCTGAACATCGGTATTTACACACATGAATTCAACACCTTCAATGCCCGATTCCACCATGTGCTGTACGGCATTACCACCGCCGCCACCGACACCCATAACCTTGATTACCGCATTCTCAGAAAATGCATCCATCAGTTCAAACATTAGATTTCTCCTCTTACTTTTTACTTACACCAACGATTTAAACAAACTCTCAATCTAGAGAGTCACCTTTGACACAAAAAACACCATCACATGTTTCCATATGTCTGACCTTCTGCTCCGCCCCCTTATATATGAAAGCGATGCATTAAAAGTTACCCTGGAACCAGCTTTTCATTTTTTTCCACAAGCTGTCTCCAGAATTTTCTTCCAGCTCGCGACTGGAAAAATTATTTTGCTGTTTATTACCAAAAAGTAATAAACCCACACCCGTGGCATGTATAGGATTACGAATGACATCCACCAATCCCGAAACATGCTGTGGCACACCCAAACGTACCGGCATATGAAAAATTTCCTCAGCCAATTCAATGACACCATCCATCTTGGAACTGCCACCCGTCAAAACCACACCAGCAGCACATATTTCTTCAAAACCAGATCGTCTCAACTCTGCTTGGACCAGGCTTAATAATTCTTCGTAACGTGGCTCTACTACCTCTGCCAGGGTCTGACGCGCCAAGCGACGTGGCTCACGATCACCCACACTGGGCACCTCGATGGTTTCATCATCAGATGCGAGCTGCCTTAAAGCACAGGCATATTTGATTTTTAGATCATTGGCATATTGGGTGGGTGTACGCAATGCAACGGCAATATCGTTTGTTACCTGGTCACCTGCAATGGGTATCACGGCCGTATGACGAATTGCACCTTCCGTGAAGATTGCAATATCCGTGGTACCGCCACCTATATCCACGAGACAAACCCCAAGTTCTTTTTCATCATCAGTCAACACCGCGGCACTGGAAGCCAGTTGTTCTAAAATGACATCATCGACCTCTAGCCCACAACGACGAACGCATTTAATGATATTCTGTGCCGCACTTACTGCACCGGTAACCAGGTGCACCCTGGATTCAAGTCTTACCCCGGACATGCTAACCGGATCACGAATACCTTCCTGGTTATCTATGAGAAACTCCTGGGGTAGTACATGTAAAATTCGCTGATCGGCTGGTATTGCGACAGCCTTGGCTGCATCAATGACACGAGAAACATCAGCGGGTGTAACCTCTTTGTCTTTAATGGCCACAATACCATGTGAATTGATACTTTTAACATGGCTACCGGCTATGCCTGCGTACACGGAACGGATTTGACATCCGGCCATGAGCTCAGCTTCTTCTACTGCACGTTGGATCGATTGTACAGTTGATTCAATATTAACTACGACCCCTTTTTTTAAGCCTCTAGAAGGCTGGGTGCCAATACCGATAATTTCAATCTCACCTTCAACCGTGACTTCACCCACGATTGCCACGACTTTTGAAGTTCCTATATCAAGTCCGACGATAAGATTATTTTCTGCCTTCTTAGACATTCTTGTTGCCCCGTTGTAACTGTCCTGACTGCTTCAGGTACTCCGCTTTCCAGGCTATGGCAAAGCCATTGCTATAGCGGAAATCAATATGTTGAATGTGTTGTGATCTGGATTTTATCTGCTGGTTATAAACCGCCAGCATATGATGAATTTTCTGGTCATTATTATCACTACCCAGGCTCACTCTTAGCTGGTTATTCAGCCACAGGGTTAAAGCCCCTTTATTGTCTACTTGCATGGCTGACAAATGTATATTTTGATGATCAAACCTTTCCTTCATCTCCTTATAACGCTGTAATAACTGTTTGCTGTTGGCCTGGTAACCATGGATCAGGGGGAGTTGGTTAAAAACCTGTGTATCTGCTTTAAAAACATTTCCATCGGTATCTATTAAATGGTTTTCATCCCAACGGGCGTAGGCCTGTTTTTCCTTGACCTTGACCATCAATAGATTGGGCCAGAC
>JAAUYK010006487.1_pt1 | contig 10150 bp, 7 predicted proteins | sample 7278021 | NCBI WGS metagenome assembly JAAUYK01 (sample SAMN14350223, study PRJNA611818) | marine sediment metagenome | isolation source: surface marine sediment (1.8m) | place: French Polynesia: Moorea | collected 2018-08
GATCTGGCCTTCCTGCTTGGCGAGATCGTTGAGAACGGCTTTCAGGCGCTCCTCGAATTCGCCGCGGAACTTCGCCCCGGCGATCAGGGCGCCGAGATCCAGCGCCAGCACGCGCTTGTTCTTCAGACCCTCGGGCACCTCGTTGTTGACGATGCGCTGCGCCAGGCCTTCGATGATCGCGGTCTTGCCCACGCCGGGCTCGCCGATCAGGACCGGGTTGTTCTTGGTGCGGCGCTGCAGGATCTGGATCGTGCGGCGAATCTCGTCGTCGCGCCCGACGATCGGGTCGAGCTTGCCCTGCTCGGCACGCTCGGTCAGGTCGATCGTGAATTTCTCGAGCGCCTGGCGGGTGTCTTCAGCGTTCGGGTCGTCGACCTGCTGGCCGCCGCGCAGATCGTCTATCGCTTTCTCGACCGCGCCGGTCACCGCGCCCGCCTGCTCCATGACCGCCTTGAGCGGTGAATTGGCGTTCAGGGCGGCCAGCACGAACAGCTCGCTCGAGATGTACTGGTCGCCGCGGTCCTGGGCCAGCTTGTCGGTGATGTTGAGCAGCTTGGACAGCTCGTTGCCGACGTGAACGTCGCCGCCGGCGCCTTCCACACGAGGCAGGCGATCGACCGCGTCACCCAACTGCGAGCGCAGCAGGTTGACGTTGACGCCAGCTTTGGTCAGCAGCCCGCGCACGGTGCCGCCCTGCTGATCGAGCAGCGCGACCATAACGTGGGCCGGCTCGATAAACTGGTGGTCCTGACCCACGGCCAGGGACTGCGCCTCGGCGAGCGCCAGCTGGAATTTACTGGTCAGTTTGTCTAAACGCATCAGGAAACCTCGCAACCCCCCAGGGGAGCATAATCTGGTGCAGAAATAGGCGCATCACAGCGGTTTTCAAGGCTTGTAGACAAAGCTGAGCAGGCGCCCCGTCGTCCCGTCGCGCCGGTAAGAATAGAAGCGTCCGGGGTCGGCATAGGTGCACAGACCGCCGCCGTAGACAGCGCTTGCGCCAGCCGCGGCAAGCCTCTGCCGTCCCAGCTCGTACAGGTCCGCCTGCCAGCGGCCACGGTCGTTCTGCTCAAAAGCGGCCTCGGCATCGGCCGAGACTGCGCAAAACGCGGCCCTGACCTCTTCCCCGACCTCGAAGGCAGGCTGGGAGATGGCCGGACCGAACCAGGCAAGGAGGTCCGCCGGGCGCGTTCGCATCGCATCAATTGCGGCCTCTATGACGCCGGCGGCAAGGCCCCGCCATCCCGCGTGGATCGCCGCAATCTCCGAGCCGTCTCGGGCGCACAGCAACACGGGCAGGCAGTCTGCGGTTCGGACGGCGCACAGGCTGCCCCGGCTGCCAGAAACTATGGCGTCAGCGTCCGGAGTCTCGGCCGCGACGTCCTCCCAGCGCACTGCCCGGGCGCCGTGCACCTGGTTCAGCCGCCGAGGCTCGGCGGGAAGTTCGGTGCGGGCGTCGCGCAGCGTGGTTCCGGCAATGACCCCGGGTGGCGCGGGCCAGTCGGCAGCCAGCCAGCCGCTAGTCATCGGTGCGCTCGCGCAGTGCATCGAGCAGTGCCAGGAGGTCCGCGGGCGGTTCGGCCTCGAACGACAGCGCCTCGCCGGTTTCCGGGTGCGCGAATCCGAGCCTCGTCGCGTGCAACGCCTGGCGTCGGAAACCCCGCAGCGCCGCCGTCAGAGCATCGCTGGCGCCCTTGGGCAGAGCCAGGCGGCCGCCGTACACGGGATCGCCCACCAGCGCATGGCGACGGTACGCAAAGTGCACCCGGATCTGGTGCGTGCGGCCAGTCTCGAGCCGAACGTCGATCAGCGTGTGTGCGGCAAACCGCTCGACGACCGTGTAGTGCGTGATGGCCGGTCGGCCATCGTCGCGCACACACATGCGGGTTCGATCCGTGCGGTGACGCCCGATTGGCTCGTCGATCGTCCCACCGCCCGTCAGCACGCCGGCGCACACCGCCAGGTAATGCCGGGATATCTCGCGGTCCGCAAGCATGCGCGTCAGCGCTGTGTGGGCTGGCAGCGACCTGGCCACGAGCAGCAGTCCGCTGGTGTCCTTGTCCAGCCGGTGCACGATGCCGGCTCGCGGCAGCTCCTCCAGTTCCGGCGCGTGGTGCAGCAGTCCGTTCAGCAACGTACCCGTGAGATTGCCAGCCCCGGGATGCACGACCAGCCCGGCCGGCTTGTTGATCACGAGCAAGGACGCATCCTCGTGAACAACGTCGAGCCGCATCGGCTCCGGCGCTGCCTCGACGGCGATCTCGGGCTGCACTTTCAGGGTCACGGTTTCCCCGCCGATGACCGGATCACGCGGCCTCGGACTGTCACCGTCAACCACCAGGGCGCCGTCGAGGAGCCACGCCTTCAGCCGGCTGCGCGAATATTCGGGAAACAAGCGCGCCAGCGCCCGGTCCAATCGTTGACCGGCGTATTCCTCGGGTACGGTTCGGATGAGTGTTTCCGCGTTCATCGCGGGCCCTAGTCTACGGTATACTCGCCGGCTTGGCCGACCCGGGCCGGCCCTAATGAATGATAGTTGCACTATGAACAACGCCCTCGACACGCGATTTTCCAAGCTCCCCGCGCTGCTGCGCGCGGGACTCCTTGCGGCTGTGCTCACGCTCGGCGCCGGTTGCGCCAGCAATGAAGAGCAGGACACGGTCATCAGTGACATCACCGATGCCTACACCACGGCGAAAACCTCGGTGTCCCGAGGTAACTACGGCCGTGGCATCGAAATCTTCGAAGCGATCCAGGCGCGCTACCCGTTCAGCGAGCTCAGCAGGCAGCTGCAGCTGGACCTGATGTACGCCTATTACAAGGCCGGCAGGGTCGAGGAAGCCGTCGAGACCGCCGACACGTTCATGCGGGAAAACCCGATCCACGAAAGTGTCGACTACGCGCTCTACATCAAGGGCCTGGCCTATTTCGAGGACGAAGCAGGGTTTCTCGAGCAGCGCTTCAAGAAAGACGTGACCGAGAGGCCGCCCGAAAACGTTGAAGAATCGTATTCGTCATTCCGCCGCCTGGTCGAGCGCTACCCGGCCAGCCAGTACTCGCCGGATGCCGAGCAGCGCATGGTGTTTCTCAAGAACCGTCTCGCCGACTACGAGAACCATGTCGCCAGGTATTACCTGCGGCGGGGCGCCTACATCGCATCGTTGAACCGGGCCAAGAATGCGCTGGAGGAGTACAACGGCGCCCCGGCTAACTCCGAGTCGCTGCGGATCATGGAAAGGGCTTACGAGAAACTCGGCATGTTCGACCTGGCCGCGGACGCGCGGCGCGTGCGCGAGCTCAACTTTCCGAACGACGGTTAGCCCGGAAAACGGTAGCCCGACGTGATCGGGTAGCGCCAGTCGCGACCGAACGCGCGACTGCTGATGCGAATGCCCGGTGGCGCCTGGCGTCGCTTGTACTCGTTACGCCGCACCATCTCGAGAACCCGGATCACGGTGTCGCGATCGAAACCGCGTTGCTCAATGGCGTCAACGGACAGGTCTTCTTCGATAAAGGCGGACAGTATCGGGTCCAGCACATCGTAGTCAGGCAATGAGTCGGAGTCTTTCTGCTCGGCACGCAACTCGGCCGACGGCTCACGGGTAATGACGCGTTCGGGAATCACTTCGCCGAGCGTATTGCGATAACGCGCCAGCTGGTAGACGAGCGTTTTTGGGCAGTCCTTGATCGGCGCGAAGCCACCGGCCATGTCGCCATAGAGCGTTGCGTAGCCGACGGCCATTTCGCTCTTGTTGCCGGTCGTCAACAGCATGCGGCCCGTCTTGTTGGAAATCGCCATGAGCAATAGCCCGCGGCTGCGCGCCTGGATATTTTCCTCGGTGACGTCTTCATGGCGACCCTCGAAGATGGGCGCCAGCTGCTGCACGGTCGCTTCATAAATGGGCTCGATCGGAATCACGTCGTACTGCACACCGAGCGTCGCCGCCTGTTTCGCGGCATCCTCCTGGCTCATCGTGGATGTATAGCGAAACGGCATCATGACCGCCCGGACGCGTTCCGGCCCCAGAGCGTCGCACGCAATGGCCAGGACCAGCGCTGAGTCGATTCCGCCCGATAGGCCGATGACAACCCCTGAGAAACCGTGCTTGTCCACGTAGTCGCGCGTCCCGGTGACGAGCGCCCGGTAGACGCTTTGCTCGAGCGACAGGTGGTCGGCAACCGTCGACTTCGAAATATCGATCCCTGTAGCGTTAGCTTCCAGGTCGACCCGGTGCAGTCCCTCTTCGAAGGCGGGTGCACGGAAACAAATCTCGCCTCGCGCATCGATGACCATCGACCCGCCATCGAACACGAGTTCATCCTGGCCTCCGACCGTATTCAGGTAGACGACCGGGACACCCGATTCGTCCACGCGCGCCTGCAGCCGGGCCTCTCTCCGTCGCTGCGCGTCGACGTCGTAGGGCGACCCGTTAATAGAAACCACGCACTCGGCCCCGGCGCTGCGCGCCGCGGCTATCGGCCCAGGCCTCCAGGCGTCTTCGCAGATGACTAACCCGATGCGCACGCCGTTGAGGCGAAATACCGCCGCGTCGGTTCCGGCCGTGAAATAGCGCTCCTCGTCGAAGACACGGTAGTTGGGGAGCAGCTGCTTGCGATAACCACACAGGAGCTCGCCGTCCGCAAACACGCCACAGCTGTTGTAGATCCTGTCGTCGACGTACTCGGGAAAGCCAATCAGGACCGCAATGCCCTGCACCCTGTCGCGGATTTCCGCGACGGCCTTCTCGGTGCGATGGCGCAGACCGGCGTGAAACAGCAGGTCTTCCGGGGGATAGCCGCAGACGCTGAGCTCCGGAAAAACCACGAGATCGGCCTGCAATTCGTCGCGGGCGCGCTGCGCGTAGTCGATGATCTTGCGGGTATTCGCGCTGACAGCGCCAACGGCGAGATCGATCTGGGCAAGCGCGACTTTGACAGTGCTGGTCATGGCTGCACCGGTCGTCTACCCGCCGAGTACCTCCAGCATCTTGTTGCCGAGTTCGGCCGGTGAACGCACGGTGGCGACCCCCGCCGCATCGAGCGCCTTGTACTTGTCGGCCGCGGTGCCCTTGCCGCCCGCCACGATCGCGCCGGCATGGCCCATGCGCTTTCCGGGGGGCGCCGTGACGCCCGCGATATAGGCAACCACGGGTTTGGACACGTCCGACTGGATGAACTCGGCCGCAGCTTCCTCGTCGGTGCCGCCGATTTCGCCGACCATGATGACGCCTTCCGTCTCGGGGTCGCCTTCGAACAGCTCGAGGCAGTCGATGAAATCCATGCCGCGCACGGGGTCTCCGCCAATACCGATACAGGTCGTCTGGCCGAGCCCGTTCACCGTGGTCTGGTACACGGCTTCATAAGTCAGCGTACCCGACCGCGACACGACGCCGATCTTGCCGGGCTTGTGAATGAAACCCGGCATGATGCCGATCTTGCACTGCTCGGGCGTGATAATGCCCGGGCAGTTCGGTCCGATCAGCCGGCAGTCATGGTCACGCAGGGCAGACTTGACGCGCACCATGTCGAGAACCGGGATGCCCTCGGTAATGCACACGATCAGTTTGACGCCCGCGTCGGCCGCTTCCAGGATCGCGTCCGCGGCAAACGGTGGCGGCACCAGGATCATGCTGACATCCGCGCCGGTCTCGCCAACCGCGGCTTTCATGGTGTCGAAAACCGGCACGCCCAGGTGCTCCTGGCCGCCACGACCCGGCGTTACCCCGCCAACAACCTGGGTGCCGTACTCGATGCACTGTTCGGTATGAAACGTACCCTGGCTGCCGGTAATGCCCTGGCAAACAATCTTGCTGTTCTTGTCTACGAGAATACTCACCCGACTCTCCTATTTGGCGGCGGCGACGGCTTTCTTGGCCGCGTCGGTCAGGTCGTCCGCGGCGATGATGTCGAGGCCGCTCGATGCCAGCAGTTCCCTGCCCTTGTTCACATTCGTGCCTTCCAGCCGCACGACGACCGGAACGCTGACGCCCACATCCTTGACCGCGGCGATGATGCCTTCTGCGATCAGGTCGCAGCGCACGATACCGCCAAAGATGTTGACCAGGATGGCCTTCACGTTGTCATTCGACAGGATGAGCTTGAACGCCTCCTCGACGCGCTCCTTGGTGGCGCCGCCACCGACGTCGAGGAAGTTGGCGGGATCACCGCCGTGCAGCTTGATGAGGTCCATCGTCGCCATGGCGAGGCCCGCGCCGTTCACCATGCAGGCGATGTCACCATCGAGCGAAACGTAGTTCAGGTCATGCGCCGCAGCCTCGCGCTCTTTGTCATCCTCCTGCGTGATGTCCCGCAGTTCGACAAGTTTGGGTTGCCGATAAAGAGCATTGCTGTCGATGTTGATCTTCGCGTCCAGCGCGATCACGTCGCCCGATTTCGTCGTGATCAGCGGGTTGACCTCGACCAGGGTGGCATCGGTCTCGACGTACAGGCGATACAGGTTGCGGATCAGCTTGCCGAACTGGCGCATCTGGTTCTTGTCGAGATCGAGGCCGAATGCGAGCTGGCGCGCCTGGTAGTCCTGCAGCCCCGCGTCGGGCGCGACCGCGACCGTGAAGATCTTCTCGGGCGTTTCCGCGGCGACCTGTTCGATATCCATGCCACCGGCGGCCGAAGCGATGAACGCCACCCGGCCCACTTCCCGGTCGACAAGCATCGACAGGTACAGCTCGCGATCGATGTCGGAGCCGGCTTCGACGTAGACGACATTGACCGGCAGACCCTCGGGGCCCGACTGGTGCGTTACGAGCCGCGTACCGAGCATCTGTTCGGCGAACTGCCGAACCTCTTCCCGGGTGCGGGCGAGTTTGACGCCGCCGGCCTTGCCGCGCCCGCCGGCGTGTACCTGGGCCTTGATGACCCAGAGGTCGCCGCCGAGCTCCTTGGTGGCGTCGACCGCTTCGTTCGGGCTCTTCGCCGGCACGCCCTTGGGAACGGGGATGCCGTAATCGGCGAACAATCGCTTCGATTGGTATTCGTGCAGATTCATGGAGGGATCTTTTCGTTACGTGCGCCTGACCGCACAAAATCGGGCGTATTTTGAGGGAAAGCCCGGTGTGGTGCAAAGCCGAAATACACTACAATCTGGTCCAATCCACTTCGCGTGGCGGCTATCGGGCGGAAAATCTTGGCAAGACGGGCAGCGATCGATATCAGCAGCCGGCAGACGTTGCGTGAAAGCCGCGACGCGCTGCTGCAGCGAGCCGCCGAGGAGCCCGATCTCACCTGGCGCGTTCTGGGTACGCTCAACGCATTCCGCGCATTGATCGCGCTCGCGCTGCTGACGCTGTATTTCGCGGGTGGCCAGCCGCGGGTGTTCGGCGACCAGCACCCGACGCTGTTCTGGGTGACCGCGGCTGCCTACCTGGTCTTCGCCATCAGTGCCGCCGTTGCGATCCGGCGGCGCTGGCTGGGTGCCGACTTGCAGGCCATTGGCCATTCGCTGGTCGACATTGCCGCGATTGTCGCACTAACGCATGCCAGCGGCGGTATTTCGAGCGGCCTTGGCGGCCTGCTGATCGTCTTCGTGGGCGCCGCCAGTCTCGTGCTGCCACGGCAGTTTCCAACGATCCTCGCCGCGGTCGCGACGTTCGCCATACTGGGCCAGCAGGCGCTGGCGCAGTTCGGCAGCGGCGCCACGGACGCCAACTACCCGGCTGCCGGCATCCTCAGCGCCGTGATCTTCGCGATGGCGCTCGCGACACGGCCGCTCGGCCGGCGCATCCAGGCGAGCGAGGCGTTGGCGCGCCAGCGCGGGGTGGACCTGCAGAATCTCTCGGAGCTCAACGAATACATCGTCCAGCACCTGCGCGAGAGCATCATGGTCGACGATAATGACAACAAGATTCGCCAGAGCAACGCGTCGGCCACGCAACTGCTCGCCGCTTCGGGCGGAGTGCGCGGCCTGCCGCTGCGAGACGTGTTCGAGCCGCTTGCCGACTACATTCAAGGGTGGCGTGTGGACGGCTCACAATCCTCGCACCCGGAGTTCACGGTCATAACGTCGGGAAACAGCCTGCGCGTCACTGCGCACCTCGCGCCGCTCGGCAAGGGTGCGGCGCGCAGCGGACCGATTCTCGTGTTCCTCGAAGACGCCAGCCTGATCAATGAGCGTGTGCAGCAATCCAAGCTCGCGTCGCTGGGCCGGCTCAGCGCCAGTATCGCGCACGAGATTCGCAACCCAGTCGGCGCGATGAGCCATGCGGCCCAGTTGCTCGGCGAGTCGCCGGTGCTGACGGAGGACGACAAGCGTCTCACCGAGATCATCGAGACGCACTCGAGCCGCGTAAGCCACATCATCGACAACGTGCTGCAGCTGTCGCGCCGTGACTCCGGTCAGCCCGAGCGCCTGAGCCTCGGCCCCTGGCTGGAAGACTTCGCGCAGGAATTCTCGAGCACGCTCGAGTTGCAGGAAGGTGAGCTCACGATCGTCGAGATGGATCCGGACCTCGAAGTGCGCATGGACCGGTCGCACTTGCGGCAGGTCATGTGGAACCTCTGCGATAACGCCGTGAAGTACGCCAGCGAAACCGGAGGCATTCTCGTGGAGCTGTATGCAGACCGCATGCAGGCGCAGGGCCGCCCCTATGTGGAGGTGCGCGATCACGGGCTCGGCGTCGATGCGGCGACGGCGGACAAGATGTTCGAACCCTTTTATACCGAGCGTTCCGGCGGTACCGGCCTGGGACTCTATATCTCTCGAGAGCTGTGCGAACTGAATCGCGCCACGTTGCTGTACCTTGACCGGCCCGGTGGAGGCAGTATCTTCCGTATCGTATTCGCCGATCCGGCCCGCTGGGAATCCACGACCACATGACCCAACCACGCGCACTTGTCATCGATGACGAACCGGACATCTGCGAGCTGCTCACGCTGACACTCGGCCGCATGGACATCGAGACCGATACGGCGGTGGACGTTGCCGGCGCCAAGTCACTGCTCGAGAAGGGGCCGTACGACCTGTGCCTGACCGATATGCGGTTGCCCGACGGCGACGGACTGGAACTGGTCGAGTGGATGCAGACCCACGCGGCGGGGATACCGGTCGCCGTCATCACCGCGCACGGCAACGTGGAAACCGCCGTTCAGGCCCTGAAACTCGGCGCTTTCGACTTCATTTCCAAACCCCTCGATCTCAACAACCTGCGCAACATCGTCGGCAACGCCCTCCGGCTGGACAAGGGCGGCGACAGCCAGTCGCGCCTGTTGGGCGAATCCGGACCCATGCGCGAACTGCGTGACATGGTCGACAAGGTCGCCCGGTCACAGGCGCCCGTGCATATTTCGGGTGAATCCGGCACCGGCAAGGAACTCGTCGCCCGGCTGATCCATGAACGTGGCCCGCGCGCGGACGGCCCGTTCGTGCCCGTCAACTGCGGTGCGATCCCGGCAGAACTCATGGAGAGCGAGTTCTTCGGTCATCTGAAGGGCAGTTTTACGGGGGCGGTCGGCGACAAGGCCGGTCTCGTGCAGAGCGCCGATGGCGGCACGCTGTTTCTCGACGAGATCGCCGACCTGCCGCTGGCGATGCAGGTCAAGCTGCTGCGCGTCATCCAGGAGAAGACCGTCCGGCCCGTCGGCTCGTCGCAGGAAGTCCTGACCGACGTCCGTATCCTGTCGGCCACCCATAAGAACCTCGGCAAGATGGTCGCCGCAAGCGAGTTCCGCGAGGACCTGTTCTACCGGATCAATGTCATAGAACTGCACGTGCCGGCGCTGCGGGATCGCGATGACGACGTGATCGCCCTGGCCGACCACATCCTCCGCAAGCTCGGCGCCACGGCCAAACTGGACGGCGGCGCGCGCCGGGCGCTGCAGAGCTATTCGTTTCCGGGCAACGTCCGCGAACTGGAGAACGTGCTCGAGCGCGCCGTAACCCTGTGCACGAGCGGTACGATCTCAGAGGGCGACCTGAACCTGCGCCAGGCGCCGGCGGCCGATGACAGCCCCGCCGAGTTTACGGCTACCGACCTCGGCAACCAGGTTGAGGACGTGCAGCGCCAGGCCATCATGGACGCACTCGAGAAGACACGCTTCAACAAGACGGCCGCGGCCAAGCTGCTGGGCCTGTCGTTCCGGCAGCTGCGCTACCGAATCAAGAAACTCGGCAGCGAGTACGCAATGCGGGGTCAGA
>JAAUYK010036769.1_pt1 | contig 10150 bp, 2 predicted proteins | sample 7278021 | NCBI WGS metagenome assembly JAAUYK01 (sample SAMN14350223, study PRJNA611818) | marine sediment metagenome | isolation source: surface marine sediment (1.8m) | place: French Polynesia: Moorea | collected 2018-08
GATCGCGGTATGGACAGGCCACGTGGAGGCCAAGATAAGCCCGCTGAAAGTGACGAAGTTTCAGCAGGGGCATCAACGGTTGTAGAGGATTTTGGCCTGAGAGGCGGACCGGAACCCCAGAAGAGGGTCAGGCTGACGGAAGACACTCCGGAATGGTACAGGTATACACCTGAAGGAAGAAAGGACAGACAGGAACCCCTGTCCAGCACCAGAATGAGGAGCCAAGAGACTTCTCTCAACACGAGTGGCTTTTCTCAAGGAATCCGTACCGGCGGCCGAGCACGGATTAGGCGGCCGAGTATGGAAGCGGGTAGTGAAGCCGGAAGCTCAAGAGGCGATAGGAACGACCCGCCAAGGCCGACTCGAGAGGACGCGGAAAGGTCGCTGAACGAGGCTATGTCAGCGAGGGAGGTCTTGGAGGCGTTGAAGCTGACGGCCCAGATCTCGATGTCCCAGCAGAGGGACAACTACGGGATGGAATACGTGGAGACGGCGGTAATCGACAAAGATAGGTGGTATCTTTCATTACCCAAGCCGTGGAACGTGGTGCCGAACAAGACGGCAAAGTACACGGACGAGATGCACAAGATCAGGTTCTTGTTGCAGAAGGCGGACACGGCCGGCAGCCAGCTGAGGCTGTTCAACGGAAATGAGGCAGACTATTTTGACTGGCGTCCGGTGGTCATTCATGGGATCCACAAGAAGAACGTCAGCATCGCGGACAAGTTTTACGCCTTACTGGCGGCGTTCAAGAGGAACGAGGACGCATTCGTGGACAGCCTGGTGAGGGACCAGGATCCATCGCCGGAGGCGTACGAGCACATACTGGTGCAGTTGGAGCGCCAGTACGGCGGCGAGAGGCGGGCGTACACGCACGCCGCGATGGTGCTCAAGTACAAGGTGAAGTTGGACGCGGACAACCAGGAGACGGTGTCCGACGTATACGCCGAGGTCCGTAGGTACATCAGCTTCTGCAGGAAGAACAACATGGAGTTGTACCTACAGCCGGGGCCAACGGCGAGTGAGCTGATCAGGCGATTTATGGCGCCGAAGCAGATCTCAAACATGGTAAAGTACTGTGATCTACAAGGTATCAGAGAGGAGGCAGGTAGCTTGCATCAGGTTGAGGCTTACCTTGCGCACCTCCTGGACAACTTTGCAAAGGAGCAAGAGATCACAGGGATCCAACGTCTACCCTCTAGTCGACGTGGCGGCGGAGGACGCGGACAACAGTACCCCAATCAATATGGTCGGGGACAGGCGAGAGGTGCCTATAACACGAGTGGTCAAAATACCAGCTACAGATACGGCGGGTATGGTAGCTCAAACTATCGTGGCAGTCGTGGATTTGGAAACCGTGGCATCAGGGGCGGTAGAGGTGGCTACCAAACCAACTACAACAGGAACGTCTTCACCTTCGGTGACAGCTCACACGAGGGGGCCACCGGAGAGTACTCGGAGGAAGACGGCACCTATAATAGCGAAGAAGAACAAGTGGAAAACCCTGGTATGGAACAGGGTGATCTCGAGAATTGGTACGAGTATCCATCTGACGACGAAGACTTGATGGTGGACAATGCCGTGCACAATGGCAATACCCGGTACTTCGTGGACGAGGAGCCCTTCGGCGACGCAGACGAGTACAGAGTCTTCGCGCAGGCGATCGCGCACGAGGTCAAGGAGTGCTCACTCTGCGAGAAGAACCTCCAGAAGAAGGAGAAGCACCTTCTCTTTCTCTGTCCCATCTTTAAGGCGATGACGTTGAAGGAGAAGTGTGGCTTGTTGCAGGACGAGGAGCGGTGCTTCAACTGCCTGGCAAAGGGCCACGGCAGTCGCACCTGCCAATCAAAGAGGAGGTGTGTGTCGTGCCAGAAGGCGCACCACAGCCTCATCTGCATCAAGGCGGCGAAGCCCGGCAAGGACGTGTCCTTCATCAAGGAGAAGGTCAAGGCGGCGGAGAATCGTCGCAACAACACAAGTGGTAGTGGAGGTAAACTCACGCGGCAGGTTACCTTTCGAGGAAGAAAACCCTGACTATATGGACAGACCATCGAAGAAGAGGATGATGCCGGTGGGGCAGATCTGGACAAGTTAGATGGTATTTCTCGACGACTCGCAAGGAAGCTGAAGAATTCGAAGAAGCGGATATATGCCTTGAACAAGAAATCGGCAACGCTTCTGACATTACCAGTGGCGATCCAACCACAGTTGGGTGGTAGAGAGATCATCTTCAACGCTTTCATCGACACCGGCGCGGATTGCACCTTGATCTCGCCAAGGGCGATGGAGGCGATCGGCGTACATGCGGTTAAGGAGAGCTTCAATATTAGCTCGGTATCGCAGCGTTTCAAGCCGGAAGGATGGATTTGTGACCCCATCATCATCAGAAGCCCTATGACTGGCTATAGGCATTTGGCATATGAGGTCCTGAACATAGGCAGGATGCCAAAGTTCAAAGCTCACGACCTCACCAGGATGAATGAGCACTTGGGCATTGAGTTGGCAAAGCCAGTGCAGGCCAATGGGGCTGAAGTGGACGTACTCATCGGTCTGGATAATCCTGACCTGTGGATCATGCATGAGTACAAGAAGTTCAAGAATGTGGTAGCGATCAGGACGGCGTTGGGCTGGACTGCAACGCTTTTATCAGATCCTATGGGCCCGAATAGGCAGAAAAGTTGCCTACCTACGGATCAGGAAGTTCTCGAGGCAGAACAACGGGCACAAGTGGAACATGGTCACCGGAGCAGTGACGACGATGATCTCGAGGAGGAAGATCACGTCTTTGCTCTGGGGGAGGAACCGCCGCTGGATGGCAGCGACAGCATACCTCAAACTGATGGCAATAATACCTTCACGGAAGAAGAAAGGGACTACGGTAATGTATTCGTGGCCAGCTCGACAGTGGACATGTCGAAAGTCGTCAAGAAGTTGAGGGTCCCAGAGGTGGACGAGGACGACGGCTACGACGGGACCGGAGTGGCGCGCCAGAAGGACGCTCTCATTGGACGGCTATATGACTTGGTAGCTAGGCACTGGGCAATGGAGGAATTTCCAGACGAAAATGCCTACACCAAGGAGGAACAGCGCTGTTTGGACGCTCTAGAAAATTCCTACGAGGTGAAGAACGGAAAAGCATACGTGGCACCTCTGTGGAAGGAAGGTCAACCAGAGGCGGGGTTGAATAATTATCCTTTTGCTCTGGCAAGGCTGAGATCGGTTCATAAAAAGCTGGATGACGTGGCGTGGACCAGCCTGAACACGATCTTCGAGGAATACATGGACGCTGGCATTGTGGAGAAGGTCCATGTGCCAGCCAACGACCGTTTTGAGAGCGATGGGCTCTACTGGGCGATGTTCCCTGTGGTCAACAAGAAGAGCGAGACCACGCCGGTGAGGCCCGTGATGGACGGCGCCGCCAAGTGTCTCGGCAAGGACAAGAAGCGGAGCATCAACGACGTGTGCTTCAGCAAGGGTCCCAACATGATCAACGACTTGACACAGGTTCTTACTAGATTTCGCAGATACAACGTGGGTATCATGGGCGACGTCAGTAAGATGTTCTTGAAGGTGCAAGTCCCGGAGGAGTATAGAAAGTACTACCGATTCTTGTGGTGTTCAAGAGACGGTACGGAAACCTATGTCTTCCAATTTTGTGGGCACCTTTTCGGCAACAATGGGTCGCCGACGTGTGCAATTTGGACAACGCAAAGGAATGCTAGAGACTACGTGGCGAGGTACCCAAGGGCTGTAGAAATGATCGTAAAATCGACCATTGTGGACGATCATATAGACAGCGTACCTACAGACGAAGAGGCAATCGAGCTGATAAGGCAGCTAGTGGAAATTCACGCCAACATCGGCTTGAAAATCGCCAAATTCAACTCGAACAGCAAGGTGGTAAGTGGCAACTTACCAGAAGGAACGTCAAAGTCGGAGAGCATGGTCTCCTTTGACTCATACGTGGCAGAGACGACCTACGCGCCCGGTACGGAAAAGAAGGCACCGCAGGTACGGACTCTGGGTCAGCAATGGAACATGGTGGAAGATTACTTCACCTTTGGTGATTTCGAGGTGGACGAGAACACCAAGTGGACGAAGGCGGCCTGCTTGTCGCAGGCGCACAAGGTCTTCGACCCGTTGGGCTTTGTCTGCCCGCTGATGTTGGAGGCGAGGATCTTCTTGCAAGGGCTCTGGGTGAAGGAGTTCGACTGGCAGGACGCCATCACCCAAGAGGAGATCGACAAGTGGAAGGAGTGGTTGCCAAACCTGGCAAGGCTAAAGGAGCTGAGGTTCCCGAGAGTCTTGATGCCAGGTCTACCAGGCAATTTTAAGGATTTTCAGGTCCATGTATTCAGCGATGCGTCTAAGGAGGCGTATGCAGCGGTGGCCTACGTCAGGCTGAAGTACAAGGACAATGGCATGGTTTACACGAACATGGTTCAAGCCAAGAACAAGATCGTGCCGAAGAAGGTCAAGCGGACGATCCCAAAGCTTGAACTGATGAGTATCGAATTGGCTTCACATCTAGCACGTCATGTGGCGGCGCCGCTTGAAGTAGATGTGAAGGAAATTACTCTGTGGTCCGATTCGAAGACGGCGCTACAATGGCTAAGGATGGATCCAAACCATCTACAGGTACTCGTCCACAACTGCGTCACCAAGGTGGCTAAGTGGCACGATGTCAGAGAAAAGGTACGGTGGGTACCTGGAGAAGAAAATCCCTCCGACATCGCGACGAGGCAAAAGGGCTTCGACGAGTACTATGAGAGGATCAATTTGTGGACATATGGACCGGCCTTCTTGAAAAAGGAAGCCGACGAGTGGCCAACGTTACCCGCTTTGGAGGCGACCTCCGAGGTGATGCAGGAGGTCAAGCGGGATTTCAAGCTGTGGCGTCAGGAGGCTAACTGCTTTGCCCTGAATGTGGAGGGCAAGTTGGAATTCATCGACGTGAGTGACTACGCCAAAATGAAAAGGATTATGGCATACGTCCTACGCTTTGTGGAAGCGGCAAGAAAGGGCGAAAGACGAGAAACCAAAGCTCTGTTGATCAAGGAGGTCAAGCGAGCAGAAGTGGCGCTCGTGTCCCAGCATCAACGCCGGTGCTTTGGTCCGGTTTTGGAAGATCTGCGCGGGGGTGAACTGCCGGTGGGGCATGTGCTACGAAGACTCGGCGCAGAACTACATCTGGAAGGCGATGGTGGTCTGGAATTCGAGGTCCTACGTCTAGGAGGTCGGATCAAACACGCATCGCACCTTCAACGAGAGACAAAGTGTCCTTTTTTGGTGGACCCAAAAGACCCGTTGGTGGAACGGATCGTGCGGCATTATCATGAGAAAGTTCTACGACACGGCGGCGGAATTAAATGCCTGCTGTGTGCGGTGAACAAAGCGTTTTGGGTGGTGGGTAGCCTCACCAATCTGAAGCGTTTGATTTCTCAATGCGTGGAGTGTAGGAAGGCAAACCCTAAGCCTAAATACACAATAATGGCACCGCTTCCGGACGAGAGAATACCTGGAGAAGAAGTGGTTCCTGCTTTCACCAATGTGGCGGTGGATGTAGCAGGTCCGTGGTTTACAACGTTCGGAAGAGGGCGAACTAGACAGAAGAGGTGGCTTCTGGTGGTCCGATGTGCTCTCACGGGAGCAGTACATCTGGAAATGTTGTATGGGCTATCAGAAGAGGCTTTCATCAAGGCTTTCTCGCGATTTGTGGCGCGACATATGAAGCCGAGGACGGTTTTCTGCGATCAAGGAACCAATTTCGTGGGCGCTCAAAACGCGATTCAAGAGGCGTGGAAAGAGGCGGCAGAAAAAGAGACGGGTGTGGAATTCCGTTTCTCACCTGCGCACGCGCCTCATTTCAACGGTCTGGTGGAGCGAATAGTTCAGGCCGCGAAGCGTGCTTTGAGCCCTCTGTTAAAGGACAAGGTTCTAAGCGATGAGGATTTAGCGACGGCCTTTATACTGGTGGAAGAGGTTATCAACAATAGGCCGATTGCATGGCGTGGACAACCGGACGAGCGGGATCCGGAATGTATCACCCCAGCTCACTTCATGCTAAAAGGAAGAATTGGAGAGACGCTCCTACCTGTCGAAATGGTCGGCGGTAAGGTGGGACCCTCTCTTATGGCTTTGCAGGGCATTCAGGCAGCTTTCTACGAACGTTTCTGCGTGGAAATCCTGCCCATCTTGCGCTCATACGATAAGTGGAGGTCAGGCGAGAAAAATACTCTACGAGTGGGCGATATAGTCGCAGTACTTGACCAGGAAACCGCAGTGGCAGCTCAAAAACGCTATCCTCTGGGCCGAATTGTGGCGGCCAAAGAAGGCAGAGACGGCGTAGCGCGGCGATTCATAGTACTTGTGAAGGGCAAGGAATATGAGCGCGCGTTAAACAAATTGGCGCTCGTCCTAAGGGAAGATGAGGCCGTTTTGGGGCCTAAAAAGGACGAAAAAGAGAATGGTATGAGTGGTAGTTTGCAACAGGTCGGAAGATGGAACCTAAGAGGGCGGAAGAAGCGATCGGTAGCATCGCGTTCTGTCCATTTCATAGGCTAACTTCCTTACCCCCATTTTTTCTACTCACTGGTAGAGAGAGAGAGAGAGTACTGCTGAAGGAGGCAAGGGGCTGTTCCTTCTTTCTTTCTTTCTTTTCCCGGTGACTTCGAGAGTGATAGGAAGTGCTCGATTTGTGGGAATCAAATCCGTGGTAAAAAGGTGTAAAGCACCTGTCCCAGGCCGACAATGGGGCCTAAAAAGGCCAAAAAGCCCAAGAGGGCAAAGAAGAAGGAGCCAGAGAAAGAGGTATTGTTCTTTTGGGCCTATTTAGGGAGCAATTTGTGGCCGATTTCCACCATTTTCGCGGAAATTTAGGAGGTCCTAGGCACTTTTCCGCGACCCAGGAGGGGTACCTGTCGGCAGAGAAAGACCACTCACGACGTTTTTTGGACTTTGCAGCTCAACCTGTCGAACTCTGAGGAGAACGGCTCCGAGGAGGAGGGGCAGATGAGTGGTCCGGACGGCGAGGAGGCCGCCAACAAGACCGGCACGGTGGGTGTCGACGACGACAAGTCCGGCAAGGGCGCCGGCGACGAGGACGACCTCGAGAAGCAGCTCGAGGAGACGCCCAGCGAGACAGAGGCGCAGAAGCCCGGCGCAGTGGGCGCCGGCGAGGCGATAGACTACGACGACCAGGAGTACCTCAACTCCTTGCTGGGTATCGTCGAGGACCAGGCGTTGGAGCAGGCCAGCGAGACGCCCATCGACGACAACGGGAACGTGGTCGTCGAGCCGGAGAAGGAGAAGAGCACCGCGGTGGGCGGCGCCGACGTCGTGATGGACGGCGTGAGCAGCGCGGACGTCGCGGTGGGCGGCGTGAGCAGCGCGGACGTCGTGGTGAGCAGAGCAGACGTCGCGGTGAGCGGCGCGGACGTCGCGGTGAGCGGCGCGGACGTCACGGTGAGCGGCGCGGACGTCACGGTGAGCGGCGCGGACGCCACCGTGGACAGCATGAGCGTCGCGAAGGGCGACGGCTACAAGACCGCGGACGAGACCGGCATCGAGATGGAGGTGTCTGGCAAGGATGACCCCGAGGTGTTGGACCTGGGCATCCTCAGGCGAAGCGAGGAAGAAGACTGGGACGAGGTCGCGGAGGCCAGGGTCAAGGCGGCCGGTGGGGCCACGGCGACTCTGAGGACCGAGTTTGACCAGTCAAGGATCGTGCCGCGGTCCTACTTCTTCGCCAGTGAGCGGATGTACTGGATGGGCCAGACCTTCCAGGGCGAGCTGGTGAAGATCATCGACTTCCCGCAGCCGAAGTGGGTCGTAGGCAGAGAAATGGCTCTGCGCTACCGGCAGTGGTTGAGGATCACGGAGTGGAAGGAGCTCGGCATCACACCGGCGGAAGACAGGGGCCTGCTGGAGGCCGCCGTTCACAAGATGATCGAGGCCTTCCCTCAAAAGGTCGAGAGCCTGGCAGGTGCGCGGAATTCGCTGAGGCACTGGGTCGACATGGAGGTCAACCAGTGGAGGCAGCAGCGTCGCCGCCAGGACCAGGTCAACATAGAGCTCAAGGAGAAGCAGAAGGCCGCAGAGGCGTTGCAGAGAAGGCTGCATTCGCGATCGGCAAAGCTGAGTTCGGCCCCGCTAGGTGGAGCGGAAGGAGCGATGGGCTCAAAGGTGGCGTTCACGCCGAAGAAGACGTCCGTCCCGTACGCGGTCAGGGACCTGGAGCCGATCGAGGACGAGATCGTGAGCCTGGACGACCTTTTGGGCAGTCACCGCAGCGAGCTGGTGGTGCTCAAGAAGAACCGGCTTTTTGGCGATGCCGTGAAGGGCACGGCGTTCAAGTGGCCAGCCCGCCACTCCGACCCGATGTCGGTGGCGCCCTGCTGCAAGCGGTGCGGCGAGGACGCCCACCAGGAGACCGGCACGGAGTGCGGCTTCGAGATGGCGAAGCAGAAGGACAAGCGGAGGGGCGCGCTGCCGAAGGATGTCGACCCGAAGGGGCTCGAGGACAACATCTACGTGGCGATGCACCGCGCGGCCGATGGGGCCTCCGTGGCGGAGAAGACTGAGCGGTGCACATACCCTCTCTGCGGCGACAAGGACACCCACTTCTTGAGAGCGTGTCCAACTCTACATGCACGGTGCGGAAACTGCCTCTACCGCGGCCACAAGGCGGACACCCTGGTGGAGGAGATGTCCGTCTGCCCGAAGAAGTCGGTGGAGGAGAGGCATGAGTCCTACTGCAGCGTGGCACTGCTAGGAATCACTTTCGAGCGGTTTGCCGGAGACGGCCGGTACACCAGCAAGCGGTTCGAGTTCCCGGCGGCGGGGTTCTTCCCCTGCATCGGCGCACAGGCGGAGGTCTTGACCGGACAGCTCGGCTACGAGGCGATGCTCAGGCTGGGCGGCAGCGAGATCGCCGAGTACCTGGAGGGCTGCAGGGCAGCCGCCAACAAGGTTTTGGGTGCGGACTTGGTGGCCGAGGTGGTCGGCGACAAGTACCGGCACTCCCGCGAGGAGGAGAAGAAGCTCTACGACGACTACGTCAAGGAGTTCGTGGTGGCGTACGGCGGCGCCAAGCAGCGCCTGGAGCGCAAGGCGGTGCTGCGCGGCGAGCAGATCGACATTCTGCGTAGGATCCAGCGCCAGACCCACGACAAGAAGGTCCTGGAGACGGCCTCCGGTTGGCTGGAGAAGTGCCGCGAGGAGATTTGGGGCCTGGTCAGGCAGTACGTCGTGTTGACGGGCAGCATGGCCAGGGTGGTGGCCGGCGCGGAGCCGGTGGACGAGAAGAAGGCGCTCTCCTTCTTGTCGAAGCAGGTGGTGCAGGTGTACACCGGCAAGAAGGAAGAGAAGGCGGAGCACACGCTGTCGAGGGTGACGGCGTCAACAGCATCGGCGGGGGCATCGGGCGTGTCGACCGTGCCGTCGATGGCTTCGGTGGTGGCCACGTCGAGGCCGAATTTCGTCAGGAAGACGATCACGGCGCCGTCGGCGGCCCCGCGCTCGGCCCCGATGGGGGAGCCGGCCGCAAAGAGGGCAAGACTCGTTCTTAGAAGAACCGACTCGCTCGCTCGGACCAATTTGGGACAAAGTGGGAGAAAGAAGAAGCTACAGCTAGACAGGTATCTTACATAAAGAAAGAAGATGCTGGGAGAGGTCACGTATGATGGGAGGAGGGTGCCCAGAACTACAAAGTATAGTAGCAACCCTGAGAGCAAGTCCCGCTTTGAAGAGAGATCATTGGCCGTGGCGTGAGTGAGTCTGTCTGACAGACGGGCTAACTTGTGGGGGGCCTGACTCGCACGCGAAAATCCAATCCGAGCAAAAAAGAGGCACGGAAAGAAAGTTGTGCAAAGCGAGCGTCCAGTAGGAACTACTTGGTAGTGGGTGGGTCCGGCCATGGGGGTAATTTCTCAGATGAGGCTGCCTCTTTCTATAACGTCGTGATGGGCAGTAGTAAAGTTTAGTCGCAGTCTCTCTCTCTCTCTCTCTCTCTCTCTCTCTCTCTTTCTCTCTCTCTCTCTTTCTCCCCCCCGCACGTGTCTATTGCGTAGCCCAGAGCGAGATAGCATCTTGTTAGAAGAACCGACTCGCTCGCTCGGACCAATTTGGGACAAAGTGGGAGAAAGAAGAA